>Ga0181471_100276_pt1 | contig 16678 bp, 20 predicted proteins | sample InSIn5gowninarea_FD_119083 | JGI IMG/M metagenome (GOLD analysis project Ga0181471, IMG submission 119083) | Clean room microbial communities from NASA Spacecraft Assembly Facility at Jet Propulsion Laboratory, Pasadena, California, USA -... ...
CCCAGCAGTCTAGGCTTGAACTTCTCCTTTGTCGACCTCGATGCCGGCTTCGACTGTTTCAAGAGAACTGGAAATGCTCTGCCAGATTCGACGGTGGAAACACTCAAGAAGGAATGTGATGGTGCTCTTTTTGGCGCTGTGTCGTATGTCATGTGTCTTATAATAATTCAAGCCTTGGGGTAACAATTTAAGATGAACATATTGCTAATATGATTTGATGTTGACAAAATAGTTCACCAACAACAGCAACAAAAGGCTACTCCTCACCCATCGTCAAACTGCGCAAACAACTCGATCTGTACGCAAACGTGCGACCCGTCAAGACCGTGTCCACCGCCAGCAAAGCAATCGATTTAGTAATCGTGCGCGAAAACACCGAAGATTTATATGTCAAGGAAGAAAGCACCCGCGACGACCCCGAACTGGGCAAGGTCGCGGAAGCAATCAAGCGCATCACATACCGCGCATCGAGTCGCATCGCCACAATGGCTGCCGAGATTGCACTGAGGAGACAACGACAGAGGGACGCCGGGTTTGAGAGCATCCACGGCCGTCCCATGGTCACGGTGACGCATAAGAGTAACGTGTTACCTGCGACAGACGGACTGTTCAGAAGCACCTGCAACGAGATATTGGCACAAGGGAAATACGCAGGGATCAAGAATGAAGAACAGATTATCGATTCGATGGTGTACAAGATCTTCCGACAGCCCGAGGCCTACGACGTAATCGTTGCGCCGAACTTATACGGCGACATCCTGAGCGACGGCGCCGCTGCATTGGTGGGTAGTCTGGGTCTGGTACCGAGTGCGAACGTGGGCGATAATTTTGCGATTGGCGAGCCGTGTCATGGGAGTGCGCCGGATATTCAGGGGATGGGGATTGCGAATCCTATTGCTACGTTGAGGAGCGTGGGGTGCATGTTGGAGTTTTTGGGGGAGGAGAAGGCAGCTGCGGTAATTTATAAGGCGGTGGATGGGAATTTGGAGGAGGGGAGGTTGTTGAGTCCGGATATGGGTGGGAGTGCGAAGACGGATGAGGTTGTTGAGGATGTGTTGAGGAGGTTGTAAAGAGAGGGAAGGATTGTATTGAATAGAATAGAATGAATATAGAATAGAACAAGGGAAGCTGGCAATGTGAGACAAACATGAAATCGCCATTGTTATTTGTTTTTTCCCCACTACGTCATGTTGGATTTGCATGGAGGCTTTCACACTTGTCGTCTGTCGAATTCGATTCCTTGTTATCTCCTACATCAAGCACACCACAACCATGACAGCTCAAACCCTCCACCTCCTCGTAACAGCCGGCCCCTCCTACTCCCCCTCGTCTCACCACCTGCTCCCCATCAACACCAGCACGCCCCTGCAAATACACTCCCCCCACATCACCGCTGGCATCACTATCCGAATCCAAAACTACCGGGGTCTTCCCTCCTCCTCCCCCAGCACCTCCTCCTACTTCACCAGTATCCAACACAAAGCCGATCTCTACAGCATCGCCTTCTCATTCACGCTGAACGAGGATATACCCGGCACGGATCTATTGTTCGGAAACGACTTTGAGAAACCGATTCGGGATCGGCTGCCGACGGGGTTTGGGACGGCGTATAGGTTGCTGAGGTGGGCGATTGATCCGGGGTTGGATGGGGATGTTTATGCTGAACATCCGTATTTGTATGGGCCGCTTTTGAGTTCGATTAATGTGTTGAGAGTTGGTGGGAAGGAGAAGGCGAGCGGTAGCGAGCATAAAAGCGTTAGAGAGCACAAGAGCGTCAAAGAGCATACAGGGAATACGAAACATGATGATCAAGAACAAAAGGAAGTCGGCGATGATATCATCACGGAAGGCGCGGATGGTGAAGAAGCAGAATCGATCAGACTGGATTTGAAGATTCCAGATGACGGCGCGAAGCGGATGAAGCATTTTCTGAACAAAGCGCATAAAGAGGCGTTCGTGTTTGAGGCGGGACGCAAGTATTCGTGTGATTTCTTTAATGGATATTTGGATTTTAATGGTAAGTCTTCTCTGCTTCTACATCGTTACCGCTTTCGAAATAGACCTCTACGACTGTTCATCCAAAACATGAAATACTCAAATGATTGGTGATTGAAAGACTATGGAGACTGACATTCGCTGTGCTCTCGCTAGATCTGGCACTTAAACTTCCCGGTGTTACGATGAAGCTAGTTGACTTTTGGGATGGACAGCCATTGCGGTATGTGCTCAAGCACAGGAATGTGGCGAAAGGGATTGATCAGGAGTTATTTGTTATTACGTTCACGTTGATACCGGAGGAGGAACTTGAGGCACAAAGGGAGAAATGGGAGGGCAGTGGTGCTGGTGGGAAAGGAGACGCAAAGGAGAAGGAGAAAAGTCAGAAGGAGAGCAAGGGGCAAGATGAGCATAAGAAGCAGGAAGGATTCCAGGATGACGATGTTGATTGAGGAATAGGGGGAATGTGACACTTGAAAAGAAGGCAAGGCTAGTTGGGACGACAAGGGTGGTCTTTGTGATGGATTAATGATAAAATTTGATGAACGATTTCTTACGTTGATTACAAGCGGATCCAATTCTTGAGACGGGGTTATTCCTTGAAATGTACGAACCAATACATCATGGATGGAATATGAATAACTATTCTGTACATGACATTACACGTTTTCGTCCTCGTCATGCGCTTCCACAGCCGATGCGTGCTCAGCAAGTTCGCCGAACCACCGAGAAATCCGCTCGGAGATGCCAAGACAGCATCTGTCTCCTCACGCCTTTCGCCGAAGCAACATGCTATACACATAGAATCATTATGAGAAAACACCATCACGTGAAACCTTTGCGCCCTTCTCGCTCCTACAAGATTGCATCAACCTCACACATCGCCGTACTCCCATTCATCACGACTTTGTTACCATGAAACTACTCACACCCTTCCAAATCACCGCCTATCTCGACCGCATCAACTTGCCCAAAAAGTATTATCCCGAAAGCAAACCTACCATCGATCTTGCTTACATCACCACCCTGCATGTCCATCACATCACTTCTATTCCTTATGAGAATTTGAGTATACATTACTCCAAAGAGCATAATGTGAGCATCGAGCCTGATTATCTATTTGACAAGATCGTGAGAAGGGGAAGAGGTCGAGGTAAGTTTATTAGTGGTGATCCTTTTACATGTCCCCATCACATCGGTGGATGGGCAAAAACATGCATATGTTGCACTCAGAAAAGAAAGAAGAAGGGAAAAAAGGTCAAACAAACACTCCCCGTGAAACGAAATACAAACACACTATATCTTCAATATTAACGTGCAAACTCACAAAACAAATCTAATAGGCGGCTACTGCATGGAAATCGGTCTCCTCTTCCACCGCCTCCTCCGCTCCCTCAACATCCGCAGCTACATGGCGCCCGCACGCAGCCGGTTGCGGAACGAACACAACATCCCCTTCGGGCCATACCTTGGGATCTCGCACTTGGTTCAAATCGTCACACTCCCCGACTCCAGCCGGTACGCCTTGGATGTATGCTACGGGGGTGATGGGCCCACGGCACCTCTTACTCTCGAGTCTGGCAAGGCGTGCCGGAATCTTGGGACCCAAGAAGTGCGACTGGTGAATCGGCATTTAGATGAACATGTTGAGCCGGCGGGACAACTGAAGAGTTGGGTTTATGAGTATCGCAATGCTGCGGATAGGGAGTGGGAGGCGTTGTACTCGTTTGGCGAGTATGAGTTTTTTGAGGAGGATTTTAGGGCGATTAATTTTGGGGTTAGTAGGGATGAGAGCTGTTTTCAGACGTTTACGGTTATTGCGGTTATGTTTCTGGGGCAGGAGGAGAAAAAACGTGGTACTGGTGATGGAAATATCGGGGGCGAGCAGGAGCAGGATGAAAGAAAGGATGGAAAGAAGGAGGACGAGGAGGATATGGTCGTGGTGGGTAAGGTGATGTTGAAGGATGCTGTACTCAAGAGGAATATGGGCGGGAAAACAGAAGTTGTCCAGCTTTGCAAGACTGAGAAGGAGAGGTTGAAGGTTATACGGGAAGTATTTGGAATTGAATTGACGGAGGATGAGAAGGAGGGGATCAAGGGATGGAGGACGGAGTTGGAAGGATGATATATTTAAGTAATGTTGTAACGAAAAAGCGTAAGGCATGGGCGTAGAGGCTAGAGTATAGATTCAGCAGAGTAAGTTACAACAGCTGCAATAAAAGGAGTAATACGTGTTTCGTGTTTGTCACAGACAGTCATGCATGCTGATCTCACCTATTTTGATCTCTTCCATATCATCTCGCATCACATTCGCTAGTTGGCATCATAGCATCACTTATCATCTCGCTCCGTCACAACCAATTTTGATCCCATTGTAAACACCACCCACACTACGATAAACAGGCATCTCACGTTGAGTCCTTTGGTTGGCGGCCGAGTCTCCGGGTCCCATTATACCGTTGCAACCTTAATGTCGGAAGATAGAATTAAAGTTTGAGTCCCCAACACTACGGAGTTACAGAGATACAGGTGCGCAATGTTGATGTCTACTGTACCCCTAATAGTGATATCAACATTGAAACGAAATGAAGGTGTGATATCACTGTCACTTTCAATCAACGTGGGTGAATAAAGCAACTACATGTCCCGTCTTTGCTTTCCGTGACATTTCGGCCTATACATTCGGCTTTTTACTTCTTCTCTTCTCTTCTCTTCTCTTCACTATACTGCGGCTATCTACGGTCAAACATGCCAGACATCAACATACTAACTCCTCTCCCTACTCTCCCAACCCTCCCAACCGAAATAGTTTATAACATCCTCTCCCATCACATCGAGCAATCCTACATCGACTGTCTTACTTCACCATCACCATCACCATCTCCTCCTCTAGCTTCATCCACGTCGACATCCTCTTCCATCTGCACCCAGGTTACCAACAACGTCGACATCTACAATGAGAAAAAGATACTCACGAATATCCCCCTCTTCGCCTACACAACGCTCCGTCTAGCACGCACATCTACTCTCTTCCTCTTCGAGCTCTTAGGCCTCCTAGACCCAATTTCGGCGCATGTGCATGAGAGATGGATCGAGGCTACCAAGGCGTTGCAGAAAGTTAGGGCGATGTGGTATATGAGGGCTTGGGATAGCATCAGCGATGAGAGCGACAGAATTAACAACAGTAGAGTTGACAACGAAAGTAACGATAATGACGGTAATGACATGGGAGAAAAAAGGAGGTTGAGCTTGAAAGAAAAAGAACGGTTATTGGAAGCGCAGGTGGAAGGGTATTGGCGGGATGTATGTGTTATTGCTGGTTTAGGGGCGAAGATGAGGGCGTTGAGGGTTTGTGTTACTGGGAGGTGGGAGAGGGAGGACAGATTGAGAGTAAGGAAAATGAAGATGGAAATGGAATAAATGAAATCCACGCTACAACCTCAACCTTCGCGCTCTGCTCAGCATCCCGGCGCACCTACCTACCTCCTCCTTCGAACCAAAAACAACGAGAACAACAACACCCAACGCCGACACAACACTACACACCAATCCTAACAACCATCTTTCCACCACTCCACTCAACACCAACCTCACTCAGCCTATCCACCACAAAACTCGCTCCCAAACCCTCCACCTGCTCCCTCTTATGACTCGTACAAACAGCCATTGCCTTCGCCCCCGCCGCAACACCACTCCTAATACCCGCGGGCGCATCCTCAATAACAAGACAATTCCGAATATCAACACCCAACAACCCTGCACCTTTCAGGTAGGGCTCCGGATCAGGTTTGCCGAAAGTGCAATCATCCGCTGTTAGAAGGTGGGAGGGTGGTGTGATGCCGGCGGTGGATAGTGCGGTTGTGGCGAAGATGCGCGAGGCAGAGGTGCAGATTGCGTAGTGTTTTTCGGCAGAGGGATTACTGCGGATTTGGGCGAGCAGAGATTCGACGCCGGGGAGAATGACGAGACCTTGTTTGCCTTGGGAGGCGAGAAGTTTTGCGTCTGCGTTGCGGGGTGGGGATGCGTTAGTTGAGGATGAAATGTGTAGGTGGTGATTGGTTTTTTCTTCTTCAGACCGTGATTTGCGTGTGGTGGCATGGATATTTGGGATTGAGTCATTGGCAAACATACTCTCAAGTAGATCCATTTCGAACTTTACGGCCATTTCGGTGACTTCGCTCTATGACTTGTGAGTTCATTCGTGTTTGCGGCCCCGAGTTTATACCGACGAGATGCGAGATGTGAAATTGCAAAAACAATTAACATACCTGCTGAGCTTTTGGAAACCACTGTCGAATACTGTCTACCATTCTTACTCCCTACGACAAGGAAGCATTAGCCACCTGAACACAACTCGATCGTCTTTTTCGAATTAATTCCGCAATCACACTCTTGAGGAGGTACATTGGGGTGGGGGTGTTTTAGCATACATGAAGATGTCCAGTATTCTCTATCCTATGCGTCTCGACAAATTGCTTGTATGTCATATCTGCCACAGGCGTCGAGTCTATAAGCGTCCCATCCATGTCAAAGAGGATCGCATCCACGATGATTTCTTGTGGTGGCATGATTGTCAAGTTTTCTTGGGAGACAGGTGAGGGGTTTTGAGAAGATATGGGTGAAATGGTATGTAGCTTGTTCTTTTCCTTGAGTGCTTGTATAGAGGTTTCACTGGTGAATTATATGGTCACGATGGAGGGTCAAAGGTTGTGTAGGCGATGGTTGAGGGGTTGGATGGAAGTGAGCTGGTAGGTGAGCTTGTTGTTGTCACGTAATGGATATATAGCTCGGTCCATCTTACGCCGGATGCCAAGATATATTAAGCCATCAAGGTATCCGAACTCGGCCATCCGTTGTCTTTACACTTGAAGACCATTGAATATGTCGTAAGAGTGGTTACGAACCTACAAAACTAGATTCGAAGTACCATGTTGCTCCTAATGAGATAGCTGTCATGGCACGGGAATAAAGTGGAAAAAATGTTATCGACATGTCGACGACGAACATGTTGGGTTATCAATGAGGCAAATACGGCGATGGAAGACAATCTTGATGTTATGTGCTAGCAATGTTGTGTAAAGAGTCAGGAGATCTGCGTACTAATGTCAATGCTAATGTCAACAATGACGCTAAATATAACGCCAAATAATATATGTGATGCCCAGGAACGCCGTCTCTTAACTCAAGTCTCCATGATCCCAAAATGCAGCCAAAAGACCAAGCTTTATACCATCATTCCAGACTTAAAACACCGGCAAAGCCCTTAAAGTAACCAATCCACAAGTTGGATCATTAACAGGTACACCCGTCTGATCACTCTGATGCACAGCCAAATATGAATCCGAGGAACAAACCTGCACCCAAGGCGTCGGGCCCTTATCCGTCGTCACTGCCACGGTGCCATCTTCTTGCAGCGTAAAGTAAACGTTGTTGTATCCGTACTGCGAGATCCACTTCTGCAGCGTAAAGTACACAATATCGTATGTGTTAGTTGTGCTCTGCTCACTCCATAGACCGCCGGGGTAGAATGGCAAAACCATGTGGTTGTCGTCGGAAAAGGTCACAAAGGTTGCTGCGGTTTGCGAGGAGCTGTAGCGAAGGCGATGGGGCGTGTTGCCTGTCGTGTCCCAGCCGACCACGTCGTCGACGAGGTAGTATGTTGTTGAGGATGGAGTGGTGACGACAGTGGATACGACGCCGGATTTTGTTTTGTAGGTCGTGCTGGGTTTGTAGGAGACTGAGGCTGCGATGCGGTATTGGGTTACTGAGGGAGTGGGCGCGCAGGTTGTTACACTGGTTGTTTCGGTGGAGGTGGAAGTCTCTGTTGTGGTGGTGGAAATGGTGGAGGTTTCGGTGGCAGTCGTGGAAATGGTGGAACTTTCGGTGGTGGTTGTGGAATAAGTCGACGTTTCCGTTGCAGTCGTGGAATAAGTTGACGTTTCCGTGACAGTAGAAGCTGGAAGAGTGATATATACGTCGAGTTCGCTCGTGGCTGTGGTCGAAAATGTACTAATGGAAATAGTTGTCTGAGTGATTGTAGAAGCTGGAATCGTGACCGTCAAGCTATTTCCGAAGGTAAATGTGCTGATGCTGAGGACAGTAGTGATTGACAACGCAGTGCTTGTAACCGTTGGCATGCAGGAGCTTGGGACTGAATTGCACGTAGCCAGTGTTGAGGAAGAGCTACTTGAAGTTGGCTTCAGAAAGCAGGAACAAACCTGATTGTGTCAGAATATATTCCTATTGTTTTAGACCATTAATGACTTACAGAAGACACCTTTGAAGGCACATTGTCGACTGGAATGTATGATGGTAATGCACTAGTAGTCTTTTGTGGGGCCTTCAGGTATGAAGAACACCATGGTGAGACGAGAGGAGCAGCAAGCTTCAAAGCCAAGTCAAGAATTGGACTAGGTGTGCAGACAAGTGCCGAGGTGGTGGTTGATGTTGTGGTAGAGATTGAGGTCGCAGCGAGTGCTCCGGATGCTGCGAAGCCGAGAATGAGTGAGACTTTCATGGTGAAGAGAAGATGTGTAGATACAAAGATGGTGATTGGAGTGATGACTAAGTTGACAAGATATTCTGCATCCTCAACGAGGGACGATGGCCTTATATCTACTTGACAGCAGGCCTCGCCACCGACGGGAACAAACTCTTCACATTGCAGCTACTCTACCGCATCGAGAGACTCGAGCACACTTCCGTTGTGAAGTCGAACCAGGTTTTACATATCACTAGTGCCCAAACAGGACAATGCATTAGGGGCACGTTATGCTTTTTCTGGCAGGTCGTATTGCGACCATAACTCCGCTTGATCAAGCACGTCGGCAGAGCCGTTCAACATGACTGATTCGAACGATATCTGAGGGTTCAAGCTGAGGCTAAGACGTTCGAGCACGCTCTTCCACTGGTACGAAGTTCAGCTCGTCTTGGCTCATGAGTCGGAAAATGTTCCAGAAGGATTTAAGAACACGTTAGTCAGCCTCGGCTAGGGCTGGCCTTCGCCTCCACAGCCGAAGTGGATACGCCAAGACCGAGGACAAATCAAGATCTATACGAGCTAGAAAATGCTGTCTTGTGGTATTTTCTTCAAGATTCTGTACTGCAGATGGTAAGGCCTAGATGCACTTATAGCTGACATGGCGAGCCGCAATCGACATCTATTGACCTGGGCTCACCACCTGTCTAGCGGAATTGGAAGGACCAGTCCTTCGGTAATCGTTGCCATTTCAAGATAAGGTGTTTGAAGGATAAAGACTTCACAGAAGTCACCATGGTAGTAATATTGCAGTAGTTTCATCATGGTAGTCTTACAATCCATCATTCTTCCTGAGCCACCAAATCATGGCCCAAATCGACACCCCTCCCCCTCCAACCTTCGTCCTCCCCTCTTCATCCACCTCTCCCCTCCCCAAAACAAGCACCTCCGTAGTTTGAAGCCCCAAATTCTCATACAGAGCACGGGACTTCGCTGTAGTAGCTTCAAGCCAAATAGGACAACCCTCCCTCTGAGCTATTTCCTGACACCGCCGTATCAATGCTGTGCACAATCCACGATTACGCGATTCTGATCGTGTGCCGGCAATGAAGACGTAGAAATAGCGTGTGGTGCCTCGGAGTGCGTAAAGTTTTGCGGCGTCCGCTGCTGAGGGGTAGGTGAAGAGCATTCGCTTGAAATGTATTAATAAGGCTCACGAGTTTACATGTTCTTTAAAGGGAGATTGCTGAATTGGCTAAACAACGTTTTAGCAAATATCACAACTTACACGACAGCCCGCAACCCCCAGATTCCACAGTGCAGAAGGCAAACCGGCCGCAAACCATGTCAACGGATTATCAGCCTCATAACCCGGACGCACCAATACAAGGCACGAGTCCCAGTTTCGCGCTTCTAGGATATCTGCTGCGTTTAGTGCCGCGGCGCGCACGATGGTGGTCAGGAGAGTCGGAAAGTATGCGTCGCGCTTGGATGGGGTTAGGTCGTAGAGGAGCCAGTTCATTACTGGATCTTCTGCGAAGGCGGGAATGAGTGTGGCTGCGGCTTGGGCGAGGCGCTCTGGTGGGAGTTTAGTGGAGGTTGGTGAGGTTGAGGGAGAAAGTGAGGGCCTTCGCCTCCGGTTGTGATGGGTATGTCTGATATTGTCATGGTGGCGTCTGAAATGTTACAATGCATACATAGGACGGACTTCACGAAGAATGTATGTGGAAGTAATCACCGCAGGCTTCACATCACGTTTCAAGAAAGTTTCATGTCGATTAGTGAACCTCAATCTCTGGGAGATAGTAATGCTGTTGACCGGATGTCAGGAGGGATTGCAAAGGACCACAGGAATCAATATGAACTTAATTACAACATCTAATTCGAGAGACAAATATATGTACAGTACAGAGCAAGAGAAGGAAAAACAGCACACAAGAATCGTAGAATCGTGCCTGAGAGAGCCTAAGCAATCGACTCAATAGTAGCGGCCGCAATATTCTACGCCACAGACCGGGCACAATCGCGCACAGCATCAACAACATACAGTCCAGCTTCTCCATCACCCTCATCGTCAGCATCATGCACCTCATCACCCGATGGCGTCCGAAAGCTGCTCGCGATCCAAGCACCGACCCACTCCTCCCATCTGTTAGCTTCCACCTCACTTACAGGAGGTGCTAAGAAAGCAGATTGTGCCTGGACGTCCAGATTCACAGTGGGCGATTTGGCTTGCGAAGAATCTTGCGCCGACATTTGCGTCATGGTCGGTATCTGAGATGATGGAGGGTATTCAGCTTGTCCTTCTTGCGAGGGCGATACTGCGTCGTCCTCATATATCTCGATATCGCCCGCACGTATTGCTTCCATGACACCCCATACGGGCGTTCCATATTCCAGTGGCATCGATCTGTGCATATCCTGTAGATGACGAGTTTCTACAGCTATGGTATCAAACTTTGTGCCTCGAAGCGTGGTCTGCAGATCCTGAAGTGCGAAGCCATTGGGTGTTCGTTCTAGTGGAAGCTTGGCAAGGGCAGCTGTGCGTGTGCGTGAAAGACCGCTGGATTTGCTTCGTGTTGGTGGTGGATGGAGGTTGTGAGGTGCATCGGAAGCATTCGGATGTGCGAGAGTGTGGTTGTGAGTATGTGATGGCGATGTGGTGTTGTGGCAGTCTAGACAAGCAGCAAGACGACGGGGTGTGCTTAAGTTAGCTATACTCGATGGAAATGGTACGGAAGTTTGGTCATTAAAAGTGGCTGACGAGTCTGCCGTTTGATTATCAAGAAGTGGCGACGCCTGATTCAGTATTTCGTTGTGGTCAGCGGGATCCTGCTCATGGGTGATGAAAGGAATGCTGTCGCCTAATATACTGTCTTCCCTAAGATGTGCATCCGTGCGTCGCCAGGCCGGTATTACTGGGCGAAAAGGTGCATTGATGCCCGAACGGCTGTTAGCAGCAGCTCTCGGTATGCCATGTCGATACGTATTGACGTTCGAGATAGGATCAACGGGCGCAGCATGGTCGGCTTCTCTCAGGGCACCCGAGTCCACATGCATACGTGTGGGAGCAACGATCCCAGCAGAAGCAGCAAACATGTCTCTGATATCGATATCCGGCTGTTGCTTCCTTCCTGCTGCCCTGCCATTTCTGCCTTTGGCGGCAGGACTAGAGCCTGAAGATGCTTGTTGTAGATGATCGAACCAAACTCGACCCTCATCCTCGGCTTGAGGTGTTGCAGTATCATAATCGTTATTGTCCTGTCGCGGTTTGTTCTGTTGACGCTTTCGTGGTGGTCGTGTGGTGGTTTGTGGTGTGAGTAGCTGGAAGGCGTTGGGCACAACTGGTGGAAGTTGCGGTTGAGTGCCAGGGGGTAGTTGTGCTGCAGTAGTGAAGTCGGCTGTTTTGTCCCAGCCGCGCCAACGAGAAGAGCTGGGTTGATCTCTGGGGTTGTTTTCTAGCAGAAAGAGGCTAGTTTCCTCATCTTCTTCTTCCTCTTCATCGTCATACAGACGCCTTGTCAAGCGTTGAAATGGCAGAGGTGATTCTTCTCTTCCAGCTGTAGCAGGTCTTTTGTTGACTGGTGAGGAAGCCGCAGGCGTAGGCATGCCCCAGGGTGGATGTGGCGGAATGTCTGTGCTCTGTCCGACAGATGTCGAGTTGTCTTCTACCTCGTTTCTTTCATGTAATGGCGTCATCAATTGACCATTTCTGAATGAAGTTGTACGTTTCGGCTTGTTACTGGCATTCATTTTAGCCATGACAAAAGGATTCGACACTGAAATGGCATTGATGTCTTCCTGTGAGTTCTCATCGTCCTCGATGGAGGCCAACGGCATTGATTCGTCGTTGAGCATGGCAATGGCTTCATCATCACCACCATACATGTTATGCTTGACCGAGTTTGCTGTTCGAGGTCTTTTTGCGGGACGTTCTTCAAACTCATCATCTTCATATACCTGAACAGCACCTGGTGACGTTGCTTCAACCTCTTCCACTACCTCCTCCTTTGCCTCGGGAACATAATAAGAGCTCAAGAGTGCGCCGACTGCTTCAATGACAAGATCACTGTCCTCGAAAACCACGTCATCTTTGGCAGGTTCGATATTCGGATCGTAACTTCCAGGTGGGCACACAAGATTGAGCCAAAGGAATGGATCTTTGACTCCTTCCAAGTTCTTACTACAGCCCCTCAGTCTCTCTCTGAACAACGTCACAATCTGCTTCAGCGTTCCTCGTGTCGTGCTCACAGGTCTTCCATCAATCGACACGAAATGTCCAGTATTACTGATCTTACCCGCCACAGCATCTGGTCGGGGGAGAAACGCTTGAACCTCAAATCCATGCAACTCCATTACCTGCCATTCGCACTGACCTGCACATTCTTTGCCCACAACCTTGAACGCTGCGTCCTCCTTCGGTTGCCCCTTCGCAGGCACATATGTCCAATTCCCTTTATCGTTCTTAGCCTTGAGCACTTTGAGCGCAAACCGTACATTCGGCCTCGCCAACGCATACGCTTGTAACATCGACTTTACTCTTGCCAGTGTCTTCGCCGCACTTTTGACCGCCGTCTGCTTTCTTACAGGTAGTGCCTTGAACAGTTCCGTGACTTTGACAGTCGTGCCAACAGGGTGGCTCGCGCGCGTTCGACTCTTGATCTCGCCTTTTGGAGACATCTTCAGACAGCTTGCCACTTCCTCTCCTTCCACACGGGTCGTTACAATCATTTCCCCGGAAATCTCGCACGCACTCGCCAATGCTTCACCGCGGAAGCCTAAACTGCTTCCACCAATATCTTTCAAGTCGCCATATTCTCGTATCTTGCTCGTGCAGTAGCGTTTGCATAGAAGGTCGCGGTCTTCAGGTGCGACTCCGTGGCCGTTATCGCGAAGTTGGAGGGTCGAAAGGGTATCTGAAGAGATATCGATAGTAATGGATGTGGCTCGCGCGTCGAGCGCATTATCTATGAGCTCTTTGAGCAGGGAAGCGGCGTCGGTGATGACTTGTGAGGCACCGATCAAGCGGACGGCAGCGGAGGGAAGTGCTTGGATTGACATTGGGTATTACGATAAGATGGCACCCAGCCACCACGGAAAGAATACTCAGGACATGAATGGTTGTGTTGATGTGGAAGGTCGAGCGCAAGAAAGTTGAAGGAGATGAAACGTCATTGAAACACGTTGCGCGTGAGTGGCAAAAGGCGCGACTTCACGTGCTACCTACGAAGTGCTGCTAGGTTTTTCCAGGTTTTGAGTGTTCATCACAGCAGCAGTCCTCTTCACAACTGAGGATAGCTGAATACATCGACATCTGAACTGGGGTAGGGTCATAAAGTCATGTATTGTTAAGTCTACAGCATCCTCACTTTTTATCAGCCAACTCAATATCTTTGGCCTTCTTTTCCGCCTCTCTCTCACTGATAACTCTCTTCCTATTCTCCTCTTCTGCCGCCAACCCAGTCTTAGTCTCTTCATGTTGTTTATTTAAGGTTTGCTTGGTGATCAAGAAGCCCAACAAGAATGCGCAGAATGCGAAGCAAGTGTATACGACCCAAACGTATCTCAACGAGTCTGTCAGAACGTTGTGCACAACATTTCGCTGTGCTACAGGCAGACCACTGATAAGCCTTGCGTTGGCTCCAGCATTGCCACCACCGACGACAGCGGCAAGTTGAGGTCCTAGTGCTGCTACGAGCTGGCCTTGACGCTTGGAAACTTCGTTTTGGAGAACGACCTGACCGACAACCACGGAGATTGAAGTACCCAGATTGCGTGTGAAACCAAACGTTGCAGTTGCAGTTCCGATATCTCTGGGGTTGATCTTGCTTTGAAGCGCAATGAGAGGTGCTTGGAAGAGTGGACCTATGCCTAAACCGGAGATACCTTGGTAGATGATGAGTTTCGCCCAAGCAGGGTGATTTGGGAAGTTGATAAATAGACCTTGACCAAGACACATCATGAATGTACCAAAATATATCGGCGGAAGGTATTTGCCAGTTTTCTTGATGAAAATACCAGTAGCAATTGAGCCAATAGAAAGCGCAACACTTGTCGGTAGGACGTATACTCCTGATAGAATAGGAGTGGCATTGAGCACAGTCTGAAAGTAAAGAGGTAGGTAGTATGATCCTCCGATGAAGACGAAACCATGGCAGAAACAGAGAGCCAGAGCTGCGAGGTTGGAGCGGAACTTGAAGATTCTCAGAGGGACAATGGGGTATTTCGCGACTTTCCACTCCACCAATCCAAAGATGATGTATGAGACCACACCAAATATCAGCAGGCAGATGATCGTTGCGGATTTCCAAGGGTATTCTTGACCACCATCCTCAAGACCAAAGAGGAGCATGAGAGTACCACCAATGACGAAGAATGCACCGGCCCAATCGATGGCTTTGATACCGGCCATAAATGGAGTCTTGGGTGTCTTAAGGTCGAGGAACAAGAAAATAATGATGAAAGCGAGACCGTCGAGGGGTAGATTGAGATAGAAACTGTGAAAGTGGTAAGTTAGTCACGACTCACCCCATGCGCAAACCTTAAACAATACGTACCACCATCTCCATGTCACCTTCTCAGCGAAAAGACCACCAACAATTGGGCCAAGAGAACTGGCAACAGCCCAGACTCCTCCAATGATCCCATAATAAGCACCGCGATCCCTACAAAAGAGATATCAGTACTATGCGGTCACATAGCACAGTCTAATCTCAGGACATACCTCGGACTGAACAAATCGCCAATGGTAATGTTAACAAGCACAACAAGACCACCTCCAGATATACCCTGGATAGCTCTTGCAGCAATCAACATTCCAATATTGATAGAGAGTCCAGCAATCAGACTACCGATGAAGAATCCAAAATTTGCAACGAGAAGAACCGGTTTACGTCCGTAGATATCACTAAGTTTACCCCAAATCGGAGTCGATGATGCATTTCCAAGAAGACTAGCTGGCGTCAGTCAAGTTCTGGTGTATAGTCTCATTCTGATCTCTCTTACTATGCTGAACCAACCCAGGTATAACCAGAAGCTGAATGAAAGTGTCCAGAAATGCTAGGTAGTGCCGTAGTAATGATTGTAACATCCAGAGCTGCCAGAAATACAGCCATACCAAGGGCGAACATGATCCTGTTTTGTTATCTTAGCCTATGACTTCTTTCACAATCCTAGATGCTATTCTTACAGTGCTATCTTGCCTTTTGAACGCTGTATTTGTCCGCCCCCATCCTTGCCGCCCGTCGGAGGCGGTCCTCCACCTCCATTCTTTGGCGCATCTTCTTGTATTGCTTCTCTTGATTGGGCGTCACTTGAGGAATCCGTACGTGGGACAGTTGATGGTGCGTTGTCATATGTTGCTAGGGAAGTGTCTGTCGCCCCGGGGCCGGCGAAGCTTTTATCTCTGATGTCCTCGACTGATGCTAGCGAGTCGCCTAGGGTTTGTGTCGAAGCTGACGCCATGGAGGGCGGGCCGAGGTGGGATGTCGTGAAACTGTATTGAGATGCGCTGTCTGAGCCAAGTCGTGCTCAGTGAACGATCTTCTCCTACGCTGCGATATTTCAGGGGATGGAGCAAGATGCGGGAGAAGAAGAGGAGAAAACAGCAAGTCACAGCTTTTCTTGCCTTTACGTACGACGACTACGGGTGTATTATATGTGAATCAAATCCCGCCGATCGCTGTCTCGCCTCTTACCCCATGCGAGAGCGAGAGACGAGACGAGGGGCCCACTTCATTGCTTAGCTAACTTAAATGCCGAATCGCTCAGGGTACACCGATTATCTGTCGACGACGAGACGAGCAGGGAGCAGTTCCCTCCACCACCGTCCACGCAATTGCGCCAGGGGTGCAGTATGGCAGCGGTCATGAGGATAAAATAGTGCAGAGATGATAACGCGTCATGGAAGTTTGCCAATTTCGACCTTCTTAATTAAGTTCAGCTTAAGCGCCTTGCATATCGCGGTTAAAAGGAATCTTGGAATTGCCGAGTATCTCAGAAACGCCTCCACCTTGAGAATTATACACATTTCTCAAGTATATCAATCAGAGTGTGGTACTGGTGTTGAGTCTTCCTCGACAGGGACATAAATCTGACTTGAGACACCATGCCGTCATTAACCTCTCTCTCTCATCCCTACTTGAGATGATTGTGTGCTGTGGCAGTGCTATGTCCTGCAGCAACTCCATACTTTTCTTTGACGAC
>Ga0181471_100277_pt1 | contig 16673 bp, 23 predicted proteins | sample InSIn5gowninarea_FD_119083 | JGI IMG/M metagenome (GOLD analysis project Ga0181471, IMG submission 119083) | Clean room microbial communities from NASA Spacecraft Assembly Facility at Jet Propulsion Laboratory, Pasadena, California, USA -... ...
CCTTGGAAACTGCTAAAGTCTACCGCTGTTGTTGTTTGTGTCTGCGTATCTCATGCGTCTGCCTATCCCTTGTGTCTGGCCCCCTCCCAGCCTGTCCTGGTTTATAAAGATGCACGATGTACTGGAGGGAATGACGACGTGGGTAGATGGCCTCAACATAGCAATGAACTGGTAGGAACGGTACACGAGCAGCTGCAAGTGCACAAAGCGACGATGTTAGATGGTACAGGCTTCAGACGCAGTACATGTCACGAGGACATGAGGAGCAGTGTTGGTTTTGAGCATTTCTTGTGGGTCAAGGAGGAATGAGAGGAATCGATTCATAGAGAAGTCTATCCGTAGAAGGTTGAAAGATGATGATGGATCATGATCATCAGAGATGATAAGGGGGATTATGATTTGAAAGATAATGCATTGTTATATTCGATGAGATGGTTACGAATCCTCATGATGTACGCAGGTCTTGAAGCCACCCACCAATATCCTCGTCCTGCACCTCGTGTTGGTTCAGTTACGGTAGTGCCGGCATCTATTCTCCATGTGGTCTGTGCTGGATTGCGTTTCCTTGGTGGCTGTGGCTTGACAAGCCGGCAGGATGCGACGACGTGCAAATTGCGTCCTGCCACATTGGGCATGTCCTTGATGAGCTTTGGTACTTCGCCGAGTGGTGTGTATGCGACCTTCCTTTCCCCGCCAATTTCCAAGTACTCGCATTTATCCATGAATTTGTTGACATTGAGGGTGGTTACTCCCAAGCCGTTACCACGTCGATGCGTGCCTGGACATTCTCGTCGTCTTTATAAGGAGCAGAATCTTCAGAGTCGACAATAGTCTCCTCAGACTCTGTGTTGTGGACGATGGATGGATGTATATATACCCATGTTGAGATTATTTTGGACCGCTAGTAATGGCCTTGTTCGTTCTTCCAATCGCTGGGCTGAGAGTCAAACTGTTCGTCGCCCATCACACAGTGTGCGAAAGGCGATACTTCCGTGTCAGAGGAAATCTATGTAAGATCATCAAACAACAACTCGTCTTAGTCCTTCAGTACCGCCTAGGATCTTTCGCCCAGTGATGGCGCATCGGCCTGATCCATTCTCCCAGCTGCCTTCTCTCGTATGTTTCTTCTTTCCTTCTCGGCCTCGGTCTTGGTCTGGCTCTTTCTCGTTATCGCCTTCCACATACCCCTCGTCTTCGTCTATCACACCGCCATCGTCATCTAAATCTTCATCGTCAGGCCATGCACGACCTTCCATAAAAGCAGCTTGTCTTTCATGAGTACCGTCAACCCAACGATGGATACAGGTATAACAATAGACGTAGCCGTATGGTGACGCTGTAGCGGTGACGATGGGATTGGTACATATGGGACAGATACTTTCTTTGTCGTTAATAGCAGGTTGAGGGGGTGGAACAGTCAAGATGGGGAGGTGTGTGGATGCCGATATAGGTGGAGGAGCACGAGGTTTGGGTCCTGCTGGAGTTTCTTTCTCTGAAGTCGAGTCTGCGGACGAAGCTTGCTTTGTTGTTGTAGTTTTAGGTATGGCACGAATGATAGGCGGCGGCAATATCAGGCCTTCTGTGGCTTTTCTGCTCAACTGCCTTGCAAAATCCGACGCATGCCACCATTCCAGAAACTTCAATGCAAAGATCGAAGCTGGTAGCAGGAACCTCGTTGAAGATAGCATCGTTCCAGCCAAGACTCGTGGACTCAACATCGAATTGCTCAATCCTGGTCTTTGACCCTGCGATGAAGCTGTCGTCTGTGCTTTCATCGCAGCTTGATCAATAGCACGATGATCTGCAGCGCTCATCCTGCGCATTCGTGTGTTAATCAGCCAGAGAAGTGGAGAATGAAACTTGCTTTTATCGAAGAGATAGGCGAGATTGAAAGCGAGGGTGGTGAGGTAATATGTTGCGTTTAGTCCAGGATACACTTTCCGCAGAAACCATTTATAGATGTAGAATATACGCTGTTTTATTGTTGCATCGTCTTCTAGAACTTCTTCCTGTCTGTTATCGAGTAGCATCGCGCCGGCTGCTGCTTGTGGTACGTGTACGTCGAAGCCATCGTCTAGTTTCCGTTTGATGTACGGTATAGCGACTAATACTGCTAGGTTGCGCCAGATATCGCGCCGGCGTAATCGTAGCGCTTCGCCCACGAAGCTGCTGGTTGATGAATTTAATTGGGCTCGAGGTATTTCGCCGCCTTTCGTACGCAGGACTCGGGTTCGTTTGAGGGAATAGAAGTGTTCGGTGAAGGAAGAAGAGTAAGTGCTGAGGTAGTAATGTTCGAGAAGGAGGAAGAGGAGAGCGTTGAGCTCGTCGAAGCGGTTGAGTATGCGAAGGAGGTAACGTGGGGAGCGATAGGTCAGGAGAGTTAGGAGGTAGCGGAGGGTAGGAGCGAGAAGGGAGGATAGTTGTGTTTCTGCGTTGAGCTCTGGGACTGGTTTAGTGGGTAATGGGATTGGAGGAGGAGGAAGGGCATACCGAAGAGTGATGGTTTCAATTCGTCGACGCCGCTCTGGAGGGCGGACATGAACTCCATTGCCGAATTATAGCGCCAATGGCGCGAGCGAGTCTGGTTTACATGTAGAGCAACGTGAAACAAGTAAATGTTCGTATCGTGGTGTTTGAGGTTGACCGAGGTGTCACGCGCAAAACGGTTTTCCGAAAAAGGGTCTTAGTGGGTCCCTCAAGAAACTAGAGAGAGGCAACTCATCCACTACCTTACATCGTACGGCTGTTAGCCGTTACGCTTAAACAACATGGTTTGCCCAAAATATGTGCTAGATATTGTATTAAGGGGAGGTGGCCGAGTGGTTATGGCGCTGTGTTTAGGTTTATTGTTAAACCCTAACGAATACTTCACCGCAGTGTAAGCCTTCGATCTTCTCTCATTCTCGACGGTCACAAATACTGATATTCCTCCTTTAGTCGAAAGAGCGTGGGTTCGATCCCCACCCTCCTCACATGCATTTGTTTTTGTCCTTTTTTCCCGCTTTGGCCCTCTTTTTCTCTTTAAATCTCTACTTCCCCTGACGTTTTGGGCCTCCACAATGAAGATAAACGTCAACCATACGATCATTTTGGCCAAGGTATGCTCGCGTAACAAGCAACATAAGGGTAACACTGTAGTATATATGGTTATAGTTAGAGCACGATATGCTACGATTGTAACTGTCAATTTGGAATACTCTATTGATTGTTGATAAGACATGTTGTTATGCATCCGCAACGCTGTTTGAGATGCGGTCAAGACTATATCGATCGGTTTGTGTAATTACACATCGGGCATTGCTTCTGCTAACCGAGACGCCTTCGGGCACTCGCTTCGGTTGAACATTCTGTAGACGAGATGCGATTCCCATCTTCATATTTAATCACAAAATGGCTACAACAATCGAGCATTGGGCTGCCTGCTATGGACCAACTCACTCAGATTGCTGAGGTTGTCGAAGATGATGCTTTATTATGGCCAAGGAGTAAGAAATGGGTGGTTACAGCTGCTTTGTCCGCAAGTGGTTTGAACCGTATAATGGTGGGTTTCTACTTCTTGTCTTCATGCTTTAAGCACACATCCCGAGAAAGCTAACAGGAGAAACACAGGTGTCTACTATTATGGCGCCTGCTCTCCCCTCAATCAGCCGAGAGCTCCACCTTTCAGATGTAGAGTCTGTACTTGCTCTAGGCATCTTCGTACTCGCCACGGTCACTTCATTGTTCATAGGCCCGCTAACAGAGCTCTTTGGTCGTGCTCCTCTAATGCACTTGACCAACATCTGGTTCCTTGCCTTCAATATTGCTTGTGGATTTGCGAAGAATGGCACGACATTGATCACGGCACGCTTCTTCGCTGGGCTAGGCGCAGGAGCTATCTATCCCATCTCGTCTGGTTGCATGGGCGATATGTGGTCACCAGAAGAAAGAGGCAGGACTTATTCGTTGTACCTCCTTGTGCCACTTTTGGGTGTGGCTGTTGGTTTGTGGATGCTGCTCATCTTATAGTTCTTGCTATACGCTAACAACGTCTAGGTCCTATTGTGGGAGGCTTTGTTGAGACCTACTCGTCTTGGCGTGTCATCTTCTGGTCCACATCAGGTCTGCAATGTATCACCATTGGCATCTGCTTCTTATGCTACAAGGAGACTCATTTACCTACGATTGTCAAGGTGAAGCAACGTCAAGTGGATGGTACACAACGACAGGTTTGGCAAGCACCATTGGACTTCTTAAATGCTTGCATAAGCTCGACAACCTGGAAATTAGTCTATAGAAGCCTTCTGGTCCCTTTTCGCCAACTACTTACCCATCGCTCTGTTCAAATACAAGCAATAATGTCTGGCTTCGAGTATGGAATCCTCTACCTAGTACTCTCCACCTACTCTTCCCTCTTTACAACCCAGTATCATCAGAGTGTCGCCATCAGTGGTCTACACTACTTCGCCATCTGCATAGGCGAGATTATTGGCTCACAGATAGGAGGACGTGCAATTGACGCTCTTGGACAAATGGCCAAACGCTGGACGAAGGCAGATAGTTTTCGACCCGAGTTTCACCTACCTGTCATTGCTCCAGGTGTTCTTGTTGCTGCATTTGGGTTTTTGATGTATGGATGGGCGGCACAACGTAGGCTTCACTGGTTTGTTGTGGACGTGGGTGCAACGATCGTGAGCGGTGGCATGCAAATGACAGGTCGAGCAATGTCGGCCTACAATATCGACTCTTATCCACAGACTCGAGCATCGACGACCGCAGCGATACAGCCATTTAGAAGCCTGAGCGCTTTTGCACTACCTCTAGCTGGGCCGCCAATGTATGCTTCGTTGCTCGGATATGGTTGGTCGAATACCTTGTTGGGATGCCTGTATGTCTTTGGTTATTGCTCTGCGACATGGTACTTGTGGAAGAATGGGGAGAAGCTTCGAGCTGTTACTTTGATGTAGATCGATCGCGCACAAAGTAGGAGCAACGAGTGCTAGACCCAAAATAAGGGCGACTACAGGTAGTTCAATAGAGCAATACTGAGGTGAAACGATCACATGTGAGTATTCGTTAGGCAATATGTTCTCTGCTGTCATGATCATGACCATGACCACCGATAATTATATAGGTATGGTGCAGCTTTTTGACGAAGTGTGGATTTCGGTTAAAACACCTCTTGGATCGGATGAAGGGTATGCATACGCGATGCATTGTTATGCGTGGGTCCGGCGCTAGTCAACTCTAAGTGGTGGCTGAATGGGCAGGGGCTCTGTTTCCTGCACTCCTGCAGCTCGCGCATGTCCACAGCTTCGGCATCTGGCAGTCGAAACACTTGAACGTGGATGTAGATTCAACATGTCTCCAACTATCTAACATGTAATAGCATTGAATACACAACAGAACTGGCGAGGGGGTTGCACAGCATTGCAGAGGTGACGGGACAGCGTCATGCAGTGGCAAATACCCTGAGCTGAACCGTGGTTCAAGCAGCCGTATTCGACGTTAGACTAGACTGAGGCTTTGTCCCTCATGCTCGACCGCCATCTCGTCCCTATTGTTACTCCATCACCATCACCATCATCAATCACATCCCTCCCCCAGCTCATCGCCAATTCATTACCGCCATCTTTAATCACTACTCTGCTTCACCATCTCTGCCCGAGCTTGCAGCTACTCAACTAATACTCTTCACCACCTCGTCGCCTCCTCCTCTTCTCACCGCTCCTTGTTTACGTTCGGGCTTCGTAACCACCTCGCTTCATCTGATCCTAGGCTTCCAACTTCCAATACACCACCTTGATCCAGTATATCAACCACCATGTCTCAATTCTACCTCAACCCTGTTCACCAGGCTGCTTACAACACTCGCGCCGCCTTTGCTGCTCCTGCGCATCCCCACCACGCCGCTCGATCGCGCCGCTCAGCTCGTTACAATGGATCCCAGGGTAGCTCAAAGTCTTCAAAGGTACCTCGAATCAACAAGGACAATGTCGAAGTGAACCAAGCTTCAACAGCTCGCACTGCCTACGAAGCTGCGCGATCTTTTGATCTCGAGGATGACGAGGTTTTTTGCCCATGGCACCTGTTGACTGAAGATGATGTAAGTATACCAAATACAGCTCAGTCAATCTAGAGTGCAGGCACTAATATCATCACAGCTTCATTCAATGCACTCTTCTTCCTCCGATCGATCTTCGTCCTCCTCTGGTTCGCCCGAGACATCGCCCATGCAACCACAACTCCAACCCAATCCTACCTTTTCTCTTGGAGCTTCGGCACACAACACGATGCAGGCATCGTTCCAGCATGGTACCGCTGGCCATCTCAAGGTCCACCAACCTCTAGCTCAGCGAGCAAGGGCCATTCCCATCATCGACCCTACCTCTCGCAACACCAGCCCTCCTACTTCCACCTCTCCTGTTAGACAGGTCCAGAAGCAACAGCAGGCATACCTCGGCCGCCACTGGTAAAAAGAGATATACGATGACGACGTAAAATCTCCTTGACACGAAACGAAGTCTTTTTGCATTCCGACTTACACTTATACATTGGAGTTTCAACTTTTCAGGACAAACATGTTGGACGCGGGCACACACTCTCTTTTCACTACATGGACAATACAACTTTTTCTGGGTTTCACGAAGATGACGAATGATATCAATGCACGGCAGGCAGGAATGAAAGAATCGAGAATGGAGGAGGAGTATCATTGTTTTGGTTGTTTCCGGTTTTATTGTGATATCATGGGTAAAGACATTGGAAGGTTACGGCCTGTTTACTGCTTTTGGCATTATTGGGCGGGAAACATGAAAGACTAGAGCTGGGAATTAAATGTATAGCAGGTCGGTAAGAAGATGAACGAGGATTACAACAACGTGCACTCGTTTTGTTGTTTAGTCTGTAGCTGTACAACATAGACAAAAAGCTTGCTTTCCTTTTTATTCCCTGCCGAGCGCGTATCTTATGCTAATGAGAATTATTCGATCATCTTACTTCTATTGATATTGAGAAAGAGGAAGCTGCTGATCGCACGCACGCTTTGACGCCCTAGCTGGCAAGCCATATCTAATACCAATTCACCAGTACACGCCTAGGCATCTCGAAAGTCTTGCACTTTACAGTATCCGCGTGGAAGAGGAGTTGTGCGTGGATATTGTGCAAGTTTGTCTTTGTCTTTGTCTTCACTTGCGGGTTTGTCTGGCAGGAGAGACTGGTAGTTGATAGGTGGTTAGTGACTGTAATGAGAAAGCGTCAGTCGCGCTATATGATTATCGACCTGGCTGCACCCTAGAAGATGGACTATTATTGTCAGACTTGTTTTTCTCTGCTCATCTGCTGTGTTCCTACCTTACGTTACTTCACCTTCTGATACAAAGAAGTCGAGCGGGAGAAAGTTCATAAACAAAGCACTCTACTGTATCTCGAGAAGCACAGAATTCACTAGTTCTATCCCAGATGAGACCCTCGATTGATTAGGCTCTCTGCAATCATTGCTTTTGTACTTTTTATTTTTGTTGTTGTTGTGTACGCAAACGTGTTGTGTTCATGTATTCTTTTCTTTTTTATTCGTATATAAATGTTTGTGCTGAAATCTTTATAGGGTTCTCATGCCGCCGCCAAAACAGAAACAGTTTTTTTTTTAGGACGAAGCCCACACAGTAATGTCAACATCAACATTCTCCCCCCCTTCAAAAGAACCAAAAAAACAAGACGATAGCCCAAAATGGTCACGAGTATTAAGAAAAAATTGGTTTCGAGATCATTTTCATTTTTCTACTCACTTCCAAATTTCATTTCACTTTCTTTCCACCCACGGCTAGAATTGATTCTTGTAAAAAACAGGCAGAGGATATAGTCAGATGGTAGAGACTACTGCTCAGCACTATCGACAATTTCCCAATTCAATGTCCTACATGATGTCCAATATCTCTCGTGCCTGACAATAAGTCGCCCTGATCATAGCATGAGAATACACGGTATTATTTTTCTCTATACGTGAAGAGGGAGGGCTGTGTAAGCATGCAATATGCTTAGTAGGTAGGCCATGGGAGGTAAGGATATTGCTTTGTACTTTTTTCTTTGTTGAGAGTGGCCTTACGAAATATATTCTGAGCAAAAGAGAAGGAAAACTTTGGCCGAGACTGAGATAGCCAACGTCTGAAAAGTAGAATGGTGGATGATGAGAGGACGACATGAGGAATTCGATGGACGGGGTTCCTTTCAGTGCGAACATTGTGCCTTTTAAACTGTCGGCGTTGCATGCCACAAACAGATCAATTGAAATCCTGAGATTCACCAGGCGTATTATAACCTAAGCTATCACTAGCTTTACAAATGCAGATTTGTTTTTGCGCTGTATTTTGCTCGCCTTTGCATTGGCATAATTAATCTTCCATGTGGGTTGGTCGTTCTGCATCACCGTTTCCCGAATGTCTGTTTCAGCTTTGCTTGTGTATGTTCATGTGTTGTTTACTCGACTTCCTCAATCTTCTTTGATGCTGAGCTGCTGCTCGCCTCGGCTTTGTCGTCCTCTGCGTCCTCGAGATCTGGCATCTCATCGTCATCACTGGTAGATAAAGTCAGCGCCCAAAAATTGCAAACGCAGACAGAATGTGTTCAAAGAGCAACTTACTCGTCATCTTCACCTCCTGCACCACCCATGCCGCCCATACCTCCCATGCCTCCCATCATCGAGGAGAGATCCATGCCTCCTGGACCACCCATGCCTCCCTACAATCGCAACAATCAGTCTTCAGACTCATTCGCATCAAAAGCTTTTCCATTTCCATCTCAACTTACCAACTTTGAGAAATCAAGTCCACCCATCCCTCCAGCACCTCCAGCACCGCCCATTCCTCCCATCATGCCTTGCATCATACTCGGGTCCATGCCGCCCATGCCCGCACCTCCATCCATACCCATCCCCAGATCCTCATCCGCAGCACCATCCTGCTCATCCTCATCCACCCACTTATCAAAGTCCGTCTTCAAAAAGTGCATCTTCGCCTTATCCTTTAGCAATCTCGGCCAGTATTCCTCCTTGAGGTCTTTCTTCTGCAACTTGATTTCGACGACGCGGCTGGAGTGGTTGATTTTGGAGGCGCTGGGGTCGATGTCGGCGTAGAAGTTGAGAGTGACGGCGTAGTCGGTTTTCTTGCTCTCGGAGTAGCCGCTGAAGGTGAGGGAGGAGGCTTGGAGGTCGAGCTTGACTTTGGAGGGGGACACGTCGGGGGCGGAAATGGTGAGGAAGACGTAGTTTTTGGAGGCTTCGCTGGAGGAGGAGCGTTGTGCCCAGGTTACTATAGAAATGCGTGTGAGTGATATGTTGCGTTATAGCATCGCTATCGCTAATGCCAAGATTTGATTTACCTTCGGGGGTGAGAGTCTGAGTAGACATTGTGACAAATGTAACGTTGACGAGTTAGGCTTCGTTTATGATATACTGAAGACGAGATTGAGATTGGATGTCTTGATCAAATCAATGTATCTTTTGTTGTCGTGAAACTAGGAAAGATGCGACCTTGGCTTATTTTTGTAGCTGTTTCATGTCAGAGAAACGGCCAGAATAGCGTGGAATCATAGCGCCATGCAAAGAGCGTATCTGTACCTTGGTGATTTGAAACAGTTCTCAAACTAATGCTAGAGGATGGTGATACTCTGAAACACGCTATGCAAGGTGTCAGGATGTGTCTATTGTGGTAAATGTGTTACAGAATGGTTTGAGTGTTTGCTTGAAAATGAATCGTGGTAGAGTGACACCCCCCCACCTTTCGTCATCTTAGACACGTGCAACCTACATGTATTGTCCATCCATCGACGTCTATAGCACTACCTGAAACAGAGTATACTACTTTGAAATTACGAAAGAACCAGCAATGAGAGCAGGCTGAAGAGTTCACATAGCAGTTGGCTTACTTCCGGCCTACGTTAGGCGCCACCATTCACCTTCCCACCTCCCTCCTTATCATTCAACCATACAGCTCACAGCAGGCACATCCAATCTATCACCCATCCCAAGCTCCCACCATGCAAACACTAAAATCTCTCATTTTCAAACCCACCCCCGAAGAGCAAGTCCGTCTCCCCCTCACTCCTCCCTTCCCTCAAACTCCAACGCTAACAACAACCACCTCCAGAAAAGCAAATGCAACGCCCTTCTCCGCTCCAACGCCCGCAAACTCGACCGCGACATCGCCAACCTAAAGACGCTCGAATCCAAAACAAAAGCCCTCATCCTCTCCTCCTCCAAACGCGCCACCAAAAACCCCTCTGCCCCAAACAAACAAGCCCTACTCGAAACCCGCACCTTCGCCCGCGAACTCCTACGAATCCGAAAACAATCCGCCCGCCTGCTGACGTCGAAAGCGCAGTTGGCAAGCGTGCAAATGCAGGTGAATGAAGCGTTCAGTGTGCGCAAGATTGAGGGCAGTTTGAAAGCATCGACGGGGATAATGCGGGATGTGAATAGTTTGACGAAGCTGCCGGAGCTGACGGGGACGATGCAGGAATTGTCTAGGGAGTTGATGAAGGCGGGCGTTATTGAGGAGATGGTGGGGGATATGTTGCCGGATGAGAGCTTGATGGAGGATGAGGATGAGGAGGCTGAAAGTGAGATTGATAAAGTCTTGGGTGAGGTGCTGAAGGATCGGATGCCGAAAGAGAAGGTGCCTGAGGCGGTAATACCGACGGCGCCGCAGGTGGATGAGGAGGATGAGGAGGAGACGGAGGAGATGCTGGATCAGATGAGAGGGAGGTTGGAGGCTTTGAGGAGTTGAAAGGTGGGATTTTGTTGGTTGTGTTGGGGAGCAAATGGCGTTAAGGGAGCAACACTAGGTGTGAGCATAGTCGCCTCATATGTGCACGGAGTTTCAGCGTTATGAAGGATGGTTCAAATGAGAGGCAGAAGGATTTGAACAAAGATAACGAAGGCCTGTTTTGATAGGCATTTGGGGACGCCTCTCATAGGGGAGTATTTCTGTCCTCGCTTAGCCACAAGCCAGTGAGAGTGATTACATTAGACCCAATGCTAGCATAGGTAGCATTGGGTATTGAGACTGTTGATACGAGTATCGTTCATGTTTGATTAAATGCTCCATTTGGATCATTAGTGACGCGGAACTTTTGATGTAGTTTGTAGAGGTGGAGAAAGAGAGAATGTATCAGCAAGCTATCAAATATCAGACTTACTGAGTATCTTCATATATAGCTCGATGATCCAAATAGTCCGTATCTGTTGCTGATACAAATGTTTCACTGGATGCTCAAGACTACATGAGTTCCGATCACCAACTTGACAACGAAAAAGCCTCCATGGTAACCTATTCTTCCTTCTGCTGAGCAGACGAGCGAGCTGCGTCCAACTCTTCAAGCTTTGCAATACTCGATCTGAAAAATCCCTCAACACCATACCCATCAAGATAATTCCTTTCTTCCTCGAGTTCGACAAGTGCTACAGAAACCCAATCCAATCATCGCAATTTAGTCTTCGTCGCATCTTGGCTTCTCGTCTGTCATGCTCCCATTCAATCCTCTGATTTGTCCATTTGATTGCGCTGCTGTTTGTTAGGTCTTCCACTTTTGAATTCGCCCACTTCCGCATCTTTTCGGAGAGAACGAAGGATGAAGGAGGAAGAGGCAGATTTGAAGAGGTGCAAGAAGAGACTCCCTTCACGCGTATGCGCGTCTAGCGTGGCAGATTGGTGTCACGGCTGAAACCTTTTGCCGCCAGGCTACCTTAGGCTGACACAGCAGCTGTAACTTGGTAGGTGTGGTTCGGCACCAAATTAGACAGATATAGCGTGCTAAACAACACCTTCATGTATTGAGACTCCTCGAAAGCCATCCATGATAATACAAGGACGTAGAGCTGAAAGAGATTGGCGTGTTACAGACATTTGGAGGAACAAACTAAGCAAGTTTGGTAACGGTAAGGTATTCGGCTTTTGGTCAAAAGGATACATACAACTGGAACCAGTCGTGATTCTATCATGCTCATAGTCAATAATTAAGCGAAATTATGTACGTACTATGTTTTGTTACAGACCTTGAGAACCGCCTTTAGAGCTAAGATTAGGAGTGTTGTATTTCAAGCGCCCACAAAGCCTACACCCATGCCCAATCAATGCATTGTCGTGTTGTTCCAGCACCTTCGACTCCATGTTTACGCCGACGAACCTTTCTTCTGCTCTCCACTGATGAATGTGGCCTCCACAATCAACCGCCCCTCCTCCTCTTTCACTTCGCCATCCTCGCCTGTGACCTTAATCTTGAACTTCTCCTCCGGCACAAATTGATAGATATACGGCTTCAGTCCACCTGCCTGCGACATAATCGCCTTGACGAATCCAGGCACTTCCTGTAAGACATCAATGCGGTCCGTCCTCGACTTCCAGTTTGCATCAACGTGTGCGCCTGCTTTGCTGTCTTTTTGTTGCCACTCAAATGACATTGACGTCGGTTCTGGCCAGCCAACTTCGCTATCTGTTCTGCTTGCGGTGTGTGTAGGTTTGCACGTCGCACCAGCGACGATGATTTTGTCGTCTGTAGCAACGCAGCCTACGCTGATACTTGTAGACCCATATGAAGGAGGAGTAGTGAATTCCCACATTACAGCGGAATATGTCGGGCCCTGGAAGTTACAGAAGTTGTGCGACGCCGCAGAGAGGTTGGGTCGCATGCCCTGAAGTGCATGGACGTACATGCCGCGGCCGGCCATATCTACAGGACCGTGCTTTTGCGTGACAATGTTGCCACTGACCGTGCAGCGAGGCCAGTAGGCGTGAAACATGCTGCCCCAAGGCTTCTTCGGATCCGTGCCGTAAGTTGTCGTACCGTTGTCGCCAGCCATGACGCCGGGCGCAACACGAGTGAATTTGAGATCAACGATGGAGGTTTTTGAGGTAGAGGAGTGGATGTGGAAAGTATTGCCATCCTCGGACAACGTGAGTGTGCAGTTGGTGGCGGTGAAGGAATATTTATCTTGAGAGACGTTCCAGTTGCTGAGAGAGTCGGAAGTCCAGACTTGTGGAGTGGAAGGGTCGGGGAAGAAGAGTTTGGATGTGAATTGGCATGTTGTACGAAGGCCACTAGCGATATAGGTGTAAGCTGGATGAAGTACTTTGGAGAAGAAGCCCAGTGATTATCTTACCCGACATTACTGTAAATGATTTGGGCGAGAGCGGAGTGACCACTATCTGCTGTAACGTAGAATGTCTGAGTTTCCACCGCTGTCGAGTCGAGAGCGAACCATTTCAGGTCTTCCTTCTTGAGCACTGTATAGGGTGTAGATTGTTGCGCGACTGATTGTACTGCGGAGGCGCCGTAGACTGGATCTTCCAGACCGACGCTAAAGATGGGATGTTAATGAGTGATGGTCGCATTATATCGCAGAGATTGGTAGAGCATACCGCTGCTTGAGCCAGTTCATGGTGATTGTTTTTGTTTTGTCAATCACTTGCGGAAGGCGGCAGCCTTGGCACGATGTGAGCGATGAGCTGGGGCTGGTAATACAAGGTGAAGGAAGGACGACTGGGAGATTGCTGACTCAGGAGTGAAAGGGCTATCGCAGTAGGGAGAGGTGTTGCGCTAAAAGAGACTTGTGACTTGTGTAAATCAAGATGGCGACGGATGTAACCTTCTAATTGTTACACCTGTGACGATGCAGAACGAACGCTAGCTGAGCTTGGCGTCCTTACGCTTGTTGGTGGAGCGAGCTTTCAGCCCATTCTCGGAGAAGCCAGATCATGATCACGAACAGGTTGGGGCAACATATAACACCGCTCAACTGGTCAGTATGACTCCTGGCCTGGTATCTAATCTAGTGCCGTGCTGTTGACTTACTGTGTATGAGACACTGGTCAAATGCGCCTTCGGGATGCTTCGGGATAGAAGTTAGAAATTTAGCAGTAAGACGTCAATTTGAAGTTTGGGGTCAGCTTTAAACTCTCCTCGCATCCAACATAATCAGAATCATCTCGTCTGACACATCGTCTCATCTACTGCTCAACAACAACAACCTCGCTACCTGCTCCTGCTCTCTTTTTGTGCACTGTTGCTGTCGTGACTTGTGTTCGCTGACTTCGCGCTAACCAATTACGATTTCACTAGATCATCCAGCGCGCCTTCCTCGAACAGCTACGCGGAAGGATAGTGGGGTCTTAATTGGCTTCGAGAAACAGAACAGCACATCATCGACCACACAGTCAACTCTCAGGCTCAACAATAATCATACAGCACATTCGCTAGCACACATACATCCGCGTTACACACCCACCACATAGTATAGTATTCCTGGTGCATCATTCGGCACGTCATCGTACAAGATAGCAAATCACAAAGTGCTGGACTCATTCAAAGACTATTACCGTACATAACCTTACAATATGGCATATTCTAACAACGCTGGGCCTGGTGCTGTTCGTTTCAGCGATACCACAGAAGAGATTGCTGCTCCTGCCAACCACCAGATCAACGAGTCCTCAGCAGGTCCTTCCGTCCCACCAGAGATGGCTGCCCAACTTCGAAACCTCTCAGCTTCAATGCAATCAAGTCGCCTGGCCAACTATAACTTCGAGCCTGTCTCACTCCCTCCGTCAAGAGTATGTCATGATCGTTCCAAATGTCAAGTAACTTCGTGCTCCTCTAACACATCGATCTAGGCACCGTCTCCTGGAAGCTCGAGACAACATTCGGGTCATCCATCGCCACGAATACAACCAGGAGCTGGACCTCTCCTTACACCAGCTACGAGTAAGAACAGGGACCGTATGGGCACCCCACACGGGTCTTCAACGAATTTGGCAAATCAACGAATGTCTGTTGTCACTCCCCAACGATCACCAAGCTCTAGTGATCTGAGAAGAAGATCGCATGACATCTCGGCTTCGAGGAAGACTTCAGTATCGAATAACACTTCAGACACTATCACCACAGCTGGAGCCTCGGACTCAACACTTATGCTACCTGGTCCTGATCCCCGTTTCGTGTTCGATCGAAGCACAACCGGTTTCGACTTCGAGGGTGCTATGCCCGTACTTCCAACAAGACCTCAGATAGAAGAACATAAAAAACATAGCTTCTTTGGTGGTTCCAAGAGTAAGGACGACGACGAAGGAAGTTTAGCCAAAAAGCACAAAGGCGGATCATCAATGGGAGACATCAAGCGTTTTTTCAAGATTGGCGGCCACAAGAATGACGATCGTAAGGGCAGCAAGTCTGGTGACATGACCCCACCTCAGCAAGTGCAGAGGCATCAGAGCACAAGTTTGCCCTTTGCCGACGACCACGGCATACAGAGCAAGTACGGCAAGTTTGGTAAGGCACTTGGACAAGGGGCTGGAGGTTCCGTACGCTTGATGAAGCGGAGTGACGGCGTTACTTTTGCTGTCAAACAGTTTAGACCTCGTCATTCGTACGAATCGGAGAAAGAATACGCCAAGAAGGTCACGGCCGAGTTCTGCATCGGCTCAACTCTGCATCACGGCAACATTATTGAAACGATGGACATCGTGTACGAAAGGAGCAATTGGTATGAGGTTATGGAGTACGCGCCATATGACTTGTTCGCGACTGTCATGACCGGCAAGATGTCCAAGGAAGAGGTTACTTGTTCCACAATGCAGATACTGAATGGCGTGGCGTATCTTCATAGTATGGGTCTGGCTCATAGAGACCTGAAGCTTGATAATGTGGTGATCAATAGCGATGGAATCATGAAGATAATCGACTTCGGCAGTGCAGTGGTGTTCAGATATCCTTTCGAACAAGATATCGTCAAGTCAAGTGGTAAGCTACCAACTCTTCAGACCTCTCTCGAGAGATGGAACTAACAGTGTCAGGAATCGTGGGCTCGGACCCGTATCTTGCACCTGAAGTATACAATAACAACAAATACGATCCTCGGGCTGTTGACATCTGGTCTCTTGCTATCATCTTCTGCTGCATGACGTTACGACGTTTCCCATGGAAGGCACCACGAATCACCGACGTATCGTACAAGCTCTTCGTCGCACCTCCATCACCGGGAACACCTGGTGTTGAGCATTTGAGAAGACCGTCTGGAGGGTCATCACTCAATCCAGACCTCATGTCGCGTGATGAGTCGACCACAGCAGAAGACATCCGTGCAAAGAAAGGTCAACCTGCACCAGCAGCTCCACCACCCCAAGCACAGCCAGCACAAGGTGATGAGAAGCCTGGCGTGATCAAGGGACCATGGCGACTTCTGAGATTGCTACCCAGAGAGACTCGATTTATCGTTGGTCGTATGCTTGAAGTTGATCCTGACCGACGAGCGACCATGGACGAAATATTGTCAGACAAGTGGATTAAGGGAAGTATATTCTGTCGACAGGAAGGTAATGGTGGTTCGGCTCATGTCATACGGGCTGACAATCACAAGCATTGCTTGGAAGCACCAGCTCCTCAGGCTGAGCCGGCGCCAGCTAAGAAGTAGGATAAGAAGATTGACAGATGCGGTGAAAGAATAGAGGAGACACAATAATGCAGGCAGTAGGATCATGAAAGATGTAACGAAACGAGGAACAGGATATGGAGGTTAGTTACCTCTCATTAGAGGTCATACCAATGAGGTTTGTGTAGCAAGTGGTTTACGCATAGCGATCGAAGAGCTGTATGATTATTGTTGAGCCTGAGAGTTGACTGTGTGGTCGATGATGTGCTGTTCTGTT
>Ga0181471_100058_pt3 | contig 16481 bp, 18 predicted proteins | sample InSIn5gowninarea_FD_119083 | JGI IMG/M metagenome (GOLD analysis project Ga0181471, IMG submission 119083) | Clean room microbial communities from NASA Spacecraft Assembly Facility at Jet Propulsion Laboratory, Pasadena, California, USA -... ...
CAAAGCGACAAGGACAAGAAAAGACTTTGCAGAAAGAAAAAAAAGATTACATTACCACCAACGCACGGCTCCCCTCTCCTTCTTCCAACCACAGCCTCGCCAACGTGATATCAGTTCACAAATGAGACGTATTAACAACATCTTTGCCAAGGATACAATTTCTTCTTTCTTTCTTTCTTTCTACCTAACTATATCATTCGTGTGTCGATAGATTAAGTATTTATGTTAATATCAGACATAAGCTGAACATTCTCTCTAGTCCACAAACGGGATAGAGGAAATAGATACATAGATGGAAGTTACAATTATGGTAGGTGTGATTTGGTAACTTGAAAAGAAGAGAAGAGAAGAGAAGAGAGGAGGGGCGTGGTGGGTTCTTCGTGAAAGAAAGGGCTAGCCTAGAATGTGACGGAAACAAGGTAGAGGGCATTTTGAGGCCTTTTGATGATATCAAGATATTTGTTGGATTGATTATGGGTTTTGAAATAACAATACAGTCGGCTATCTAGGAAGTAGAGCTGGTTTTCTCATATCTTGGTACGGGTTATTCAGTTGTATTGAAAGCAGATAAGCCAACTGAACTTTCCCCGGATCATGTATGTATTCGTGATAATCCAAAAGAGAGTAGCAATTTGCACAAGGTCACAAATCCACATCAAAACCGCGCATGAATAAAATATTCAATTCATCATTCAACTACCCTAACCCAGAAATGCCCATACAATCCAAATCTATCCCCAAACGCCTCACACATGCATCATCCTCCTAACCCTACCATCTAACCATCTACTTCTGCTCAGGAACAAGAACACCCCTATACCTCATATTACCGTCATTAAGCGTCTCCATAGCTTTGGTGATACCCTCCTGCGACAATGGGAACTCCATCAACACGGGCTTGATCTTGTGCTGCGCAGCAAACTGCAACATCTGCCTATGGATGTTACGTGGAGCGACGACGGAGCCCTGGATACGGAGTCCGTTGGCGATGAGCGGCATGTAGGGAATGCTGAAGTCGCCCTGGGAGACACTGAGAGGGAAGATGACGGCGGTTGGGCTGAGGATAGGGATAACGAGGTTCCAGTCTGTTGTTTTTGCGATTAGTAAATGATAGCCATCTTTGAGAGAAAGGGGATGAACATACCAGGCTGCGCACTCGCCGTGACCAACAAGCAATCCACCGGTCGGCTAACACTGAGTTCCTTCTTTCCCTTCATCGCCACGAACTCGCTCGCACCAAGCTTCAAAGCCTCATCTTTCTTGCTGTCAGTGCCGGAGAAGACAACGACTTCACAACCCATCTTGGCCGCGAATTGGATAGCCAAATGGCCCAATCCACCAACACCCATAACACCCACGCGGTCAGTAGGCTGGATATCGTACATGCGCAGTGCACCGAAAACAGTGGCACCACCACACATCAACGGTGCAGCCTCCTTATCACTCAAAGCCTCGGGGACCTTGAACAAGAACGACTCCCGCCACACCGAATGCGTCGCGAAGCTTCCAACATCCGTGTTCGCATACCCGTACATTTCGCGCTCGGGGCAATACGTCTCGCGTCCAGTGAGGCAGTATGAGCAGTGACCGCAGGAATTGGCGGCATAGCCCCAACCTACGCGATCGCCCTTCTTGAGTGTTCGTACTGTAGGTCCGGTTTCCTCGACGATGCCGACACCTTCGTGGCCGAGGACCATGTCGGCGTGCCTGTAGTGTTCATCGGTTCCGCAGAGGCCGGAGGCGGTGATGCGGATTAGGACTTGGTCCTCTTTGAGGTCCTTGGTGGTTTGGGATTCGACGATTTTGCCGTCTTTGGAACCTTTGAAAACGGTGAAGGAAGGCATTGTTGCTGTGAGAGTGATTTTTTCTGGTTGAAATTGAAGTCGTGAGTTTGATGTTTGGTTTAGTGAGAAATTTCCGTACGTAAAGCGTTGGAAGTTAAACTGTTGTGTTGTTGATTGTTGAAGGAATTGAAATGATGGAAGTAACAATGGAAAGGGATCCTCAAGACTCTATATACTTTTTCTCAAAGCCCCCCCCATAATTTTCTTTTTGCACCCACATGTACAAACTCCGTACATACCGCCTCATGCTTCCATCGCAGTCGTCTATGTCATGACGTTGGCCTCGGTAATTGTTCTGGATGCAGGGTTCACACTAGCCATGATGATCTCAAGTGTCCAAAAAATTTCCTCTAAATCGGCCCGCAGCCATGTGGTCCGGAGACCTAAGCTCCATGGGTTTAGCCGGTCTTCTTACTTCCGGGTTCGATATTGTCTTGTTCCCAGTTTTGTTTTGATGCATTGTAGAAAGGACTGAGAAATTTGTGTGTAAGCCAGATGGTTATGCACTTCCCAATGCAATTTTGATTGCGCTGCTCGGGACTCCGAATTGGGTGGCATATTGATCCTGAATGTGATAATTAGCAACTTGATCTGGCGTAGAATACAAAGTATTCTATGGTATTCCACTCTGATTATTGCTTTGTAACGCTTGCGTCCGTAAATGTTTGGAACATAACACCCTTGCTTTGGCGAATGAAAACCCTCCGTGAATTACGTGGCGCTGAGCTAACCGAAAGGAGATGTATGATAATACTCTTTTTGGAATAGGAGTTTCGGAAATGTAAGCTGAAGACTCACTAAACAATTAGAAATTCGACGACCTTATGCGGAGTTCCACCTAAACTGTGTTTGAGGCGTCTGGAGTGTCGGGATGCATGCGTCGATATACGAATATTGACCATGGATACCACGGCCGTGGATAACACTTCTATCAAAACGTTGAGGCGTTAATGGAAGCAAACGGTATGTTTAGGGCTTATGGAAAGTCTATGATGAATGGAATGGCCAGCGCCGTGTGTATGGGTGAGAATATAGGCAAGTGCTATTATTCTCTCTAGCAGATTAGTCTTTCCGTTTATAGCGCGTCTACATTGTACCGCCTCATCCTGGTTAGATGACTATTCATTGACTAAAAATGTAATCAGAATGGTGAATGTGAAACCCTCGAAGTCGTGCGATCTTTCCTCCAGCATATCTGAAGCTTCGTGTCAGATGTCCAGATAGAAAGTGTCCTAATTGAAAGTTTTTTTTTTCGTTCATCGGCATTCTATCACGAATAGGGTTGTCGCAGTTGTCGATATCTTTCCATCCATTTCCATTTCTATCTCGCGCCCAGCGTTCGATGTATAGTTTTTAGCGGGTAAATCCGGCCATTCTGCATTTATGACGTTGATTGATGTCCGTGCACTTCACCGGCCGGAGATCAGATCGACTAAGATCCTTGTCGCAAAAGGAGATGGATTCCACGTTGATTTTTCCTCACACGTTGGTATAAAAAACAAGATAGTATGAACAATTCCCCTCGCACCAAAGATAGGGCTGAAGACATATCCGTAAGTGCTCCGCTCAACTACCGGACATCTGTCGGATTTGCAATCTTTCATCGAAGCACTTCGTGTGCTATGTGGGGTGGCCGGTTGCAACGGTCTCAAGGTGCTTTGACAATTCCTGTGGATTGTGTTCGGGGATAAGAATAAATGCAATTCTCCGACGGCGGTAAGAAAAGTGCACTTCTGATACAACCTCGGCTGACAAAAGACAATTTTCCATTTACTAATCAGCGACATCCATCTTCCAGCACTACATCTGGGGTATTCCTGCACCCTCTAATAACATATCCCATGCAATGTCGTCGTATGAAAGTTGCTGTTGTGCCGTCGTCGTGGGAACTTGTATTGTCTCGAAATTTAGGGTCTGGAAGTTGAGCGTCTCGAAGAAAGGGATCGGGTGTCCTTGTTTCTGGTGTTGGGAATACATTTGATCGGGACACATCGCAACTGTTCCGGGTTGGATATTTGGTATCGTATCACCAATTATGCCAGTGTCGAGACTCATCGGTTCACTTCTGGTAGATGATCTTTGCTGGAGACTTCCGGTCGGTATCTGAATGTTCTCATCGAAGCTTGTTAACGTTGGCCTCATCGTATATTCTTGGATTCGTTTATTGAAGCCGATGAGTATACATCGCTGACACCACAAAAAGGACAAGAGAGCATCCTTATCAGCGCAATTCATCTCTCCGTTCGTCCATGGATCACCAGACATTTTTGATGCAAAACTCAACTTCTCTGTGAAGGAAGTGAAGAGATGCACGACTTCAGATTCCCTGGCAACGGAAATCGGATCCCAAGTAGACAAACTGTGACGGACGTCAGGAAACGCTGGTTCTTTGGCAATTTGCAATGACATCTCGTCAGGAAGCATCTTCGTTATCTCTCCGGGTAACGATTCCCAACAAGTGTGTCTGTCTTGCTCGTTTCCCTGAAGAAATACCAACCTGCAACCAAGAATGACACCATAAAACCAACCAGCCCAGACGGAGAAATTCAAATGGTATAACGACTCTTGAGGGATGACCAACATAGTTGTTAGGTACTCTTTCATCGAGCTCATCGAGCGATACAGTAACTTGAGCCGGACGACAGATATTGGCGCATTCGACGACAGGGAGGACGAATGCCAAAGTGACGAGTGCAACGAGCATTCATGTATCCACATCTCAACATGGCAAAACTTCAGCTCCAACGAAACTGGCTAGAATCAGTATCAAGCGGGAGATATAGTGGTAGTCGTTACTATTCTCTTTGATAAGTTTAGCCGAAGCTTGTTTGATCCGCATCAGCTCGCTGACGAAGTTGCTTGTCAACCTTGAAACACATTCTGTTAGTTGATGTTGGTTGGCTCTGACGCAGAACCAGCTTACGTTTCTATCATGATTTCCCCATTGAACTCCGCATTTTCTATGTCATCGTAAGAAAATTGATCGCCGATACGAACAGTCAAATTGCTTAGTTGAACCAAGGGAGCAATAAAAACATCTGTGGGTTCGTCCGGATCCTCCGCGAATGAGTCAATACATTTTTCCATGAATTTTGTGAAACTCATGGTAGTACGTTTGCGCCACACTTGCGCCTGTCTTGTTACCCATAAGCGTTAGAACGGTCGATTTTATACAGTGATGTATACTTACGTTACATTCAAGAAGTATGTGCCAAGGAGCGCACGCTTCTCTGCGGCAGATCTTTCGCTCCTGACTAGACCATTTGGGCGTTTTGTCAATCCAAGATCTTGAGTCATGGAAACAGCCAATTGGAGAAGGTTTCCAATTTGTTGGGCTTCTGGACGATAGAAGAAGTGGTACCAGGCCGAGTATACAAGCAGTCCTTGCAAGATTTCCATAGACTTGTGACACTTTAGTATAATTTGGTCCGAAACCTGGGCCATGAAATCATCAGACAACCTTCTTTGCAAGATTGGAGTCGAAAAGGTCATCACCGCCATAATCGCATGGAACAGGAAAGGATTGCGACGACGAAAGGTATCAAGGTCTGTCGTAGCGGGTACTATGACGAACGGGTACGAGTGCGTGAATGAAGTCCTGAAACCTTTTAACAGTGAGCCAGCACGACCTCTGTCGAGTAGTCCGAGTTTGATTGGGTCATATGCCTCAGATTTGGAGGTTTCAAGCAACTCATTGTTGTATGATCGACCAACTGTTGTGAGAGGGGCCTGAGAAATCGGGTCATTGTCAGGACTAACGGCTTCCGCCGTCGAGGTGGAAGTGCTTGACTCTGGATTGGCAGGTCGATGGCTAGTCGATATAAAATCGATCAAGCTCTCCACACGTTGCTCTAATTGCTTCACACGCCTACTGTTGCGTTAGTAAGAAGTGCCATATTGCTAGAGCCAAATCGTTCTCGGGCATGGTCGATCGGGTGATTTTGATTAGCGAGATAGGGCCGAGTAATGCACGTTCAAATCGGGCCATGTACATTGAATAAAGTATGGAAAGGGTATAGTTGCGGTAGAAGGGAAGTTAGACATGGAACGCGGACACGAATGAGAGGAGTTCAGATATTGGAGCCCAATGAACACGGATGTTGAACACCGTGTTTCTAAATGATGCTTCCCTTTCAAACATAAAGAAGACAAACTTACGAGCGCGGCCTTGAAGCCTTCTTCTTTGCAGATTCCGCAAACCAACATTCCTTATTCAACCTGTCGCATCGATAACAAGTATCTGGATCATTTTGAGACGGTGAACACTTCGCTTTGGCTCGCATGCATGTCTGGCAAGCCTTTCGTTTCCGCACATCGTGTTCCATGGTATTTCGACGGATATGAAAGAGACCCGTTGTCCGACGGGAAGAATGGAGTCCATCTTCGAGAAATGGCCGTTGGAAAAGCACTTTGGTCGTTGAGACGAAGGATGACGGGCATGGGTGGCACGGTTGGTGGTGAATCAGGCGGGGAGTGCCAAGCCAGGCTGAACTGGCGTTTGGGCCCCGTTGCCGTTGGGAAATCGCGACCAAAATTGAACCGATTTTCCGTTCACGTGCTTCTCAGCCACCCGTCAACGTCCATATGCAACAATCCTTCATCATTTCTACCGTTCCGGCTCTCACAACTAGGCCATACCCGACGGCTGTTAACTGTTCTTCGATTGCTCTCATATTGGCGGATCGGTGGCATTCTTGCTTCCGACTCGAATATGTGAGATGATTCCGGTCGATTTGCACGGGCGAATGCCACTGCTCCAGCATGCACAATGAGAATGCCAGTTCAAAGAGGCACATCATTGAAATTGTGTTCCTAGTACTTTTGAATGTCAGATAATGGACGGACGAAATATTCAATATGACACCATCGGGTGATCTAATACTTAATGTTTGTCCTGAGCGATTCTGAAGGAGACCTCAATAAGGCGACTGTCTCTTCCCCCATCACTCACCTTTTAATTTTGTTTTGATATCAAAAGTACATCATGGAGTCTTCACAACACGAAACTCACACGCTCCAAGAGAAGGATGCCGTTGCCAGTAACATCCATTCCACCTCCGACCCTATAGAAAAGCAAGATGACGAAGTACTCTTCATGTCAGGAGCCAAGCTGTACATGCTATTCTTCGGGCTAGCATTGGCTGTATTCATCATGGCACTTGATATGGTAAGATATCAGTCCCAGTACTCTACCCCAGAACGACTTCGACTAACATTCAAGTAGTCCATATTGGTAACAGCCATCCCCAAAATCACGGAAAAATTCCAGTCCACGGAAGACATTGGATGGTATGTTAGCGCATACTTGCTTTCAATGTAAGATGCATAGACTCCAACAACTGTAATCATTTTACTAATACAATCATAGATGTTCTCTCCAACCTCTCGGCGGGAAACTTTACGCAAACTTTTCTCTCAAAGTACGTTTCGAAATCTAGTCCTTTCCACGCCTACCTAACCGATACTCATACAGTGGACATTCATGACCTTTTTCTTCCTCTTCGAAGTCGGCTCCCTCATCTCCGGCGCAGCTACAACCTCCTCCATGCTCATCATCGGCCGCGCCATCGCTGGAGCAGGCGCGGCCGGAATTTTCTCTGGGACCCTATCTATCCTCGCTGCGACAGTTGAACTCCGTCTTCGTGCACTCTATACCGGGGTTCTTTCGGGATTATTTGGAGTTTCAACGGCCGCTGGACCATTGATCGGTGGTGCTTTTACAGAACATGTTTCTTGGCGATGGGTATTCTACATCAACTTGCCAATCGGAGGTATCACGATTGCAGCACTGGTTTTCATGTTCCATCCTCCCACCCGAAGAGTCGAGAACGAACCTATTTGGACACGAGTTAAGCGATTGGATCTTATCGGCGCTACTCTCTTCATCCCAGGCATCGTCATGATTCTCATGGCTCTCCAATGGGGTGGAGTCACCTATCCCTGGTCCTCCTCCCGCATCATCGGTCTCTTCGTAGGCGCCGCCGTAATCCTCATCATCTTCGTTCTTTGGCAATGGCGTGCGGGACAAAACGGCATGCTCCCTCCCAACATCATTTTCCAGAGGACCGTTTTCTGGGCCGCCAGCTCTGCAATGTTCGGTATGGGTTCACAAATCATCCTGGGGTTGTGGTTGCCGGAATGGTTTCAAGCTGTCAAGGGTGTATCGCCGACGGATTCTGGGGTTCGGCTTTTACCTACGATGCTGGCTCAGGTCGTTTCTAGTATTCTCACTGGTGTGTTGATTACGAAGCTTGGGTATGCAAATCCTTGGCAAATCGTGGGTACTGCGCTCATGTCAGTTGGGTCTGGACTCTTCACGACTTTCGAAGTCGATTCCGGGAGCGGTTTTTGGATCGGGTACCAGGTCGTTTATGGATTTGGTGCTGGTATGTTCCTGACTGCACCATTTATTGCTATTCAGGCTGTGCTGGATCCGGCGGATACACCGGTTGGACTGTCGACGATTACGTTCTTCCAGATGTTTGGTGGGGCCCTTTTCTCTGCTATCTCGCAGACGATTTTCAATCAGCAGCTTGTCACGCAGCTTCAAAAGAATGTGCCTGGTGTGGATGTTAGACAGCTTTTGGCTGCGGGGACCACGGCTTTGCATAAAGCAGTTATGCCTGACCAGATGCCGGGGGTACTCCAATCGTACAATACGGCTCTGCTGAATCCTTTCTACCTAGGTGCTGCTGTGTCAGCTGTTGCTTTCTTTCTAGCATTCGGAATGGAATGGGTGTCTGTGAAGGGGAAGAATCTACTAGCAGCCGAGGGAGCATGATCATGATATCGAATGCTAGACATATATATCCAGATTTCTCTTGAAGAATTAGATTGATTGGAAAAATCTACTCCTCCCCCTCCCCCTCCTCCTCAAACTCCGGATCCCCAGCATCCAAATCACACCCCGGCGTTCCATTACACATATCCCAAATCTCCCAACTCCCATACTTATCTATATTATTCAGATTCGACGAGCAAAGTCCTTCATCCGACCGCGCAATGATCTTATCCGGGTCGCAGTCTTCGCCTTCGAAAAACACAATAAACTGCGACGCGTCCTCCTCGCTGTCTTCCACCATTTTAGCAATCACGCCAGCCTCCTTCTCGTCTCGGATTTCGTCTGGTCGGTCGCCCCGGTCCATGCCGCGGAATTGACAGCCGGAGTCGGGGCCGAGGAAACCGGTCCAGGAGGGGGATTGGGCTTTGCAGATTCTGCTGTCCCAAACTGTTACTCGCATGGGGGAGGCGAAAGGGAGAATGTCGAAGAGGAGTAAGGTGATGAGTGTATGCATGATGGTATCTAATTAAGTGGGCGAGTGTGTTCGGACGTGCGAAAAAGTGGTGAGAAATCGGCGCGATGTAGGCAGGATACTTAATCGTTCGGTATCACATCAGTTGAATGCTACCGATCAGATCCACGCCTCTTGCTGACCATGGCCTAGTCAGATTCGATGGACTGTGCCACTGAACAGCGGGATGATTCCTTCGAGATCGTGCCACATGGATAGAAGGCGCAGCGTGGTTCTGAACGACACACAACTCATATTGTGAACACGTCGCCCGAATCTCAAACCAGCGGGGATTAACCGAGTCTACAGTGTTATTTTAACACGGAGCAATTGGTAATCGACACGTTACGTTTAGCGGTGTAATCAATAAATCGCTTGGAAATCCCGTGTCTTTGCAGATCGATATTCATCGTCAGATCCTGGAAGTTCTGAATCCGATTCGATATTATTTTCATCTGAAGTCAAGATTCAATATCGGTTTTACCCAGTGAGTGGGACTACGCATCATTCGAGGCTCCAATGTGGAGAATATACTTCCTGTTGCTGTTCGAAGCGGCGCTGGCAAGCACCTTTGTGCCCCCAGAATTTGAACATCTCGCTCTTGTAGTCCGTGACGTTGCTAATCATACAATATCATCCGAGGGACTGGAAATCCACAGCTTTCGGGGAGGTCGTAAGAAACGATACGTTTTCGAGAGAGCAGAAGAGTCGGGTCCTTGTTGCGATGAAAAGAGATGCCGGTCACTCCGGGGCGAGTTTTTGGATAAAAAGTGCCGGTGCAAGAAATGCCCAAAATGTAAGAAGATGCGCAACAACTATACGGTATTTCAACTAATACGGGTTTCAAACAGCAAAGGTCCCGGGTCCCGATGGCAAATCTTGTCAAGACAAGTGCGGTGACGGAACCACGAAAGCCAAGGGGACGAGAGGGTGCTGCAGAGAAGGCCAACAGATGAACAAGAAGAAAACAGCGTGTGAAACGAAGCCGGATCGACGGGGAAAATGCGAGCCTGGCTTCATGGTCGATCCGAAATCAGGACCGAAGAAGTCGTCCAAAAAGCCAGACTGCACGCCGGACGACGAAATGCAGTGTAAGCCTGGGGAGAAAGCTCAGACACGACAGCCAGGTGATAACGACCCAAAGAAAAAACAAGCGTGCGGGAAGCCCGACCCAAATGACGAGAAGAAGAGGAAATGTAATCCAAAGAAAGAGTATGAGCACTACGACGTTACTACCGATGGAAATGGGAATAATGGTGTAGCTAAGAAGAGCTGTAAACGTACGAAGAAATACGAGAAGAATAAGAAAAGCAACTCACGATTCGAGCGCTTCAAGAAGTCGAAAAAAGAAGCTTGGGAAAGAGACAAAGATAAAAGAAACGCACGAAAGGACGAGAATAAAAAGAAGCTAAATGATAAGAAGAATGCCCGAGAAGCAAAACAAGCTGCTGACAAGGCAAAGTACGATGCCGACAAGGCAAAGCAAGAGAAAGAACAGAATGACAAAGACAAGAAGAAAAAGCGCATGGGCCTATGTTTCCCAGTAACTGCATTGTTCGAAACATTGAGATACAAAGGGACAACACAGTTTCCAAAAGGAGATGCTAATCCGTATGAATGGCTGTCCGAATTTTTCGATATAAGCTTCCTTGAAGACGATGAAGTATTGGATTACTGGCCTTCAGATGTCGACATCGACAAGGCCAACGCCGAGATTAATGAAGAAAAATTCAAGGAGCAATTTGCCATAGGCGTCGACTTGAGAAACCGAGGGCAGAAGCTCATCATCAAGCGATCGAAAAGCGATAACATATCCGTCCATAGCCTACGACATCGACCTCACAAACGATTTATCTACGGCTTCTTCACTTTTTTGGTTAACTTCGCTGTAAGGCTTGCTAGAGCTGTTAAAGACGCGATGAGAGTTGTTGATAACATTCTCAAGCGGTTGAGGGACAATCCTAAATTGTTTCAGCCGAGCGATATAGCGAAAAATGGTGCTCTTGCAGGTGGTCGGACTGTTACTTTCGCCAGCATGAGAAGCGCAGCTCGGACGATTGCCAAGAATAGACAGTTCCGTGAATGCGTACTGAACGGAATTCCTCTGCCGGTGACACCATAGACTATCGTACGCATTGCTAGGAAGAATGCTGTTTTTTTCTCCACTAAGTCATCACAAATTTGATATTACCCCAGGATCAATAGAATCACATGAAAGGGGGTAGGATGCATTTTTTACCCTGTCTTCTAATTTGTTCTGTAATACTGTCGAAGGTTGAAAATATTCAGTCTAGAAAATATAAAAACATGTGACTAAAATCTACATATTTGGAATGCTATCTATGGATTGATGGGCTCCAGGTTGAACGCGACATTGACTCTCAAACCCAACATACTTGCAAAATAAACATGCCGTGAAAAGGTGGATAATCTCAACACTTTTATTTGATGTTTTTCCAACTCTGGTACCTGTTCTCCACGCGCTAGTGATTTGGACAGCCCCGTTCCAAAGTTGGAAAACTATAAAAGGCTGGCATGTCCCGTACCTACACGAATTTACACACTTCGCATTACCTCACTCTCAAATAACCAGCACCAACTCCTACACTACAACACACAACCACACGACTCAATTCAAAACCAACCAAAGGCCACATATACTGCGAGAAACCTACAAATAACGTCTCGACTAGTCAAACGACCCCTTCCCATCTCCACCAAAATGGCCACAACACAATCCACCCCATCGGACCCTGAATCACGTATCCCAATCCAACATCTTCGAGAAGACAACCTCCTCTGGTACAAATACCACGTCTTCCTCTACGACCTCCGCAACTTCCGCTCCAACAAACCCAGCAGCGACCGTCTCAACCTCGTCACAGAAATCGACTATCTCGGCCTCCCATACTTCACAACCCCCGAAGCCAACCAGATACGTAACGCGATCGTAAACGAAAAAACAGGACAGACGCTGGGAGACGTACTGCGAGAGTTTTTCGAATCGAAATTGGAGAAACGGTTGCATGATCGCATGAAGGCGATGAATGATTATAGGGTTTGTGCGGCGCATGATTTGGCGCCGATTTTCGAGAGGGCGGTGCGGGTTTCCGCCAATGATCTTGCGAAGAACAAACAGTTCACCCGTTTGGTACATAAGCGCGGTTTGGAGGCGTTGGATGATGGGACAGTTTGGAAAGGGATGGGAAGGAGATGATGCATGTAACGAATACCTTGTTGATGCAACTACGGGTGATGCTATTTGATCATGTGATATCGGAGACTTCATCACCACAAGACAGTGAGAACATATCATTTCTTCATGAACATTTCAATACTGCACCGGTCGATTTCGAAAATTACTTCGCATTCATGACAATAACATCGGTCAGATCTCCAATCCCCAAAGACTAGCTCCACGAACTACCAGACCCCAATCCTCCCCTCTACATACCACAGTCTTCAACCATCTTTCAAATTTCCCCGCTCGATCGCTCACCCGATACCCTTTTCCAAAGTTCTCTCCGCAGTGAGAACTTACCCACTAGAAACAGCGGTCAATTCCGTGCCCTCCATCTCTGTCTGCCTCTTGTCCCCACGGCGCGCAAGCATAAACATGGCCCAGTGGGATCCGAGAATGAGGAGTCCCATGGCTGTCGCGATGATGGTTGCGACGGACATTTGGGTGGTGGTGTTGGGTTGTTGGAGGATGATGATTGGGAGAGGGTTGGTTGCTGGTTGTAGGTGAGAGAGTTAGTAATCAGATTTGAACGAGGAGGAGGGCAGCTTACTGTTGAATGGGGTTGTCATCGTTGGGGATTGAGTGGTGGTGCTGGTGAGACAGCTGGGTTGAGATTGACGGTGGAGTTTTGTAGTTTTGGCAGTGTTTGGCGATGAGTGAGTAGGTTGTGAATATGAGTGTGTTTTCTGGTGCTTGGATGTGGATTTGTACTTACCTATATGTCTTTTCTTCGGTGATGGGAAAGCATAGTCAGGAAGCGGGTTAGAGGGTCTGAGCGTCTAGGAAGACTGGACATTTAGGAAGAGTGGTGATGGTCGAGGAGTTTGCGGGGGATTCTTTTCGTAATCGTCATTAGGAAGTTCAAGATTTAGGAAGAGCAGGAAGAAAATGAACCTTTTGGGATGGTGTTTGTTAGGAAGAGATACAGGGAGAGCAAAGCCACCTTGACCCTGATTGGTTCGTTGCGCGGTGCTGAGACAGACACGTGACTGAGTAAACAGAGCCTTACTAATATTCAGCCCCTCTCTTCCTAACTTTGCCTGGCCCGTATGAGCTCTCTTCCTAACTGTCGAAAACCGGTGTCCCCCCGGATTTGGTATAGCGTGACATGGACCCCTCCATCTCTTCCTAAGTAATCTCCACAACCGCTCAGCCCCAGCCTGGTGAGCCACTCTTCCTAGCTTGGCGCCATGTGATGTCATCCACGGATGTTTTGTGTGAGAAGGATATAATGAAGGGTGCCCGCATGTGTTTCTCACGATGCATTTTCCCCTTCACATCCGAAAACCTTACCAGGTCATGTTCTGACCAACGCATTTTTTGTCAATATTTTAACCGCCTCTCGATCGAATCGAAGGTCCCATGGAGAGTGATTCCGACTTTGGGGCTGCTGGGCTTGCAGGCAACTTCCAATGGGAGGCCGGCATGGACATGGGAAGCGGCGTTGACACCTCCGGTGCTCCCCTCCCAAGCTTCATCTTAGAAGAGAAATACAGCTCGTAGGTTTTCTTTCAGGCGTTACTCAACACGACGACGTAATTGCTAACACAATGCTTGCAGTGGCCATCTATTCCGTGGAAAATCGTATGGCGCCAGCCAGTTCATCACTCTTTCATCCGATGATTCGTCTGTTTCCGACCACGTCTTCACCGTCTACAAAACCCATGACCCTGTTACCATTAAGGTCTCTATACACAGCCGCAGACTGGCAGGGATTCTCGCTCGGTGCGGACTCGGGGAAGGCATCGCTGTCGACATCGCTGTCGACACCAGCCCCATTCTCCAAAATCGCCCAGAACTTCAAACGGAATTGGCGATGCTAAGGGCGCTGGGGAATGACGAAGCCCTTGCACGTGAGCTGCAGTTGTTTATCAATGATTTTCTCCTCGACTCGGCCATATTTTCTGGTCATACGTCGGAAGTGGACTCGGACCTGGGATCCTCCATCGGGAACATTCTCTGGAGGGCCAGACGGCGGTACAGATTTCGACTCGATACCGATACTCTTGGTAGAAGTTTTGACCCCCGGTTCCACTGTCATTCAAGTGTGACATCCGACTATGAAATAAAGAAAGACCAGATGAAGCAAAGACAAATGGAGCAAAGCGAAGCGGAGGAAAAGAATTCCGAGCAAAGAAAATTAATTGCCCGATTACGGAAGAGATTTGGAAAGGCGTACGAGACACTGAAAGCCCAGAAAAGGGCATCAGTGATATGCCATCCGGTTCGAATGCCTGGACTTGCACACGATGGAGACCTCTCCAGCGAACTCACCGAATTCGTCATTCCTCCCAGTCTCCATGACGCATGGAAGAAAGCGGTTCGAGTTATTCGCCGATTGCTCCAGAGTCGTCTGCCCGAGACCGTGGAAGATGTTATTCTTTGCACCATGGCAGCAGATGCAATGCAATACGAGCTCAAGACCTTTACCAACCAAGAGTTAGTTTCTATTCTAAGATGAAGCTTGGGAGCTTCTGGACCTACCAAGCTAACTTTAGAACAGGTTTTTAAGAGATCTTGATCGTTGGAGGGAAGTCATACAAGAACCTGACAAGAGACTTTACGACTACATGATGTATAAGCTCTGGGACAAAAAACCGGCAAATAGTCCCACTGCCTCGTCCAGTTCTGACGACGTGACCTCATACTTCCAGAACCTGTTCCAGAAATTACTGACCGATACCGGCGTGGAGCACTGGACTTTAGGAAGTCCAAACGGGGAGCGGCTATCGGTGATCCAAAGCCAGTTCTCTGAACACAATCCTACTTCATCGGGACCATACTCTAACAATTCCGGACCGAGGACAGAACCGAATACTCCAGATCGTCGTCTAATGATAGACAAAGGAAGACAACCCCTCAACCCACAACTGCTTTTACTAGCCGCTACGGTGATATTTAGTGCGGTGATAGCAATCATACTGAGTAAGCCCAGATTCCCAGAGTCTGATACATACACACAAGTAGCTGACAAGATAGCCCTCTACCACCCCATCGAAAACGCGCGAGCCAACAGCATCCTAGAACGCCAACAATTTCAAGGGTTCGACGCACTGTCTACACTGAAGCGGAACTGTATCCTTCTCGCTTGCTACCTCGGACTTTCAACATGGGAAAACGAAAACTCTTCATGCACGCGCTACAACCCCAAAGAGAAGATTCGATGCGAGACATGTGGCGGTGAATACCAACGTGGGAATCAGTCCCGGCACATGAAACACCATAACAAACCCCTCTTCCAAGTACATAAATGTGGTTCGTGTGCTTACAAGACAGAGCGTTCTGATAATCTACGGACTCACAAACGGAAGCATTGTCACTCGAAACGAGAGAAGGTATCCACTGTCGGGGAAGCAATTCTCACTCCGAGCACACAACAAGAACTTGCTACACCTAGTCCTGGACAACCGTTACCCCCCACTGGAACAAACATCACTGGAATAGACACCACTGGGACAAACGCCATCGGAATACAGCAAGCCTCTCCAACCCCTAGCACAAGACAACCCTCCCCTCCCTTCCCCAACAAGCCATATTTCCCTCCCCTCCAAACGCACATGAACCTCCCTACCCTCAGCGACACCCACCACACTCCCACATCCAACGCTGAGCAAGGCTTTCTAGACCCCAGTTTTGACTGGTCGCAATTCGATTTCTCACAGAATCCTTTCGCATCGAACCTTTGGCAGGACACCTTCGTGCCGTCCGACCTAGACATGTTTGCACCCAACACCGACCAAGACATATCACCAATTCCTGCCTCCTCTGATGCACCGCCGTTTTTTTCGTTTGGGTGGACGGACGAGCAGATGGCTCAAATGGCTCAGATGCCTTTATTTCCGCTGGACGGAAACAACTTCATGTTCTGAGGATTCTCCTCACTTTTCTACTTCTATCAAGGCCGAGTGCCAATATATAGATATCCCATAGACATATTCATCTTCCAATACTTCATTTAACTATGCTCGTTAGCGGATCGGTTACATATTCATGAGTCACTGTCCATATATGGTGAAATGAAACATGAATCCGATATTTGATATTCATTCCATCCTAGTTACTCGTCGAAATAACCCATTGACAAAACATACTATTATAGAAGGC
>Ga0181471_100289_pt1 | contig 16454 bp, 22 predicted proteins | sample InSIn5gowninarea_FD_119083 | JGI IMG/M metagenome (GOLD analysis project Ga0181471, IMG submission 119083) | Clean room microbial communities from NASA Spacecraft Assembly Facility at Jet Propulsion Laboratory, Pasadena, California, USA -... ...
AACCTCCACCTCGAATTGTACAGCATCGAGAACGCCCTGCAGGATACAGTGATCAAGATTGTGGTGATGGAGGCCACCATCAACCGTCTCCGTGAGGAGAAGGATGCGGGTGTGAAGAAAGTCGCAGACTTGGAGAATCTCGGCGATCGTTTGCAGAAGTTCAAGGATGAAGCCGAGAATAAGTGAGAATTTGGCAAGTGTGTCGAAACGGTGAGGTGAGGTGAAGCTGGTGAGAAGGGGAAGTGTGCCGGCGAGGCGTGAAGGAGTAGCTTCACACTTCCGGAAGTGCCCTGATGATACCTAATTCAAGAACTGAGAACAAACTTCCTCTTACGTCGCAGTTTATTAACGTGTCGTCTGATGTGAGTTGTGCTCATTTCACACAAGCCCCGGAGATATTGGCCTCCTTGCTAAAATAGCCCAATACTCTTACCCATCAGTCGAAGACCCATGATAGATATCTTTATCCGACGTCTGAGTCGCCTCTTTAAAGTCCCGCGAACTCTTCCATTTGAGAAGGGACTCTTCTTATTGCTGCCTCTCGGACGACTAATGCTCCTTACACATCAAGGTGGCTAATCGAGTCATCTCGACTAGACAGGTCTCCTGAACATCTAGTAGCGGAGCTTGTCGTGAATGACAATCCTTCAACAATGGATCCCTCGTCATTTCCTGTTTCTATCACCGTCGACAGGCACAAGCTCTTCACGATTAAATATGACAGGAACTCCGCCTTTGGCCGGAGAATGTCAACGGCATTTTCTCAAAAGCTACCAGTAAAGTCAGACACGCAGCTAAGGGAGCAGAACATCAAAGTCAATGAAACTCGACGGACCACCGGACCAAGAGCGCAGCCGACACCGGACAAGCTGGCTCTCAAGTCACCAATTTTTGAAAGGTCCCCCAGTCATATTAGCATCGGTAGTTCCATCGAGAGTATACCTTTCGATACGACAGACGATATCATGCAAGACGCTGATTCCTCACATAACATGGCGGTTCACAACATAGTGGGGCCATTTGATGTAGCATGTCGAGGAGAATGGGCCACAGATCCTGATCCCGAATATGTTGTTCACGACGAGCGTAAGACTGCCAAGAGGCGCCGGCGCGATGAGTCCAAGAAGGACGGGTACTCCAGGACGAGTGAGCTTGACTGTCGTATGACCTATTTTAGCTAACAATTCTGTCGTAGAGACTGCGGTCGACCACCGCAGTCGCAGAAAGGACCAACTAAAGTATCAACAACAACTGGAGAACCTAGTTGATGCTGAAATCATGCATCAGGTTGAGGTCGAAGGGGGAATAACACCACTCGGGAGGTTATTCAAGGCAGTGGTTAGAATGTTGGAGGTTGTGCAGGTCGAACGAAGCGAGAGGGCTGAGCAGAATCGGGAGGAGTTTACTATGGCCAAGCTTGTTGCACAGAATGCTGAACTTCAAGAAGAGAATGAGAGGTTGCGTAGGAGAGTGGAGGAGGTTAGAAGGGTGCTGCTCTGAAGGTTCGATGATTGAGGCAAGGATATTGGTGATGTGTGCTGTGCGATTGCCGTCGTTGTGTATCGTTGCACAAGAAGCGGGAAAGGTATTCATGTCTGTCATGACGGAATAGCCTCAATAGCTACTAGCTGGGCCAGATTTTCATTGCAACAAGGTCCTGTACAGCTCGTCTAAACGTGTTTTCTATGCCGGAATTGAACCGCAAGTTTCTCGTCTTTCGCTCTCAGACCCATGATTCTCGAAGGGAAGACAAAAGTTTACTGCCCCTTACGCGCTGCTTCAGTGTAGAAGCTACAACTTGGGCGCTTGAAACACAGCTTTATCGTGGACACAAGTGACGCAGATTTTGCCATCCATTGTCCGGATCTCACCATAGACATTTGCAGTGTTCTTGCCGGCAGCGATGACACGGCACAAAACCTTGACTTTTGTACCATTGGGCACTGGCCTCAGATAGGTTGTGTGCAGGGTTCGGCTGACATGCCCGAACTCAAGATGTCCAGGTTTTGCGATGGTGAGTAGTGCTGTTGAGGTCAAATTATCGAGCATGGTCGCAGCAGCACCGCCATGTAGGTTGCCTCCTTTGTTACATAGTTGCGGAGTGACTGTGAACTCCCACTCCGTGGATTGGGTCTCGTTGCTGGCAGCAACAAATTTGGCCGCTTTCAGAGTCGTTGTATCGAAACCTTGGTATGCAGGGTCTGTAGCAAGATCTTGCCAAAGTGACTTGACGCGGTCTTCTGCGGATAAGTTGATGTCCAGGCGACGATATGCCCCTGTTTTGGGCATGATCTTCAACGGGATATATGTTTTGGGTGGATAACTAAAGTGAAGCCACGAATGAGGCAGAGTGCTCTGATCTAGAATTCTTGCGTCTCGAGAATGTGAGTTACGGAAGGAGTCCAGGGATGACAAGCTGAGAAGACCTTACAATGACCGGCTATCAAGCTATCATGTCGTTGTCGAACCGAGGCACGTCCCAGGCACACGTGACCCGTGACTGGTATCATCGGTGATCGGCGCCTCGAATCTCCGACAGGACAGGCGTTGATAGGGCTGACAATCAATTGGCTCGTAGCAGAAGCGTCTGGAATGCATGTAAGATGCCACCCTAACCAAACACAAGGAGCCACTCACAGTGCCGTGTGTTTGAGGCCTGCGCAGCGCTTGTTTCGACATTAATAAGGCATCCAACAGTCGCGTGCCCGCATTGTCCCGGAGTCATGAACCCAGTCGGGGCAGACCACGCACACCATGACAAAGGAGACAGAGGCGGCTGACTCTCCCACTGATGGCAGAGCTTCCAAGAGAGATCGCTTCCTAGGCGCCCTTCAGCGGACAAAGAGTAAATTCAAGAAGGATGACAACAAGAGTGCTGAGCCAGAAGAGGCCAAGGTGAACAACGATGTGGAGGACTTTCTAGCAGCTGGCCGTACTTCTACGTCAACCCAGCCTTCCCGCTCCCAAACCTTCTCTGGACCGCCGCCGACCCCGAGAAGACCATCAACCGAACTCTCACAGCCAAACCAACAGTCTCCGCGAAAGATAACGGTGCCACGAATTGATGTCTCCCAATCGCAGAGATGGCCCGCCGCGCAACCAATACAAACGCCACACAGCGCGGTGGTCGGCGACTTCCTCAGACCAGAGTATCAAGTTCGCAGTCAGTCTATGAGTTCGTTTTCGAAGCATAAAGGAAGGGCAAGAGGTTTGAGTGTAGCGTTCATGGAGGCACCACCGATCGTGATCGGCGAAGGCGGCGACGAAGCAGAGACGCCTACTGTAGAAATATCGAGGGCAAAGATAAGGGCAAGATCTGTATCACCGATGGCTACCAGACCTACCAGCAGCGACTTCGGAGCGACAGGTAGTCAGTCACCCATGAGAAAGAAGCTGCTGCCTACGCAAATGGACACAATCGAAACGAGCTCAATGCAGGGGCAACCACAGTCCGTCGGAGCATTCCCACCAAGACGCCTACAAAGAACGCAGACCGGAATTGACGAGAGCAGGAGTCCCGTAGATCGCGAGTTCGAGATGTCGCTGCAATCCCCAAGCACGACGGGCACAGCAAGTATCAGCAGTTCCTTTGCAATGCACCATCCTAAACCCATCCATCCTCCTGTGCCAATCCCACAGATCAGAGCACTGTATCCTGCAGGGCGTTCTCGATGCTGTACAATTCGAGGTGGAGGTTGTACAGCTCGAGGCTGATATCGATAGGGGCTGCCATGCTTGTGGCTTTGGGGATTTGAAAAAGGGGAAACACAGGTCTCAGATTGTGTTTGGGGTTTTGATGCTGTCTACGGTCAGGATGACGCCATTACTTTTCGGTATACTTGACATATCTTAATACCTCGAGAACTCGTTGACAGCTACGGTTGGGATAAGTCTGGGGTATTTGATTTATAGTCGATCACAGACAGACGAGCCACATGCCAGAGCACACTGTCGACAGTGAAGCATAACAGGTGAATGTCTCATTTATAACACCTCCATGTACAGCCGTTTATTCACTACTGACTCCGGTAACGTGGCTATTATTAACACTTATAAATATCTTTAACCAGCAAACCGTCGTGTATTGCCTTTGCACTAAGGCGTAGAGAAACGACGACAATGACGAACCAGGTAGTGTTTGCACAAAACACGCAAAACACCAAGCAGAGCAGGGAAGATAACTATTACAAAACCACAGGAACAACACATCAAACGTGCTTGCTTTCTGCAACCATCCAATCCCTAAGCACAAATAACTCTACTCCAGCACCAGCACCCAGTCCCGCCAGCTCTTCAAGAGCTCGGCTCTGAACAAGTCAACCCCCAACCACCCTCATTCGTTCATCATTTCACAGATCACACCATGCTACCCAGTAAGTCCTTCATTCACTTTACAAGCAACACCCCCAACCATCCTCCTGACCATCGCGCACAGTCCCACCAACCCGCGCAAGGGTCCGGAGGAAGCCTCTATCAGCTCTAAGTCTCGCTGCGAAGCGTGGGCTTCAGGAGCCGATCGTTTTGGTGGCTTTCTCGACCACAACGCCAGCTTGGAGGATTGCTTGGCCGAGGAACGTCTTGAGGAGGAGAGTGCCGCATATATCGGATAAGCTTTGTGGTAGGAAGGGATGAAGGTCAGGAAATAGTGCTTGCTTGAGAATGTCTCCGTGTGGTTGAGCAAACATGTGGCGATTGGAAATATAGTTAGGGAGTATGGCGTAATTGGCAAAGAGAAGTAAAAAAAAACTAGAAAAGCAAAAACCAAAAACCGAAAAGGAGAAAACACGACAACAAACTTGAGGAGCACGCCCTAGCACAGAAAAACCCAGCAAAAAGCTCAGCCCATAGCAGTCGTGATAATCCATGCAAGTACCATGGTCTCCGGTCCTTTCACTCCCAAACGAACCCAGCCACGCCGAAAACTTCCAGTCCCCTTCGCCCATTCCACATCACGATGGTAAACTCAGTACCAATACCCCCACTTCTGATACACGAACGGAATGTCCGGCTTGGTGAACTGCCTAAAGTACCACCTGACAAAACTCTCCTTGGCCTTGCCGTCCTTCTCCGTCGTCTCCTTGTCCAAGCCCTTCTCCGTCGTCTCCGTGTCCAAGCCCTTCTCCACCTTCAACCTCTGGTACTTTTCGTCCTTGGACTCCTTGCCCTTGCCACAACGGTAGCAGACCGGGTGGTGGCGTCGCTCGCACTGCCACATTTGGTGGTACATGTAGACCTGCTTTTGCGAGCGGATGAGGGCCCGTTCGACGTTGCGACGGCGACCAAAATTGATCGAGTTTTCGATCTCGAGGTGGCGCAGCTTGCGGAGCGGGATCGTGGTCATGGTTTTGTCGTCGACGGGTAAGGCAGATCGGAAGTTTGCATGGTAGGCGTTGGTGTTGTTGTCGATGTGTGGTGAGGGGATGTTTGGGTCGAAGATCTTCGCGGAGTCGGTTGGGCGAACGCGGAAGCTTGAGAGTTGTTAGTTTGAGTAGAAAAGCAAAGGAAGAAAGGTGCAAACCGGGCAGCAGCGGTGTGAAAGACACGAAAGCTAGTAGCGCAGACGAGAGACATAACTAATGGAGACGTAGAGCTGGTTGTCGAGCGTTGACAAAGATACTATCTAGCTGGAAAGACGTTCGTGTAAAGCTAGCGTGCATAGAGGTGATATGTGTTATAGCAGAAAGAGGCGAAAGGACGGATTTGACAAGACGTTGAACATAGACAGAATCAGCGTAAGTCAGCATTATGCAGGCAGTCAGTGGAGACAAGTGTTTGTGTACTTCACAGATACTGCCTGTCACTCCCTGCCAACACCGCTGTGTTCTACCTCTTTGAAAGACATCCTCACATGTCTGTTCAGGCGGCACTCTTGTCCTCAACGACCACATGCTCGACAGTGGCTTCGACCTTCTCTGTCATCAAGTCCTTCACACCTTTCAGGCATGCTACACATACTATTGCTATCACGATGAAAGGCACGATGCTAGCCCATGCGAGTCGATATGCATGAGCATATGCCCACTCGCTGGCATTCGTTGCCGCAGCTAGTATGCTCGGTGTCAAGCCATTTACATCGTCGAAGCCGGTGCCGGTCGCAAATGCTTCGAGTAGAGCAGGAACTTGTGAAGATTTTAAGCCTGCTTTGACTGCTGCGTTGGTGACGTCTTTGCTGTAAGTCGATGCGAGTTTGCCATTGATGACGGCGTCCAAGACTGCTGAACCGAATGCACCGCCAATCGCACGAGCGGAGAAGCCGAGACCTGTAGCCGTTGAGAGGAAAGCGTGAGGTGCGGTGAACTGGATGAGAGCGACGAGAAGAGTAAGGGGACCCGACTGGCCAATGGCGGACAAAACGTTGAACCCAATTTGGGCGTGATTCATGCTTGGTGATATGAAGCAGTAGCAGATGGCGACAACCAGGAAGAGTGCAAAGGTAATGATTAGCGGAGACTTGAGGTCTTTGTACTTGGTGGCATAGAGTCTGAAACTTTGTTAGACAGGAGGGCATAGATGTGTGTTTGTATTGCATCAAGACTTACGTGATAGGTATGGATGCCACCGTAGTGACGATACTGTAGGAGAGTTGGCGAAGCGAGATGCTCCACGCATTATTCTCGAAGCCGAGGTTGAGAACAATTTGAGGTGTAACGCTGTTGACTGCGCTGTAAAACATCCATCCCTCAACACCGAACGCGAACACCGACAGCGCGAAGTTAGGTGAGCCCTTGAAAAAGGCATGGGCGACAAGACCATCGTTGCGCCCTTTCCATTCTGAAAAACTTGATCAGTATCTGCTGATAATCTGCCAGAGAAGACTTACCGTAAAGACAGAACATGGCTAAGAGAACGAACCCTACGGCCAACGGCGCTGCTACGTGGGCATCCGACCATGTGTAACTTCCCCCAGCCCAATCCAAGGCCAACAACAACAATGTAGCGCTGACGATAAAGAGGAATGAGCCGATTGGGTCGCATGCCCACAGCACCTGCTTGACGGACATCTTCGGATAGTCGGAACGGCGAGTGGGGTGGTAGAAGAAGAGCAGACCAAGACAGGTGGCTATGTGGAATGCGGCTTGCATCCAGAAGATCGAGCGCCAGCCGCCGGGGTTAGAGTTCGTGACGCCTCCAGCACCAAGTCCACCGACTCTGGAAGAACAGTGTCAGTGACAATTTTGTACCTAGAAACCATTCTACTCACATTCCGCCAATAGCACCGCCAAGGAAGGCAAATCCGTTTGCTAGTGCTCTGTACTTTAATGGCAATACCTCACTCGGTATAGCCTGGACAATTGAGATAGTGCTCAGGGTAACGCCAATGAGAATGCCGCCACCAATCAGCATTGACATCGATGTTGCTTTGGCGGAAATAACAGCACCGGCGAAAGCGATGAGTGGTGGTATGGAAGCCAGGTATTTCCGATCGAGAACGTCACTGAGTCTGCCGACAATAGGAGACAGCACGCTTTGCATGAGCAAAGGCCCCTCTGTGCAAGGTTAGCATGTTCGTACTGATTGACTGGCTGAGGTATTGCTCACGAATGATCCAGCCAGCGATAGAGGCATCTCCTAGGTCGCGAATTATGAATGCAATCACTGATCCTGCTGCGACGACCACAAAAACCTGGGCCATGATAGCGAAGCATGTGACAAAGACAACCAGCCATGATCGCCATGTGAGGTTTAGATGCTGGGCTTCGTTGAGTTCTTGGACATGCTGCGCAGGCGCTTCAAATGCCGTTGGATCTTGCGTCGGGACGCCACCAGCACGTTCGATGGTCTCTGCGTGGGCATTGGCCTTTTCGGAAGCCATACTGGGCAATATTTCGATTTCACGTTGTACTGCTGGCTGGGTTTGCTTTTGGTTGGCGAGCTAGAATTGCGTATGGGGAAGACTGAGCTTCCATGTCCCTTTAATAATCGACTGCACGACATAGGAAACATTAACCACGCTCTCGGCACTTAGGCTTGCTGCATTGCCGACTTGGTCTCGTCCCGGGGCCCTGGTGCCCCATGGGGAAGATCGCTGAGGCTCATTGGCTGGGGTCAAGTTTCCCCATTGTTTGCATGGAGACTGCATGAGTCGATGCTTTCGATTGGGCGTGGCAGCCTCAAACAGCCGCAGTGGCTTTCTTCGGCACTGCAATTGAAGTGCTCTGGAGACGGCGATCAGCCGGTCAGCGATTGCGAACAAGTATGGAGTGCAAACCATGGGGATTCTCCAACCTCGGAGAAGAAAGGCTGATGGGTTTTCTCCGCCATAGCCATGGAACTTCTATCTGGAACGTCCATCTGGTGGAGGGACGTGTACATCTCTAACGCGTTGATGTGGTCGAGGAGCACCGTATGACTTCTCTGGGCTCGAGAAACCGGAAACATTGCAGAGGTCCAGCTTCCAGCATAGCTTTGACCTCTACCATAACGACACTGAGCTTCGTGCATTGGGTCACATCGGCCAATCCTTCACTTTTATCTTCATGGAGACCTTCTCGAGACTATCTTCGCGTCTCTCGCATGTCCCGGAAGACGCCTATTCGAAAGCATTGGCCCATTTATCTTTCGAGCACAGCTTACGTTTAATGCATCAACCTCACAAGTAGAGTGCCGGAGTCAGAGTTCGCCATGAGCGTTTGTATGATTTGCGCGCCGACCAAGTCACGTGATATGCTTGGCGGGTCACTGCACTATCACGAATGTAATCTCCTACTCTCTCCACTTTTCATCTCAATTGCTCCTTTCTGCTGTCAGCTAAACAAATAGTGTGAGACCATCACTTACGGGGTGTATGTCCGAGTACGCTCGGGTGCTTGACGAAGCGCCCACTTGCTTATCTCATTCACGACCGGCAAGGTTCACGGTGATTGGCGATTCACTGATTGATTGCCGACACAGCGTTTGACCACGTTGGACAAGGTACGGACTTCGGAAATGGCCAGCCATGAGTCCATGACCCGCCAGTATCCACGGGAAAAGGCTGCGAATCAAAGGTACGAGGCTAATGGGAGTCGACAAAGTGGACGTCGAGCGGTGATTCTGCTTGGGTGGCGCCGATGTTTGTGTGGAGGACACGAAGATGGCAGCATTGGCAGGTGCAAGGCATGCGCCGACTTGTTTCTTCTTTGTCTAAATCTGAATAATCCCATCCTTCTGCCTTCCTTCAGGATTCTGCCATCTGCAACTGCCACTTGAGCTTGTCTCGTGTCTCCTCCGCAATTTGATCTGTAGCATTTCACTCTTTTGTGCTTCAGCATCTTCCACTCGTTTCACGTCTCAGGACACCAGCAGACCCTCGATATCTGGCAGTGTCAACGTTCGCTCTCTAAGGCATCTCGCATCCCCGAGTCACGATTTACATATTGCACGTCACTGCAGTACACGGCACACAGCACGATTCGTGAAGTTTGGCAGTCAGGCTCCCCAGTTGGCAGCAGTTATCATGGCCGCCGTTCGTGACCCAGCTTTCTGGAAGAGATTCTCTGTTGCAGTACACCTAGACGAGGAAAAGGGAACAATCTCAGACGCTACCTCTACCTCTACAGGATCTTCAGGAAATCAGCTGAAGAAAGAGTATGTCCCAAATTCGGCCACATCAGCAAGAACCACCAAACTGACCATTATACAGACAAGGCTGGTTGGAGCGTACTCATAAAAAGTCACGTCGAACCCGTATCATCGGTTGGTCTATCGCTCTCGGCTTCTGCGTCGTCATTGCCGCAGTCGTGATGGTCTTCTTGTGGTACTCGAAGGTTGGACCATTTAAGCAGTAGACACCGCACCAGCGCGAAACGAAACTTTTAAGAAACGATGACCCGTGGATTGCATTCCTTACACGGGCAGTAACAAAAGCGAAGGACAGAATGGCAAGCAGTCAGAGATATCCCGACCATGGTCGTCGTGCAAGCTCAGCTTCACCCTTCGCTTGTCAGCCACCGCGATTATTCTCTGCACCACTGGATACCGTGGCTGAGGGCACAGAAACGCAACTTGTGCCAGAGCACTCGATGCGAAGGAGCTATGATAGCTACAGGTCGCGTCCAGCGGCACTGTAGATATACTATCACGATGTTACGAAGACATTGATACCCGGCTGTAAAGGCAGCCAAGCAAGGATAGACAAAATAATACATGATCACGCGATATCTCCTGAAGTCGTGACAATCTTTTGCGGTGTCATAGTAGATGGGAACCTAAAACTCGGATTCGGCGTTCGCGCTGTCGTAAATGGACATCTACTCGAAGCGTAGTGACCTAATCGCAGCTTCTAGGAGTACTGTGATGAGCATAGGTCGAGGTCAAGGATGGCAACCAAGGAAGGGACGGACAGAGTCTGATCAATATGGTACTTCTGTGGGATCACAATGATTCGTTTTCGTTTCGTGGCCTCAGCTCTACTCCGCTTAAATTTTGATACACTGATTTCTCCGCCATTCATTTCGCCGGGTATCACAATAGTGTTCATGCTTGTCTTGACCTGCCACCAATCGACGGCTTGTCTGCCGTTCCTCGTCTCACCAGTCATTGGTATTTCAAAAGGTGCCTCGCACGCCAGGACCTCTCACTTTCCACCTCTCCAGCTTTACCTCCCACATCACGTGGAGCATTGATTCTCTCGGCTTAGGGGTAGTCGTAGTGAATGATTACATCGCTGCTCGTCACGAGCTGTACGATTTTCGCGACACATTCCTCCACATCGACCTAGTACCTCTTCCTCGTTGGTTCCGGGCTCGGGCTTCTCGTCAGACTCCTGTCATCCCTGCCTCTTTGTTTCAACCACTTTCTAGTGCCCAGATCTAGCTCCCTGTCCAACTCTGGACTCGGTTTTTTGCGATGAATGAAATTGCAGAAACCACCTCTCACGCATCCCTCGCCGCTGTTCAACCGACAGCACGCCTCTCTGAAGTCCGTGACGGGGCTCAATTCACAATAGATCGGTCGAGCCGCGTACCAGCGACTATTCAGCGCGTCACACGCCGCCTGCGCCGAGTCCTCGTACTTGAAGCGCGTGTACACGTTGCCGATCAAATGGTCGTTGTTGTTGTCGCAGACGACCAGCTCCTCCACTTCGCCGTACTTGCACATCTCGCACCAGATGTCTTCGTAGAAGGAGTCGAAGTGGTGCTGCAGCTGTTGCGGATTCATGGTGTTTTTGGGGTTGTAGGCTGGATTCTGGTACAGGTTGGGAAGGAGGACGGTTTGCGAGTAGGAGGGCTTGACGTGCTTGCGCGAGCAGCGGTCGCCGTGGCGGCAGGCGCCGATTTTGTAGTAGAATGAGCAGTTGACCTGGGAAGAGTTAGCATCTAGCTGGGACATTGGGAGTAGGGCTGATCACTTACTTTATCTTGCTCGGTTCCGAAGATGGATGCTAAATAGTTCGCCATATTGTCGGTGCGTGAAAAGGTGCACGATTTGTCTTTGTGAGAGTAGTTTATTAGAAGGAATGGTCATGCATGTGTCTAAAATGCGAGGAGACATCGCGGAGAAGAGAAGGCTGCGCATGGCACGTGATTAGCTTAGAAATTGGCGGTCGATCATGATCTGCCTGGCCCGAGCGTTCTGGAATCCTCTTTCGACAGCCTGAGTCTTTCCTCGTCTTACAGTTTACTTGGACTTGGATGTGACTATATGGTCCAGTCCTTGAGTTGAATAGTGCCACCTCGACCAGCGAAGACAACACCAGTAAATGTTATGAGGTTGTAGATTCCCCGTGACAAAGAAGATTACCACAACGCCAACCCCTACCTCTACTACACCCAAGAGATCTATGTCGCCTATGGCTAGGTCCAATAGGGTACTCTTTACCCCAGCTTATAGAGGCAGCTTAGAGTGGATTTCATATAATCTAACGATGTGTTCTTCAGCGTGGAAAGCCTGAATGAAATAGATCATCTTGTCTATCCTATCAGGACATCACTTCAAACGAACTTGTGACGCGTAGTAACATGATCATGCTAATGTAGACCAAGTACATTCTCAAGGGTAAGTCAAGTTTAATATAGGCATCCTTGCTCCAGCCGGGACAGAATGGAAGCCTTGTTCAGTGCGCTAGCCTGGCACCTTCAATCATCAAACGTTCTATTCCTAAACGTTACATAGACTGTCATTATTATTGGCCAAGAACATGCAGCTCACGCTGGTGGACCGATCGGTATTGTAATGGCACAAGTGTACTAAGGGCATGTCGAGGCATCAGAGTCTCGAGCCTTGGTGTTAGCCATATCCGGCCAGCTACTTACATTGTTTACCTGCCAGCTTGAAGCCCGGTAACAAACATTTCATTCATAAATGGGAGCGGAAGTCTGCACGTCACAGCATCTGCCGATGAAGAGTTTCTTCCCTAAGAAGCCGCGCTTACCAGAATATCAATCGGCAAGAAAGGAGTCGCGAAGTCTTGTACTCCGTAAACGCCTAGATATCAGGTAGGCCTTGAGCGATAGTGAAGTCCGGCTTCGAGGAATTGAAAGAATCTGGCCCCAGCCCGGGGCACGGAGGATCTTACATCCGAGCTCACTGGCATGTCTTCCCCACACTTTGCCACTTGGCAGGGGCCATGACACGGGTCTTGCCTCGTGTCATGATTGGTTTCCAGGCCGCGCCTGCCGATTCTTCCGACCCTTAATCTTGAGTTCCTTTCTGTCGCAACACGAAGCTTTGAAACAGTCATGCGGCGTGCCCCCTGAGCCTGAGCCTGAGCCTGAGCCTGCACCTGCGCTGCGCTATCATAAACACTTGGATGTCCGCTCTGAGATCTTTTCCTCTTACCTGTCCGAACGTCGCTCATCTTATTCAAGCCGTGCAACAAACTCGGCTGCCGTTGCCCCTGACGACGCTATACCCGAGCGCCGGAAGCTTGTTTGCTAAACCTTGAAATCATCACCTCGTCATTAACTTTGTCACTGTCTCAGATCGCGCATCTCCAGCTTTCAATCAAGGCATTTCTTCCCAACCACTTTTCCAACTTTCTTGCGTCCATCCTGTCATACAAGTACGGCCTAAGCCGAAGTTACCAAACCCCATCTCGCGCAACCATCGTCTTCCTCCGTCTCTCAGTTCAACATCCACAACGATGCCAGCCATTTTCACCATGATCACCAGACGGGATTCTGGCGACTCCGACTTACCCGTCAGCAACTTTACCAAGACCGGCATCCCGGTCATCATTGGTGTATGGTAAGTCGAAACTGAAATTTGGCCGACTCGCAACTAACCGTTGCAGCCTTTTCGCCGTTGTGTTTGTTATCATGTTTGTCATTGTGAGGAAGAAGAGGAAGCAAACCAAGATGCAAGAGCGAAGTGAGACTGTGAAACTTGACATGGAAGACGTCGAGCTACACGATGTTCCACCTGCGTACGGCGAACACGAAAACGTTTTCCCGCGGAAATAAAACCCTTCGTTGTCACATTGAAAGTCGCAGACACACGTTTACGTATTGTATGGTATCTCTCCCCAGATGTAATTCGACATTCATTCATGTTACCTCCCCGCTTCGCGACACTACAATAGACCACCAACACCGACACACGATCCGCATGCAATCATCCGGGTCGGCACCAAGTGACCACATCAGAATACTGGTAACCAATCAACACAACAAACAAAAGATACCTCATACGTCAGCGTGCTCGAGGTGACCTGCACACGGCACTTAGCTTTTTATCATCATGCTCCAGCTACACGCTGGTCGTGTCCAACATCGAACGCGTCATACAGCGACCTTCGCTAGCAGTCCATCCTCTTCTTGATCACCTGTCTCATTGGCATATATTTCTTTTTGGATAGGGTCCGCCTTTTGGGTGCTGGCAGGCAAATAGCGATCGTGTCGACCGCCAAAGACTGTGCTCGGGTCGTGCTTCTGGAAGGCATTCCACAGTCCATTCTTAACAGGTTGACCAGCTGCATGCGAGCTGCCAGCACGTTGGGTCTCCAAATGGTTTTCCGTGGTGGCACCCCCAGTGATGATGTCCAAAGACGCACTCGAAGGCCGCCCAAGCGGAGTCTTGCAGAAAGGGCAGTGTGTACGTGTTAATCGAGACCATCGACAGTACTCGTAGGCTCCAAGGAAGGCATGCAGCAGCCTACCAAACCGTTAGCATGGCGAAAACAGGTTGGAATGTGGTATATACGATGCAATCAACGCCGAAGTTGTTGAGTAGCTCACCACCAGTACCTCACTCGTTGACCTGCTCCAACCTTCATCGTTATTCACCTCCGCCATGCCGATGCAGTACAAGACCAAAAGCATCACGGCACCAAACACATCCGCCGTGGGGACGACGAGCGATGGGTTTGACTGTTTCTCATGGCCAGGAGCTCGGCGTCGTGCAGCAAGCAGGGATCGAAGTAACAAGAATGAGTCGACTGCAAGCGAGACGGAGAAAGTGGTTGTAAGAACGATGTACAGAGCATGGTTGCTCCACCAGTCTCGAAGTACGCCAGCGGCCAAGCCAATCCCGATAGTATCACAGAGAACGAGGCCCAGGCGAGTCAGTGCAGTCGGCTGCATGAAGGGCGAGACTGGCTGATTCTGGTTGGAAGACATTGGTTACTGCTGCTGGAAAGGAAGGTGTACTTTAGTGATACCGATACTGCAATCAGCGAAACGATGATTGATACCACATATAGTTGCATTAAATCTTCTACTGGAAATGCTTCTGCCTGGAGGCTTTGTGTACCACCATCGACGCCCTGCATGTAGCCCCGGCTGCGCTGACGCGTCCTACATATCCAATCCGGAATCGTTGCATGGTTCAACGCCGAATCATTCGTCGACAAATGTGGCGTTGTAACGGCACCATATAAAATGCGGCAAGCGTCTCTGCTGCAGTCTCACCATGGGACCATGGGTTTCCAAAGAAACACCTCCGACTTACTTTGGGAATGCTTCGCGACGAATAACGGCTTCGTCCGCGGTCGCTTATGGTTGCTTGGGTTACGCTCGAACTCGTGCATGGCATAACTGATGCTCGCAAGTCACGACCCGTCATTGATATAACATCTTGAAGACATCCTCGGCAAAGGTAGAAACAGCACGTCCAATACACGTCCAATACTGGATCGCTTTGTCAGAACATACAATTCAGCATCCACAGTAGTATGCCTCAACGTGCACGTTAGGAAGGATCACCAGCATACAGTCTTTCTTCACGTGCCTCGGGCGTTTTCATCTATCTATGCCATGTAGGCTTTCAACCAATGGCACAGTAGACGCTTGAATAATGGTACTCGAATGATGATTTTTACCACCGATGCATGTCAACAGCAATGGTGTGCAAAAGGCCTGCCGTCGAGGCTTGGCGCTACGCTGAGGGCTTCAAGTTCCTTGCAGGTGGCCACATTAAGTTCCGCGACTGAACGAGGCGTTCTAGGCCCCAAAGAGCTGAAGGAGGCTGAATGTAGTGGCCAATCGTGAGCTCGGGGCCGCACCCCGGGTGGGCTATGCGCGTGTTGACCTCGGCTTGGCCTCCCTAAATACCCTGTGTCAAGATAGTCGGCAACGGCCCAGGGCAACTCTGTCGCACCATCGCAGCAGAGATCTCGCTACCGCAGGGTCTATTTTTACGTCGAGCATGCAGCTTTAAATGCCTTTATCTCGATCTGCATCGCCGCGGGCTGTTCCGATCTCAAGCTCCGTTGATGTATCTTCAGCTCGTGCGATAGTCGCAGTTGACTTGCGAACACTAGCGTCGTGGTGAGGGAGTCAGATTTTCCTGCTTGTGCACACTCTCTTAACCACGACCTACCTCGAGCTGCTTGGCCTGCTTGGTACTCCTGTCAAAACAGCTCGAATTCCAAGCCACGATGAGCTCTTCTTTGTTCAGCTACAACTTGTCTCGGCCTTATCCTTTTCGCTGGTTCACGCCTGCAACTATCGTAGGTGGTATCATCGCAACCATTCTCTTCTCCACAGTCAATCTCGCCACCAACGGCTACCAACTCAAGACAATCTACACCACTAATCCCAACGGCACGCTATCGCAACATTACTGGTTCACCGACGCACCATGGGCTTGGAGTGCAAGACTAAAGCCGAGTTGCGAAGCTCAGAGCTTATCCCCCGGTGCGGATTACTTCACCACAAACCTAGGTTTATCTTACACGTTGCAACGCGTTTCTCAGATAAATCCACTTACAAACACCATCTTTGTAATGGCGTCGTTGCAGACCGAATTTGAAAGACGAGTGGTTGCTTACCAGGGTGTAATTGAGCAGGCTAATTCAGCAAATGGCATACCATTAAGTTTGCTACTTACGCGCCTCGAGCTTAAATTCGTTTTTGTATCGTCCCCTATACATATAGCAGATTCCTTTTATCGTTATCGTGATTAATGCTATATTCAAGTAGAATTGCGTAATCGAGCTGTTGGATGGGGTATGATAGAGGTGCTCGGCGCTGCTTTGAGCTAGGAGGGCTGGGAGGTATTGCTGGGTGAAGGCGATGTCGTTTGCTTGCTTGATC
>Ga0181471_100290_pt1 | contig 16444 bp, 8 predicted proteins | sample InSIn5gowninarea_FD_119083 | JGI IMG/M metagenome (GOLD analysis project Ga0181471, IMG submission 119083) | Clean room microbial communities from NASA Spacecraft Assembly Facility at Jet Propulsion Laboratory, Pasadena, California, USA -... ...
CGTGGGGTGGCCCAATGGCTAGGACAGCGTCAGTTATTGGCGTCGACAATATTAATGACCTGTGGTATCAAGTCATTCCATTACAATTAATCGGTATTGTGTTAGTCGTATTATTTGCAATGTTCCTAGGTATGCGAGAAAAAAGAAAAATTGCCCGTACTTATAGTGATATGGATAGGGAAAAAGTAGATATTCAAAGTATTGTTGAGGGTTATGAGCAACAACAAAACGAAAATTCTCCTATTATAGGTGAAGCGGCTAAACATAAATATATTTTATGGCTTAATTTAATTTTAACTATAATTATTGTCGCTATGATGCTCTTAGATATAGTGCCACCTGAGTTGGCGTTTATGATTGGTGTGGCGATTGCACTACCGCTTAACTTTAGAAATGTAGACTATCAAATGGAACGTATACGTGCCCATGCACCGAATGCCTTAATGATGGCAGCAGTAATCTTAGCAGCAGGTGTGTTTTTAGGTATTTTAAATGAAACGGGAATGTTAAAAGCCATAGCATTATCGTTAATTACGATATTACCAACAGCTGTCGGACCATACTTACATATTATAGTTGGTATGTTAGGTGTACCTTTAGATTTATTAACTAGTACAGATGCATATTATTTTGCAATATTACCAATTGTAGAGTCTACTGCAGGCCAGTTTAATGTGCCTACAGAATCTACAGCTTTTGCACTGATGATTGGAAATGTTATCGGTACGTTTGTGAGTCCATTTGCACCAGCAGTTTGGTTAGCAGTTGGTCTTGCTGAAATTAATATGGGTAAATATATTAAATACGCCTTTTTCTGGGTGTGGGGATTCTCAATTATAATGTTAATTATCGCAATTTGCTTAGGTATTGTAACGATTTAGTTTAGATTATAGTCTTAATATATTATTATTGATAATTTTATAAAAAAGCTGGGACATGTATGAACTTGTCCCAGCTTTTAATTGTATCGACTATAAAGTTACAATTGTACTTCTTCTTATGCATACATAGTAATAGACAGACTTTATAAGTGTGTGTCTTGAAGCTGTTTGTTGCTCTCTGTGAGTTGATTTTTATCTTATGGTGTATCTTTGTTTATTGCAGCCATTTGTTGAGAGAAATGCTCAAAAGTGATTTCATTTTTACCCATCGCCGCCAATTGAAGATACATCTGCTCGTTTTTACTATAGGTCTCTTTATACAAAGTGGATAAAAGTGATGCTTCATTTGGTAATGGTGACAACACATCTTTGAGTTGTGAAAATGCATGATAATAACGTATACCAAAAATTCTTTGGGAACGCGCGTTAATGTGTATACCATCTGGGTTAGGGCGTAATCCTTGTCCAGTTACGAAATAGCAGTATGGATCTGAGTTGCTCACTGATTGTATAATTTGATTGATTTCTTGGTATTGTGTTGCACTTTGGCCGAAACCAGATTGTCCTAAATAATCTCCTAGACCACCGACAATAAAGGGGAGGTCAGGTTGATCTAATGCATGACGCATATGTGCGATAAATTGTTGCAATTTCTCTTGGTAGTTTTGGTATTTATCATTATTACTATCATTTTCGCCTTGATGCCATAACACGCCAATGAGTTCACTTGTTTCCATTGCAAATTGTGCTTCAGATATGGCGTGTCGCGTCAATATTTGATCAGGTGCCCAGTCGTCAATAGAGGTGCCACCATCTGCGCAAGGGATGAGTCCTAATGTTTCGTTTGGATGTTCGTCAACCCATAACTGTGCAAATGAAGCGGCAGGACCGATACCAGCAACTGCTCTATCTTGATGAATAGGCTCTTCCATAAATTGCCAACGACCATTTTTTAATACTTTAATGTGTTCATTAATGATAGGTTCTACATCTGTAATAAATCCACGTCCTGCCATATTAGACTGCCCGACTAATAAGATTGATTTCATCGACGTTCACTCCTTTGGTTAGTATACACAACTATAGTATATGGTAATTTAAATATACAATGTTTACGAATGTAAAGGATTTTGTGTGCGATGCTTTATCGCATAGTTGATTCTTGCTATAATAGGCGAGTATGTTTTAGCACACGTTGGATATTTTAGTCTCAGGGGAGTGTTAATTTAAAACCCAAGTTGGAGTTGCAACTGAACGAAAACACGTACAATAGACAGTAACATTAAGTCAGGGAGGACATAGCATTGAATCAAATTAAAAGCGTATTAGCATCTTTGTTTGAACCTTTAACCAAAGTTGAGACGTATCAAACCTTAATATCTAACATTATTATGGTAGTAATATATATTGTCGTTGCTTGGTTTGCGATACGTATTATTAATAAAGTGATAGAACAATTTTTTAAAGTGCAAAACAAAGGCAGAAATGCCAATAAAAAACGCTCACAGACATTAATTTCACTAGTACAAAATATTGCTTCATATGTAGTATGGTTTATAGTCATTACTACTATTCTTAGTAAGTTTGGTATTAGCGTAGAAGGTATAATTGCCAGTGCTGGTGTTGTTGGTTTAGCTGTTGGTTTTGGTGCGCAAACAATTGTTAAAGACATCATTACTGGGTTCTTTATTATTTTTGAAAACCAATTTGATGTTGGCGATTATGTTAAAATTAATAGTGCCGGAACAACTGTAGCTGAAGGAACTGTAAAAGCAATTGGATTACGTTCAACGCGTATTAATACGATAAGTGGCGAATTAACAATCTTACCAAACGGTAGTATGGGAGAGATTACTAACTTTTCAGTATCAAATGGTACAGCGATTGTGATGATGCCTGTGGCAATTGATGAAGATATAGATCGTGTGGAAACATTATTAAATGAATTATTTACTTCAATGCGTTCTAAATATTACTTATTCATTACTACTCCAGAATTCGTAGGTGTCGATTCCATTACGAGAGATGAAGTATTGATTCGTATTTCAGCAGAAACGATACCTGGTGAAGGCTTCTCAGGTGCGCGTATTTTACGTAAAGAAATTCAACAATTTTTCAAATTAAAAGGTATTAAAACACCGCAACCAGCCATGGTACAATATGACTCGAGTAACCCAAATCAAGCACAATAACTTCGGAGGTGTGACAGAATGACAGCTAAATACGGTCTGAATGATATAGTAGAAATGAAAAAGCAACATGCATGTGGTACGAATCGTTTTAAAATCATTCGTATGGGCGCAGACATCCGAATTAAATGTGAAAATTGTCAACGCAGTATTATGATTCCTAGACAAACGTTCAATAAAAAATTAAAAAAAGTACTTGAGTCTCATCAAGTAACTGATGAAAAGGAGAATGACTAATGGCTTTAACAGCAGGTATCGTAGGCTTACCTAACGTAGGGAAATCTACGCTATTTAATGCAATTACAAAGGCTGGCGCATTGGCAGCTAACTACCCATTCGCAACAATCGACCCTAACGTAGGTATTGTAGAAGTACCGGATAATAGATTGAATGTATTAACAGAGATGGTACAACCTAAAAAGACTATACCAACTACATTTGAATTCACTGATATTGCAGGTATCGTGAAAGGTGCTTCAAAAGGTGAAGGATTAGGGAATAAATTCTTATCTCATATTCGCGAAGTTGATGCAATATGCCAAGTAGTGCGTGCTTTTGATGATGATAATGTTACGCACGTTTCTGGACGTGTAGATCCTATTGATGACATTGAAGTTATTAATATGGAATTAATTTTAGCTGATTTAGAATCAGTGGAAAAACGTTTGCCGAAACTTGAGAAAATGGCAAGACAAAAAGACAAAAATGCAGTTAATGAAGTACGTATATTAACTACAGTAAAAGAAGCATTAGAAGAAGGTCGTCCAGTACGTAGTTTAGAATTTAATGAAGAAGACCAAAAATATATTAACCAAGCACAATTATTAACGTCAAAAGATATGTTATATATCGCCAATGTTGGTGAAGACGAAATTGGTGACGAAGATAATGAAAAAGTTAAGGCTATCCGTGAATACGCAAGTAAAGAAGGATCAGAAGTTATTGTAATAAGTGCTAAAATCGAAGAAGAAATTGCTACATTAGATGATGATGATAGAGCAATGTTCCTTGAAGATTTAGGTATCGAGGAACCAGGTTTAGATATTTTAATACGTACAACATATAATCTATTAGGCTTAGCAACATATTTCACAGCAGGTGTTGAAGAAGTACGTGCCTGGACCTTTAAGACGGGAATGACAGCACCACAATGTGCGGGCATCATCCATACAGATTTTGAACGCGGGTTCATCCGTGCAGAAGTAACGAGTTATGATGACTATGTAGAATTTAATGGTGAGCATGGTGCCAAAGAAGCGGGTAAACAACGTTTAGAAGGTAAAGATTACATCATGCAAGACGGTGACGTTGTTCACTTTAGATTCAACGTATAAAATTTTCAAAAGTTCCTGATTATGTCAGGAGCTTTTTTAATATCAAAGTACATAAAACACCTCCCAAGTTGCTATAGTGAAATGGGAGGTGTTGTTGTAGTGGTATTATTTTGGAGTGTTTACGACGTGAACCATTCGCTGCTGACACCAGACGAGATATAATTGGCATCGACTTTTTGATCTAATTCTTCAGAATAATGTTCATCGGTGTATTGCCATAAGGCATGATTCGTAGATGGTTGTTGCTCATTATAATTAGCCAACCAAACACCGTCATAATTATTAGGTGCTTGTGGAACATTTTCATTGATAAAGTTTTCGTATGAATAGAAAAGTACTTTATGATTTCCTGCTAGGCTTTTCATTTCATCGTACCAAGCTTTAGTACTTTGCTCCACGCCACCAGAAGTGACACTATTTTCTTCTAAATCATTGACATAAAATTCAGCTTTGGGTGCACGGTTGTGAAGTGTTCGAGCTTCATAGCGTGCATCGTCTGGATTTTCATACATACTATATGAATAGACGCCAAAATCTAAATTATATTTATCGAGTAGTGCTGAATTATGTTCGAGTGCAGCATCTTCAGTTTCAGAACCGTATTGGGCACGAATGATAATGAAGTCATAGTTTGCTTTCAATGCTTTAACTTGATTGGCAGTTAACTCTCCTTGCCATTCAGAAATGTCTAAAACGCGATTGTCGCTTTTTGTTCCGCCTGCTTCTCGTGTCACACTGTTATTTTGTGTTGCCGTTGGATGTTCTTTGAGATAGTTTTCATATCCAGCGCCCATTGTGCCACGATGTGATGAATCTTCGTCGGCCGCATAAACTGTCGCACTAGCGAGTGGTGCACTGGCTAGCACTGTTGTTGCGACGATGCTTTTTTTCAAAAACGAAATCATAAAAGTACTCCTTTAGTTTGCTATAGTGAATTGTTGAATATGTAATTAATGGTGTCATAAATTTCTGACAAAGCTCATGCTAAAATAATTAGATTTTTTTCGCAACCTTACTTCGTACAAGATTAAAGTGTAAAGAAAATTAATTAATTCAGAAATAAAATAATCGTTATTAACAGCAAGAATATATTAATTCAAGTAGATTGTCACCTTTCGTATTATTGTAAATTGTAAAAGCTTATGCTATAATTCTTGATTGTGAGTAATGAAAATTATTCCTTGCCTATTGTTTTTATTGATAGGCCGTATAGACCACAAGGAGGTGCAATTATAAAATGAGAACATATGAAATTATGTACATCGTTCGTCCAAATATTGAAGAAGATGCTAAGAAAGCAGTAGTTGAGCGTTTCAACGGTATTTTAGCTTCAAACGGATCAGAAGTCCTAGAAGCAAAAGATCAAGGTAAACGTCGTTTAGCTTATGAAATCAACGATTTCACTGAAGGTTACTACAACTTAGTTCGTATTCAAACAGAAGGTAATGAAGCTACAGACGAATTCCAACGTTTGGCTAAAATCTCTGACGATATTATTCGTTACATCGTTATCCGTGAAGACGAAGATAAGACAAGAAAATAATTGGGGGCGCTTAAATGATAAACAGAGTTGTTTTAGTAGGTCGTTTAACAAAGGATCCAGAATATAGAACAACACCCTCAGGCGTGAGCGTTGCGACTTTTACTTTAGCAGTAAATCGTACGTTTACAAATGCGCAAGGGGAACGCGAAGCAGATTTCATTAACTGTGTAGTTTTTAGAAAACAAGCAGAAAATGTGAATAATTACTTATCAAAAGGTAGTTTAGCTGGCGTTGACGGTCGCATACAATCACGTAACTATGAAAACCAAGAAGGGCGTCGTGTGTTTGTCACTGAAGTTGTTTGTGACAGCGTTCAATTCCTTGAACCGAAAAATCAAAACCAACGTCACAATCAGTCTTCTGGTAATAATTTCCAAGATTATGGACAAGGTTTTGGTGGTCAACAAGCAGGTCAAAACACGTCATCTTATCAAAATAATAACAACAACAATTCATCAAACTCAGGTCAATCTGATAATCCTTTTGCGAATGCAAATGGACCGATTGATATCAGTGATGATGACTTACCGTTCTAAGCTCTGTATTTTGTGTGAATTTACAAGAGCGATAAATTAAAAGATTTTTAAAGTGTGAAAAATTGCATTATCGTGTGTGTAAATTGTGTGTAAAGTAATGCAATTTAAAGCGTATGTCTTCAGTGTGTGAAGATATACGCTTTTTTTGTGCTCAAATTGCTCTTCATTTAATAAAAGAACTATTGTACGAGTTTTAGTAGCAATGTCGCGTCATTAAAATTATGAATATTCAGATAGAAAGTTACATATTATATCACTTATAAAACGTGGCTGGACTTAATAAGTTTTAACACAAATTATATGCAATTTTAATAAAATTAAAAAAACATTCATATACAAACATTTTAGAAATTAAAAGTTTTAAAAAACACAAAACAGGATAATTATTATTATATCTTAATGTATTATGTTTTATTAATGATTTGAAAAGATGTTAAAAGAATATTAATATTGAAGATGTATCCAATTGATAGGAGGCTTATTAAAATAGATGGAAACAAAATTATTGTCTTATGCACAAAATGAAATACTACAGATTGAACAGTACTACGAAAACACAAGTATAAATAATATTGTAGGAATTATGCACATGCGTAATGGACTGGAATACGATGAAATCAATGTCGCGTTTAATGCATTGGTCCAAAGTCATGATAGTTTTAGATTACAAGTGACACGAAAAGATGGTGAATATAAACAGTATTTAACAGATTTTGAATATCGGGACTATCCGTATTTAGATTTCTTCGAAGACGAAGTCGGTTACAATAAATGGCGTAATGAAACAGCGAGAAAAAATATCTTTGAGTTAGATGAACAGTTATTTAAATGCGTCTTACTTAGATTTCCAGAAGGTCATAATGGGCTATTTTTATTACAACACCATTTAATAAGTGATGGTTGGAGTATGACACTTGCTGTGAATTTTTTGATACGAAAGTTAGCGGGCAAAAATACAGAGGAAGATGCACGTGCCTCGTATTTAGATACAATCGCAACTGAAACAAAATATGAACAATCTCCTCGTTTTAATAAAGATAAACAATTTTGGCTAGAAAAGCTTGAAAATTTTGAAAATAATACCCTATTTGAAAAGACAACATTGGATAGTGCAGTAGGTAAGCGTCGAAGCTTTAGCTTATCAAACGCAGACACAAAACGAATTAAAGATTTTTGTGAAAATAATCAAATAAGTATTAGTAATTTATATTCCTCAGTGATGCTTATTTTAAAATATAAACAAACGTTGTCACAGACAAATTCCGTTGGTTTACTCATACATAATAGAGATAGTAAAAAAGAAAAGATTTCTACTGGAGTCTATTCAAGAGTATTACCAATGATTGTGGAAGTCGACAAAGATCTATCAATCACAGAGTATTTAAATAAAATAAAACTAGAAACGTTTAATCTACTTAAACATAGAAAATATCCGTATGATTATATTGTCGAAGATAGCGGTAACAAAAAAGGTTTGTTGGATTGCTTCGTGTCTTTCCAAAATACACAATATAATACGGAATTTATTGAAGATGGCTTTTCGGATGAATGGTTAGATTCAGGGACGAATAACGCACCGTTAAGTTTAAATATCAGTAATAGAAGTAGTAAAAATGGTTTGGATATTGATTATGATTACCAAATTGATGCTTTGAATGATCGAGAAGTATGTCAATTGCACGATACTATTCAAAATGTTTTGAATAGTATGATAAATAATCCGGAACAAAAAATTAGTGATATTGAAATTGTGACACCGGAAGAAAAACAACAAATTTTACACACTTTTAATGATACTGCGAGAACGTTAGATAATAGTCAAACATTTGTAGAACGCTTTGAAAGACAGGTTGCACTAACACCAACGAAAACTGCCATCACTTATGAAGGTACGAGTTTATCATATAATGAGTTAAATGAACGTGCGAACCAGTTGGCAGTAAAATTACGTGATGCCAATATTAAACCCAATGATTTTGTAGGCATTATGACCAATCGATGTTTAGAAATGATGATTGGTATTTATGGCATTTTAAAAGCTGGAGGTGCTTATGTACCTATTGATCCGAATAATCCTAGTGAGCGTATTAATTATATTTTAGAGGACAGTCAACCTAAGGTGTTGTTAACGGATCGATCCATCGATGAGGCAATTACTTATAATGGACATGTGATTGATTTAACAACGGATAGTACTTTATCGTCGCTACCAACAGAAAATTTACCCCATGTGACTCAAGTTTCAGACTTAATGTATGTCATTTATACATCTGGTACAACTGGGAAACCTAAAGGCGTGATGGTACCTTATAAAGGTGTAATCAATCGCTTGAATTGGATGATTGATGAGTTTAACGTAAGTGAACAAGAAAAAGTGTTGTTTAAAACACCATTTACATTTGATGTATCCGTTTGGGAAATTTTTGGTTGGGCTATGGTCGGAGGTCAAGCAGTATTATTACCTTCAGGTGAAGAAAGTAATCCGGCAAAAATTACAAAACTTATTGAACAACATGATATTACGATGGTTCACTTTGTGCCATCAATGTTAAGTGTCTTTATTGATTTTATTAAAGCGTCTGACAATGTCGTAGCTATATCTTCAGTGAATAATGTTTTGGCGAGTGGTGAAGCGTTGAAAACTGAACACGTTAATCGTTTCAATGAGCGTATTGGTAGTCCTAATGAGACGTTGCTTATCGATTTATACGGACCAACTGAAACATCTATAGAAGTTATTTATTACCCATGTCACGCCGATAAAATCTATGACACAATACCTATCGGTAAGCCTATTGCCAATATTCAAGCTTTAATTTTGAATGAAGATAATAATTTATTAGGTATTGGTGTAGCAGGCGAGCTGTGTATAGGTGGAGTTGGAGTCACAGATGGTTATTTAAACCGTCCTGAATTAACAGCCGAACAATTTATCGATAATCCTTATGGTGAAGGTAAATTATATCGAACAGGCGATTTAGCTAAATGGAGCGAAGATGGCAATATAGAGTACATCGGACGTATCGATGAACAAGTAAAAATACGTGGTTATCGTATTGAGCTTGGGGAAATCGAAAGTTTATTACGACAAATGGATAATGTATCGGATGTTGCAGTAGTGGCCAAGCCAGTTCAAGGTTCTGAGTTGGCAATTTGTGCTTATTTGGCGTCTGAAGAGGCACTTGATTTTAATAGTACTAAGTCACTTTTAGCGAAAAAGTTACCGTAATATATGATTCCGTCCTACATGATGCAATTAGAACAATTACCAGTAACAGCTAACGGTAAATTAAATAAAAAAGCATTGCCTGACATTAAAATAGAAACAAAAACGTATGTTGCACCATCGACGGATATGGAGGCTGAAATAGCCAAAACTTTTGCTCAAGTGTTGAATGCACCGCAAGTTAGTGTGCAAGATAGTTTCTTTGAAATTGGTGGACATTCTTTAAGAGCAATTAGTGTAATTAATGATATAGAAAGTCGTATGGGTATACGATTACCATTAAAAGCTATCTTTGAACATCCAAGTGTAGCGCAATTAGCCACAGTCGTTGAAGCGCAAGCCAAAGAGACTGCAGGACATGACATTCCACAAGCTACAGACAAACCTTATTATCTGACGTCATCACCACAAAAACGACTTTATGTGTTACATGAGATGACGGATAGTCCAACGGCTTATAATATGCCAAGTATGTTAGAAATACGTGGGGATGTTGATATCACACGTGTACAAGAGGCTTTCCAAACACTGGTTAATAGACACGAAGCGTTAAGAACACATTTTGAGACGATAGACGGCGAACCAGTACAAGTCATTGAAGAACAAGCGACGATTAGCGTAGATTACGAAGTAGCACATACTGAAGATTATGATAGTTTGTTAACGGCTTTTGTACGTCCATTTAATTTAGCACAAGCACCGTTACTGAGAGTGAAAATCGTTAAATGTGCAGAACAGCGTTTTATTTTATTATTTGATATGCATCATATTATTTCTGATGGTTTATCAATTAATATTATCATCAAAGAATTTTCAGCACTTTATCAAGGTTATGCATTAGAAGAATTAAAAGTGCAATACAAAGATTATAGTGAATGGATGCACACACGTGATTTAACGAGTCAACGTACTTATTGGTTAGAACAATTTAAAGAGGAAGCACCCGTTTTAGATTTACCTTATGACCATGCTAGACCGAATAAACAAAATTTTGATGGGCGTTCTATTACAGTGCGTATGCCTGATGAAACACGTAGTGCTATTAGTCAGTTAGCGCAAACAACAGGCAGTACAGATTATATGATTTTACTAACGTCATTCATGGTATTATTACACAAATATAGTCGCCAAGAAGATGTGGTGATCGGTAGTCCAATTTCCGGACGTACACACAAAGATACTGAAAATATGTTAGGGATGTTTGTTAATACATTAGCTATGCGTGGTTATCCTGAACGTAATAAATCCTTTAACCAATTGTTGTCTGAAACGAAAGATGCATCTATAAAAGCGTTTGATAATCAAGAATACCCACTTGAAGCTTTAGTAGATGAAATTGTAGAAAAACGTGATTTAACGCGAAATCCGTTGTTTGATGTCTTATTTACGTTACAAAATAATGAACAACAAAAATTAGAAATCAATAATTGGGCGATTGAACCTAAGGCGGCTACACATACAGATGCGAAGTTTGATTTGAGTATGACTATAGAAGATGGTGAACACTATGATGTGTCATTAGAATATGCGAGTGAATTATTTGAAGAGGCAACGATTCAACGTATGCTTGGGCACTTCTTCGAAATTTTAGGTAATATCACGACAAATCCTGAACAAAAAATTAGTGACATTAACATAGTTACAGAGTCAGAAAAAACGACAATTTTTAATGATTTTAACGACACACAAGTTAACTTAAATAATACACAAACATTTGTCGAACGCTTTGAAGCACAAGTGGCGAAAACACCTGAACAAACTGCAATTATGTATGAAGACGCAAGCTTAACGTATCGTGAATTAAACGAACGTGCGAATCAATTAGCGCGTGTGTTACGAGCACAAGGTGTAGCAGCAAATCATTTAGTTGGTTTAATGACAAACCGTCGTTTAGAAATGATGATTGGTATATACGGTATTTTAAAAGCTGGTGGTGCCTACGTGCCAGTGGATCCTAACTATCCTAGTGATCGTGTGAATTATATTTTAGGAGATAGCCAACCGGACGTCTTATTAACAGATCATAATTTAGACGCTTCGATTGATTATGACCAACAAGTTATTAATTTAACAGATTCAGCTGTATATGAGAACCAAGCTAAAACAAATCTACCACATGCCACTGATGTGACAGACTTAATGTATGTCATTTATACGTCGGGCACAACAGGTAAGCCGAAAGGTGTAATGGTACCATACAAAGGTGTTATGAATCGCCTGAATTGGATGATAGATAAATATCACTTCAGTGCGCATGATACTGTGTTATTTAAAACACCATTTACGTTTGATGTGTCGGTATGGGAAATCTTTGGTTGGGCAATGGTTGGTGGTCAAGCTGTACTACTACCTTCAGGTGAAGAAAGTAATCCAGAAAAAATTACCGCACTCTTAGAACATCATCTGATTACAATGGTACACTTTGTACCGTCAATGCTTGGGGTCTTTATCGACTTCATTAAAAATACGAATAAGCAACAAGCTATCGCTTCAGTTAATCACGTACTCGCAAGTGGTGAAGCGTTAAAACCAGAACAAGTAAATCAATTTAACACGATTATTGGTACACCAAATAATACTTTGTTACTTGATTTATATGGTCCGACAGAAGCATCAATTGAGGTTATTTATTACCCATGTCATGCTGGACAAGCGTATGACACTATTCCAATCGGTAAGCCGATTGCTAACATTCAAGCATATATTATGAATGAAGATAATAACTTAATGGGGATCGGTGTTCCCGGCGAGTTATGTATCGGTGGTGTAGGTGTCACAGATGGTTAATTAAATAGACCTGATTTAACGCAAGAAAAATTTATAGATAATCCATTTGGTGAAGGTAAATTGTACCGTACCGGTGATTTAGCGAAGTGGAGTGCAGAAGGTAATGTTGAATATCTTGGACGTATTGACGAACAAGTGAAAATCCGTGGTTATCGTATTGAACTTGGTGAAATCGAAAGTACTTTAGGTCAAATCGACGGGATTTCGGATGTAGCTGTCATCGCCAAAGCAGTAGTTGGTGACGAATTATCAATTTGTGCATATCTAGTGTCAGATGATGCGATTGATATAGAAACGATTAAAGCAACACTTGGGCAAAAGCTACCAAGTTATATGGTACCGACTTTTATGACGCAACTTGAACAATTGCCTGTAACAGCCAATGGTAAATTAAATAAAAAAGCATTACCAGATATTAAAGTAGAAACAAAGGCTTATGTTGCACCAACAACACCAGAAGAAGCAAGTATCACTCAGGCTTTTGAAACTGTTTTACATTTAGAACAAGTCAGTGTATATGATGATTTCTTTGAAATTGGCGGACATTCATTAAAAGCAATAAGTGTAGTCAATGAAATTGAAAGCCATCTAGGGGTAAGACTGCCACTTAAAGCAATTTTTGAGAATCCTACTGCAGCCCAACTTGCAAAAGTAGTGCTTAATAGTAGTGACAACGCCCATACTCAAGCGATTGCTCCGGCTGAACAGAAAGCACATTACTATGCATCATCACCACAGAAACGTTTATATGTGTTAAATGAAATGGTATCTGGTCAAACAGCATACAATATGCCGAGCATTTTAGAAATTCATGGGAACGTTGATGTAGAGCGTGTACAAGAGGTATTCCAAGCGTTAATTGATCGTCATGAATCATTACGCACACACTTCGAGGCAATCGATGGAGAACCAGTACAAATTATTAATGAGCAAGCAGAAATCACAGTGGATTATGAAGAAAATGCTAACCCCGATTATGATGCTTTATTAGAGGATTTTGTAAAACCATTTGATTTAGCGCAAGCACCATTGTTACGTGTGAAAATTGTGAAACAAGCAGAGCAACATTATATTTTACTCTTTGATATGCACCATATTATTTCAGATGGTTTTTCTATTAATTTAATTATGAAAGAATTCTCTGCATTATATCAAAACCAAGCATTAGCACCATTGACAGTACAATATAAAGATTATAGTGAGTGGATGCACAATCGCGATATGAGCGCACAACGTGCTTTCTGGTTAGCTCAATTTGAAGAAGAAGCACCAGTACTTGATTTGCCTTACGATCGTGCACGTCCAAATAAACAAAGCTTTGTTGGTGGGACAGTCTCAGTGGATGTGCCAGCGAAAATCACTCAAGACATCCATCATTTAGCACAAGAAACAGGTAGTACTGATTATATGATTTTATTATCATCATTTATGGTGTTACTACACAAATATAGTCGTCAAGAAGATATCGTCATCGGTAGTCCAATTTCAGGACGGACACATAAAGATACTGAAAGTATGTTAGGAATGTTCGTTAATACGTTAGCAATGCGTGGCTATCCAACACGACAAAAAACATTTAATCAATTATTGGCCGAACTCAAAGAAACGTCGTTACAAGCATTTGATAATCAAGAGTATCCACTTGAAGAGTTGGTAGATGAAATTGTGGAAAAACGTGACTTAACACGTAATCCATTATTCGACGTACTATTCACACTACAAAATAATGACAAACAGAGCATAGACATTGAAGATTGGAACATTGAAACTAAAGAAGCAACAAACACCAATGCGAAATTTGATTTGAATATGACTATCGAAGAAGGCGACACGTATAAAGTGTTATTAGAATACGGTCAAGAGTTGTTTGATGCTGAAACAGTGCAACGTATGCTCGGACATTACATGGAAATCTTAAAAAATGTTACGCAAAATCCACAACTTAATATTGGAGAAATTGAAATTATTACCGCAGCAGAACAAACTGAAATCTTTGAAGTCTTTAAAGTCGCTGCTGAAACGATGTTCATGCTCTACTGTTACTTCTTTTAAAGCACTCAATTTAGCCATAATATTAGTATCTGCACGTTCGATTAATGCTTTACTAATACTTTCAACGGTCTGTAATTCGAAAATATCTTTAATAGAAATATTATATGATTTAGAGAGTAGCGACGTTAATTTAATAGCTTTAATTGAATCTCCGCCAATTTCAAAGAAACTGTCCTGAATGCTCACGCGTTCTCTGTCCAATACTGTTTCAAACGCTTCAGCGACTGTAGTTTCCATATCATTGCTTGGTTCAATATAAGTAGCACTTTCGACTTCAATTTCTGGTAATGCTTTCTTATTCAACTTACCATTTACTGTTACTGGTAACGCATCTAATTGCATCATATAAGCTGGCACCATATATTCTGGTAATTGCTGATTTAATGCTACTTTAATAGCTTCAAAATCTAATGTTTCTTCGGCAACGAGATACGCACATAGCGCTAAATCAGAACCAGCCATTGGTTTAGCAACAACTGCAACATTAGTAATTGCACTCATTTTACCTAAGACACTTTCAATTTCTCCCAGTTCAATACGATAGCCACGGATTTTCACTTGTTCATCCATACGACCTAAGTATTCCACCATTCCGTCGCCACGCCATTTTGCTAAGTCACCAGTACGGTAAAGTTTACCGTCGCCAAATGGATTATCAATGAATTTTTCAGCAGTTAATTCAGGGCGATTTAAATAGCCTCTTGTTACAGCGATACCGCTAATACATAGTTCTCCCGGAACACCGATACCCATCAACTTATTATCTTCATTTATCACATGTGCGTGTACGTTTGCAATTGGATTACCAATTGGTATCACTTCATGTGTCTTACCATGAGGGACAGGATAGTGTAACATCTCAATCGATGCTTCTGTTGGTCCATACAAGTCGACGAGTAATGTATTATTTCTTTTTCCAATTACAGTGTTAAATTCATTTGCAAGTACAGGTTTAAGCGCTTCACCTGTTGCTAACAATGTTTCTAATGATGCTAAGCTAGGTACATTGTCCGTCGATTTAATGTAATCGATAAAGCCACCTAACATTGAAGGCACAAAGTGAACCATTGTCACATGATGATCATGAATTAAGTTCATAATCTTCTCTGGATTCACTTCTTCACCACTCGGAAGTAGTACAGCTTGGCCACCAACCATTGCCCAACTGAAAATTTCCCACACTGATACGTCGAATGTAAATGGTGTTTTGAATAATATAATGTCACTTTCATCGAAATTATATTTATCAATCATCCAATTCAGGCGATTAAGGACACCTTCGTATGGTACAAGGACACCTTTAGGTTTGCCAGTTGTACCAGATGTATAAATTACATACATAAGGTTCGACACATCTGTGACATGCGGTAAATTATCTTTTGGTAATGTAGTTAAATCTGTAGTTAATAGGTCAATAACAGTATTATCATAAGCTAATTCACTATTAAGTGTATGGTCTGTTAATAAGACGTCTGGTTGACTATCTTCTAACATGAACTCAATACGCTCAACTGGATAATTTGGATCGACTGGCACATAAGCGCCACCTGCTTTTAAGATACCGAAAATACCAACCATCATCTCTAAACGGCGATATGTCATAAGACCTACAAGATCATCTGGCTGTACGCCTAATTCACGTAAACGATATGCAAGTTGATTCGCTCTTGAGTTTAACTCACTATACGTTAAACTTTCTCCTTCATACGTAATTGCCGTCTGTTGTGGTGTTTGTGCCACTTGTGCTTCAAATCGTTCTACAAACGTTTGCGAATTATTCAACGATTCAGCCGTATCATTAAAGACTTCAAAGATTTCAGTTTGTTCTGCTGCGGTAATAATTTCAATTTCTCCAATATTAAGTTGTGGATTTTGCGTAACATTTTTTAAGATTTC
>Ga0181471_100062_pt3 | contig 16431 bp, 10 predicted proteins | sample InSIn5gowninarea_FD_119083 | JGI IMG/M metagenome (GOLD analysis project Ga0181471, IMG submission 119083) | Clean room microbial communities from NASA Spacecraft Assembly Facility at Jet Propulsion Laboratory, Pasadena, California, USA -... ...
TGGGCAACACAATAAAAAGACACATAAAACATTAGATTTGTTTGTGTTTATAACACACACACACACTAAATATATATATATAATTATATATATTAAAAAATTAACAAATTACACATAAAAAATGAAATGTAGACTTAAAGATTCAAATTTTGTTAGAATTTAGAAACTAGAAAATTTATGTAATACAAATTCAGTCATACAACTAGTTACTACTTAGTACTTACTGGTACTACATCAATGATGATGAAACGACAAACACACAGGAAATTAGAACCATAAATTACAATTTTCTCATGGAGTCATCAAAATCAAAATGTATTAAATAGAGACTGAGTCACTACGACTATAGGTGGGAATGCCGATGGAAAATACAAAATCGGGTAGATACTAGAATCATAGATGGAAGAATCTCATAGCTTGTGACTTTCAGTTCTCCTCCATGTTAGAATCATCAAAGTTAGCATCATTGCCACTGGTCTCTTCTCCATCCTTCCCATCCTCTTGTGTTCTTGTTTTTATGTTTTGGTAGCAGTTTGATGAAGCACACACACATGCACTAATAATAATAAGAAGAAAGATTAAGCTAACAAGAAAAGGTAAAAAGGCTCCACAATTTGTTATCAAGTAACGAAGAATCACACTACACCTAATTTGCCCTAGATTCTTCAACATGGTATCAGAGCTAAGGTGACACATCAAGGAAAGGGCAACTCAAGAACACTCATCAAGGAGAAGCATCTACAAGGTTGAAGCATCAAGCATAGAAGTCTCAATCACTTCAAGGACAAGAAGGTGTACAATCCATCAGTCATCAAAGAGGTCTACATAGCAAGAAGAAGAGCCTTACATAAAGGCACCTACAAAGAAGAGCAGATTGACGCAGGACCTACATCAAGCTACAAGTCATCAAGCAAGTCCACTTGATGCAGGCAACTTGAAGATCGTTAAGATCCGAGGAAGGCAAGCCATCAAGTCTTCAAGAAGAAGGCAAATCCACTACATCTCAAAATCTATCAAGTAAGTACATGTCCCCTTCTGAATATACGTCAACGTCTTTTTGCAAGGAAAGCAATAAATTGGTAGGTACCATAAATTTCTTGCATGGAAGAAGAGGACTGATCTACTTCTCAAGGAGAATGAACTCCTAGAACATGTCAAAGGGAATGTCACTATCGCTGCGAAGGAACAAACTCAAGCCTTAGCTAAGTACAATAAGGATGAGACAAGAGTTCAAAGGGTTTTGATAGAATCAATCAAAGACTCTCATTCTTTATCTCCAAATTTGATAAGCTATCGAAAGAAATTTATGATAAGCTAGTAGAGCTATTCTCAGTATCGACAACCGAAGAAGTAATATCTCTAAGGAATGAATTATACAAGATGAAGATAACAGAAGAAGGAATAACTCCCTACTTCATGAAAATCTCTGAAATAAGAGATCAACCTCAAGAGCTTGGGGAAGTCATGTTTGACAGAGAGATGACAACTGTAGTACTCAATGCTCTACTTGAGGATTGGGGCAACTTCACATCAAGCATATATGCTAGGAAGGAAGCAACCACTCTAAGTGAAATGTGGTCTCTTTGCGGGACAAAGGAAGCTAGACTCAAAGCAAAAGAATATGTGGGATCAAAGGAGCAAGCATTTTCTACCATGGCCAAGAGAAAAGGGAAATTTGGCAAATTTGGTCCACGAAGAACAAACAACAAAAGACATGTCCAAAATCCAATGTTGTGGATGCCAAGAATATGGACACTACAAAAGGAATTTTCCTAACATTAAGAAGGACAACAACAACAAAAGAAAGTGGGAAGAAGCTCACATAACTCAAGAAGTGAAAGAAGAAGGAAATAAGCAAAAGAAGGAAGATCCTTCAGATCTCTACTATGGCTAGGTCAAACTCTTTACTTCAAGTCTTCTTTCAGTGTTTTGAGTAGTATAGGAGCATGTAGGAATAGAATAAAATTGCATGGCTAGAAACATCCTCTAGAATCTAGAAGCATGATGTACATAGAGTTCTAGATACTCATGAAGATGTAGCATTTATAATGAGAATAAAAATGCATGGGTAGAAAATTAGAAATAGCTCAAGATATTCATGTAGAAGAAGCATGCCTAGTATAGGACCCCATCCATGATAAAAGAACATTGATCATAATTAAGAAGCTTGGAAGACCTCCATCATCAAAAGAAAGGAAACATTTGCAAGGCAAGGGTCTTTTAGATCCTATCTTGGAATCTTCAAAAGAAGGTTTATGAACCAAAGCAGATGTCTCATTGGGAATCTCATCCATGGGATTCAAGAAAGGGATGATATGAAGGCAAGCTAAGATGAAGCAAGAAGGGCCACACAAATGAAGCTAAGATCATCAAAGGAGACCCAAGATGAGGTATGTATGCATCAAAGTTTAGTCATGTTATCATTTGTATATTATTGAGTCATGGGAATAGTTCTATAAACATGATCAAGTATGAAAGAATCTCTTTCACCAAGGATATGCTCCAAGGCATGTACTGCAATGCAATGAAGGTCAACAAAAGAATATGCTCACATAAGGAGTATAAGATTGCTAACTACGAAGCAAGAAGAAACATTGACTAGTCTAGGAAACAAGCAGGGAAGAAATACTCTAACAAGAAGCATAAGATGGTGGACCTATCTATCTAAGAAGAAGCAAATGAAGAAAGAGATAAAGCATGTGAAGAACACCATGATCACTGAGAATCACTATCTGACAAGATACTTTGAAGATATCTCCCAAAAGAAGGTAGGACTACTCTGACAAAGGAAGAAATGACCCTTGACACCTATGAAGGCCTTGGAGATATGAAAGATGAAGATAACTGATTCTACTCTACGAAGATGTCGTGATGAAGAAGCCATCCAGCAAAAGAAAAAGCGAGGCTGAAGCAATATTAGGATGAAGTCATGATGGGCTACTTGGTCGAAGCATGTAAACAAGCAACTACGATGACACATCCATGAGAAGAGTAGTTCGAAGCATGGAAAAGATGACAAAGGAGTAGCCAAGATGACAAGAAAAACCTGATAAATGACAAGAAAACCTGATGTATGACATGAAAGCCACTTTCCACGAAGGAAGCAATAACATGACAAACCAGGAAGGAAAGTGATCAATGGATGGTGCCCTACCTAGAAGAAGTTCAAACGAAAACTTCATGACATCAAGCAAGGAAGAAGACCAAGCAGCTGAAGGACCCACAAAGAAGAAGTTGCTGATGAATGAAAGAGTCTCTAGTTAAGAGGGAGCTCTGACAAGTCCTTGATCAAGAGGGAATTTTGGATCACCCCTGACTACAAAGGATTGACATTTGTGTTTTTCCATTTCATGGGTCATGCACTAGACCAAGACTAACAACCATAAGTCTAGATGAAGGCCATGAGTGGAAATGTAGACAAAAGATAGACACAACATTCTTGTCTTCACTTGGGAAGAAAGAATGGGGGAATTGGGTAATCATCTGGCGTCCGATACTCTTTGAGGATGTGTAGGGCATCCAAGACAAGAGTAGGAAAGAGGACCAATATTCTTTGAGGGCTGGGAACGCAAGACAAGAATAGTCCTAGAAGGTCATACTAGTGCGACATGACACACTACGTGATCATTTACTCCATCAAGGATCATTCTCTTGGCCTTCGCCATTGCTGATCTGTACTTCTTCAGTGGATCTGGATCTGCAGCCACAACCACCACGCTGTCAACATATGTCTTGAGGGCATGCTTATCTAGAAGGAATGACATTCTAGCCTTCCAAATGACGTAGTTGGATGCCCCATCCAACCTCTCCTGATCCCTCAAGCCACTGGTTGCCATTTCTGCCACAAATGTCAAATGACCTCCTCTCTACTCTATGCTATTGTTGGGCTAGCCTACGCACTCCCTGCTGGAGCTAGAAAAACTGTTGCCCCTTGCTGTTGCTTAGCTCTAGAGAATTCGAATTCCTTGGCTAGGAATTCGTTGAGGAAGAAATTTTCTCAGCCGTGCTTCTCCTCTTTCTTTTGACGATTTTCTGCCCAGTAAACTGCTTGCAGAAAAATTTGCGTCCCACCAGCTCTCCTCATGCTGAGGCTTCAGCGCTGCTCGCTCTGCGCCAACAAAAAAATCGATTTGGAAGCCCTTCTCTTTGTCAACTCTCTCGGGGAGAGACTGCCTCGAAATTTTAGCCCTCTGGCTAAGAACTGCGCAAACCCTCTGGGGTTTCGAACTACTGCCTCCTATAACTGTTTTGAAATCCCTCTTCTGCTCAGCATTGGATGTATCGAATCTGCTCTTCTTGCTACGCCTGCAACTCTGATACCATGTGAAAATTCCTCAGCAGGAATTCCTACTGCAGCAACTGATGATATTACTCCTATTTGTTAAATTCCTTTAAACAAGTTACTTGCAGTTTCCTATGACAATTATCGTAATACATACACTACAACCTTCACTTAATTAATTTATATGTGAAAACATGAGATTGAGCAAGAAAGAAAGTACATCACAATTGACACCGTTATTTTTGGACAAATGTCCGTTGAAAAACCCAATGCAGGAAAACCGGTGCAGCAGATCTGAGAGTTTATTATTATTAAGCAGTAGCAAATTATCTCTCGGGTTATTCAGTTACAGAGAGAAATACTGGCAGAAAGATTTGTGAGATTACCTCACACAATCACTGAGAAAATCTTGGCTGATTCGGACACTGGATGAAGTGCCTCTCGTAGACCCGCAGTCTTCACGCAGTCCCTCCGTAACCTCTCTAGGCATTGCGTTACCCAATTTGTTGATCGATTTATTACCTCGAGTCTTTGCTCTCAGCCTCCCTATCTCACACCTCGGCTCCTAGCTTTTGAAACTGACTCTGCCCTGACAAAATCTTGGACTCTCCCTCACCCTTTGCATTGCCTCTGCATGGCCCTTCGTGGCCCTGCGTCAGCGTCTGCATCTGGGCTGCTGGATCACTCTCTACCTCTCTCTGCTGATGATTCTCCGGCTGAGAAGATCTCTCTCTCTCCGTGTGCTATCCCTCCCCCTCAACTGCAAGAAATCTCCTTGATCAGAACTTCCTCCTGAGAACTTCTCACTTCAGAAATTTGATCTCATGATCTCTCAGTGTGTTTTCCAAATGACCCTCAAGCTCCCTTAAATAATCTTCTCATTGACATTCAATAGTCCAGATTAAAAGCTGATCAATGGATAAGATCATTTTAGCTTGATCCTTGTGTTTTTGTAGAAGATACACACACATTTAGATTAATACCCATTACTATTTTTAATTTCCTAAGTTTAGGCTTAGGGTCCCATTAAAAAATATTAATTATTTTAATAAAATTGCCTCTGTGTGGAATTTCCCAAAACGCTTTCTGGGTTCCTTGTAATACATGTGCCCAAGCCTCCCTATAAAATTTGAGGCCTAGAGCACATCCGATGTTGCCCCAAATCAACACTCTTATAGTTTCCTTCAAAAGTTTTAGCTCTTCCAATTGCTCATCATCATTATCTGGATCCTCATCTTGATGGATATCATTTTCATATTCATCATCATCTATTACATCTTCATTTCCATTATCATCATTCGATCAATATTTTCTTTTTTCTACTTCACCTTGTTTCGTTTCTTCATTGTCGCAATCATCTTCCTTATTATTGATTTCCTTTAGACATGATTTAACTTCTACATATGATTTTTATCATTGTTGAAGTTTTTCTTGAATTTTACTAAACTGCTCAACGAATTCAGGACAAACATAATGGCATATTGTGCGGCGAATAATGTTCAAGGTCTCGCATGGTTATATTGTGCAGTATGGCTCTGATTCCACTGAAGCAACAAAACTTATAGCTTTTCGACTTTAATGTAAAATACACAAAAAGGTATTTTGTAAAAATAATTTATTATATATAAAATGTACAAGTGATGTTTGAATGTTACAATGAGGACCTGCATATATACTAGGCAAGTGTCCTTTCACAATTGGGCATGTCTTTTAGACATGCCTTTTCAATTAACTAATGACTATTTAACATAATCATTACTTGATTATTTATTTTTACATTTATTTATATTTATTTGTTATTTTATATAATTTATATTCGTAACACGCTACCCTCTCTACTTCAAGATGTAGACATCAACACATAGGTCGGCCAGATGTCCTCCCAAGCATCTTGCAGTAAGATGCTTCATCTCTCCTAATCAACTAAATCAGATATATCCACCAATCCAAGCATGCTTCAAACGTTCAATCTTTTATGGAGAGATCCTGCACAATCACAACCCCAATCAGTGATAAACTTTCAAATATATATACAAGTAAACACAAATTTTCAGGGTCCTTCAATCATTAAGATGCTACTTATATCATCAAGTTATCCATATACAACTTATTGGAAGCTTTCTTCCTCTTTCACTTCTTCAATAGGACCAAATACAACCTCAATACTTCTCAAGTCTTTTGTTTGCAACTTCATGAATTATGAACATTTGTCTAAAGTATTTTCATTCATGTTTTTTTTAAAGGTATTTACCATGACTATCATAATATGTCCTCCCTATTAACTGGGGAGATAAACCCTTTCTTCTAACCAAGCTCCCTCTCAACTTAGGGAGATTAATATCTTGCCTCTTTTATAACATCAGAGAAACTTCAATATTTCTCATGTCATCAAGGTCATCTTGATCATCATCATTCTTATAGCTTCCTTCATCATGCTCACCATTATTATCATCTTCAATTACGAACATATTCAATGTCTTGAAGATTATGTACGTGCTAAAATTTAATAACAAGTACAACCAAATACAAATATACAGAAGCATGGAGTTATCTATATCAAAATCATGGAAGCATCAAAACATTCAAGCTTTAGACATGAAATACCTAAACCTAGTTAGGTTCATAATCAACTAGAGACACATCCTTTTATATAAAAGACTTCAACTTCTTGCTAGGGTTTTGTCATAAACCCTAGACTCCACCTTTGAGACATAAAGCCTTAGATATCAACAATTCAATAACAATCCAATCATAGTACTATACATCTAAGGTTTCAACAATATGCTTTTAGAATTGCATGTCAGACTCTAGTAGGGTTTGTTGCAAACCCCTAGATTTTATCATCAAAGCTATATCACTAATCGAAAACAATATCGTCATGCCCTAGAATATTAATCTCTACTAGAGTTTTGTTACAAATCCTAGATTTCACAAACTAACACGAGTATCAATAATTAAGATAACATACTGGCATATACATATCTAGGATTTCATAATCATTTCTTAGCATTTCACAACAATATATACTAGGTAAATCTAAGACAAACATTAATACATCAAAGTTAGATATACAACAATTTTATTCAGACTAGGGTTTTGATTGTACAGACGAATATGCACCTAGGGTTTCATTTCTAGGGTCTTACTTTAGTTATTACAAGAGTTTTTGCTGATAAACCCTAATTCACTAAACCCTACAGATCTAAGGTTTCAATATATAACCTAGATATTAACAATGAACCCTAACAGACTAAGATTTTTGCTAAAACAATATCAAAACCCTAAACATCGAAAGAATAGAGTTTTCATCAAAGGTTGTGGATTTTATCAATAACCCTAAGAGGACTAGGGTTTCAACATGATTGTTAACACACCCTATGCACCAAAAGGCTACGGATTTATAGTGAAACCTAAAGGTTAGGGTTTCATAAGAATGATCAAAAGATAGTATAACGAGGGTAGATTCAATCTAATGATTAATCACCCTAACAAGAATCTTTAAGATTCAAAACCCTAGACATAACGATGTCAGTAATGTAAAGCAAATTTCAAAAGAGAATGAACATACCTTTTCTATGAAGAGAACCTTGTAACAAAAATTGTAGTTTAAGACATACCTTGAATTGTTCTTTAACAAACTGTGTAGGACATCAATTGTTGAAAGACTTCCTTTGCAACAAAACTTCCTTATTGATTTAAGTCTTTCTTTGAAGTTTCCTTCATAACCTTTCTGTATTTAGCAATCTTTCCTACCAAGGAAAATATACTATGTTGCACAGGGACTCGTCCCCACCAAAATTCATGGCGTTTTCTATGTCTCGACGATCCAGGTACTTTGGAACTCGTTAGAAACTTCCCCAATTGGGCGGGGACTCCATCGAGGACCTAGGGACTTCCAGGCCGTCCTTGCGTTGTCCCTCGAAAAATTGCGGAATTTTCAGGGTACTTTAGGACGTCCCCCAATGTCAATCATATTAAACTTCAAAAAAAATTAAATTAAGAAAAAAATAATTAAAGCCTAAGTTCTAAACTTTAAAATCAAGAAATTAAAAAACAAATTTTGAAACCTAAACCCTATCGCAACCTAAACCTATAGACTAAACTAAACCTATCACATACTACACGCTACACTACATGATGACGAAAGAGGTAAGCATTGTTATAGAGACACAACAACGAAGATAAACACATGTTGTGAAGGTTGCAAGTAAACACTGAGCTCGAGTGAAGGTTGCAGGTAAACATGGGTTGCGAGGGTTGGAGGTAAGAGTCGAGTGAAGTCTGAGACGGTGGGCAAAGGTAAACGCTGAATAGAGAACTACATTCATGGCGGCAAAGATAAACAGAGCTAAGACAACTCGAGCGAAGGTTTGTTGGTGAGGTAAGAGTCGAGCGACGAGGCGAAGTCTGAGACTCTTAATTTGGGATTTATAATTAAATTTTAATGACTTATTCATGTCTACAATTTACAGGGGCTATACTCCATGAATTAAGTTATGCCTTCAATTTGAACTTGTCTCTTCTTCCATGTCTGTGACAAACCTTTTCTTAGCATGAATCTTTGAAATTTCCCTATGCAATAGTCACCATGGCTTTAATACCATGTTAAATATATGCAAGAGATGCGCAAGAGAGGCTAGATGATATATCAATGAGATACTAAATTGCTAATCGTGTTGTCTATATACATAGTAGTTCCATTATTCATTTAGGAACCAATCAACTAATTCCCTGGATACATTAACATAAACATCATTTATTATATATAATTTATTTCACTTTATGACATTGTTACTTTTGTACATAACATTTGTTACTCGTGAAATAAACATTACAATGGCTAACTCATCTTTAACGCTTAATGTTATAAGGTAAATAGACAGGATGGTAATACTCTTTGCGCACTGTAATAAATAGTGATTCTGAATAATTATGATATACATTACACTGATGATAGGTCCTGTAAGGTTCTTGATTTCTAGACTCTTAATTTGGGATTTATAATTAAATTTTAATGACTTGTTCATATTTACTTTAGTAGTTTAAAGTTTAGCTACTAAAATTTTGAAATGATTCATCATTGTTAAGTTATGGTATGTTCTATGCTTATAGTAGTTTATTTATCTTTCTTATTATTATCCATAGATTAGCAATCACATGTACATAAAGTAAAGTGCAGATAGAACATTAAACGATCGATAGAAAACAAGCCAAGACAAGAGACACAAGATGTGGCGGCTAGCCAGGGACAAACCCCAAATGTGGGGAAACCCTTTGATCAAATCTTCCTTTATCTTCAATAATCCAGCAGAGAGAAATAGTACATAAATCTGATTTACATCAGCAGTAGAAAACCCTAGATTAGCCAAACTAGGGCAGACAATATCTTGCAAATCGACTGTCGGATCGGCTTGATTCCACCACCAAAAAATGCGGCCTTCAGAGGAGATCCAGATGAACCTACAATGCAGTTCTGAGGAGGGAGTCTTCTGGTCAAACTTTGGTTTTGCAGTTGCAGCCCTAAATTCCGTGTCCTTCCTTCCACATGTGTGAGAGAGAGTCTTTTTCTACGCAGTATGAGAAGAGCCTCTTTTCTGCGCAGGAGAGAGAGAGAGAGATGTGATGAGTTGAGTGAGTTCAAATGAGGAAAAGACCTCCTGTATTTATACACAACTGTTGATGTTTGAATAGATGTGACTGTTGGGCTTCTGAGCCTACATGAGTCGCTGGTCGGCTTGATAATTATTCCATAATCAAAATAAATTCATATCTCCATAAATACTTATCGGAATCGGATGATCTAATAAAAATGTTATCAGCCATGAATAAGATGACGCACATGGAGTTTGGCCCTAGTTGCCAATTTTAACAATCATGCATGATAGAATGATTATGTAGACAATAGTAGATTGTAGGCTGTAGCAAGCTAATAGTACTTCTTAAGTTCTTGACGATTGACAATGATGACGAGATTTGTTTTTGTGATGCACAATGATGATTGGGTAGTATTAGACTTTAGTATTTTATTTTTTAATTTGAATTTCAAAATTAGTAATAGTTCTAATTTTTATATTTTAATTTATCATTCATGTTTATGCTAAATTACTAAATTTTATTTTTTAATAAATATAAAAATTAGTTGTCGCACTTGTTGTCCCCAATCTGGTGTCCCCTGAAAGTTTGGGGATGTGCTCTAGCCGTCCCGGAAACTCGTCCCTCCCCGTACTCCGCACCCCCCTGCCCCCATAGCCATTGCAACATAGAAAATATAAAATGTTATTAGCATATAATACAAATAAATTTGATATGAGAGGGAAACCAAACATAAAAGAGGAAACAAAGAATAAGATACTTATCTTTTGGTAAAATGATGAAGGCTCCCTCTTAATCCAATCCTTTCGAGGGATACCTACAACTTATCAAAATAATCCAAAAATGTTCTAACAAGATATGTTAGACCTACAAACTGTAGAAATCAAAACATAACGGGAAATAATGCAAAACTTAAGATAGAAGGATATGCGAGGGATAATATTCCCTAAGAGTCTTTGGCAAATAGATCTTTGATTTTGGATTCTTCAGTCTTGTTTCACTTAGGTGGAGCTTCATCAACAACATTCGCATGTTCTCTTTCTCTTTTCTTATTCCTTGGATCTTCAGGACAATGACTGTTGTAGTGACCCATCTTATGACATTTGTAACATTCATTCTTGGATAGGTGAACTTTTTTCTTTGGTCCTTTGAACTTCCTGAAGGTTCCCTTCTTCTTGTGATGAGCAGAATAAGCATTAGAGGTGCTTTCTTCTTCATCCTCCTTGTTGTTTACTAATGATATTCAGGTTTCTTCTTGACTACATGCATTCCACATTTGTTCGAATGTTGGAGTGTCCTTCCAACTACTAATTCCTGATGCAAAAGAACTTTAAGATTTTGGTAGTCCTAGAAGAGAAACAATTATGAGCTCCTTTTCTGGCACAACTTCATCTATTGTTTGGAGTTCATCTCTTATTCTAGATATCCTTACAAAGTATGATGATATAGTATCGTCTCTTGTCATCCTTATTGTCCTTAGTTCATTCTTGAGGCTTGCTATTTGACCAATGTTCTTGATGGTGAATAATTTGGAGAGAGCTTCGGACATTGCTTTAGCAGATTCTATATTAGATATGTAAGGGATGAGATTGTCCTTCAGTCCATCCATAATTAAGTTCATGCCTAAGAGATTGGTTTCCTTGTATTTTTCTTTTCCTGCTTCATTCACTGTTTCCTTGACTTTTCCTTGAACTAAATCCAATACTTTAAGATCTATTCTCTTCTTCCATGCCCTGTAGTTGGAGACTCCTTCTGGCTTGTTTTCTGACTTCATTGAGTTTGTCATATTGCTAACTTCTACCCCTTGTGACCTTTCTTGAAACCTTTTTCTTATATCTCTACTTTCAATAGATCTTCATTCTGCCTTTTTCTTTCTTCTTCACCTTGGCTCTAAAACCATGTTAGAAAATAAAAAAGGCAGAAATATTTTCTTATGTTGATAATTACTTGTTTTATTCTTTTATTCTTATTATCTTCTTTAAGTTCTTTCTTTATCTTATTTTCATCAAGCAATCATCAAATCAAAACATGAAGATCAACGACACCAGATGTAGGCACTCAACTATGGCTAAAACTCCTCTATAGGGGAAAACCTAGTCAAACTCTTCCACTAGTAATCGAATTGACATAGACCAATACCCTAGACCTGACTAAAAGCCCTGACCAAAGACCTTCCTCCTCCACCAAGTCAACCTTCCAATATGATTCAACAACCTTCAATAGTCTCTTCTTATCTAACAACTACAACCCAGAATTTCGGCCCCTAGCAACTCCAAAATTTTGGCCCAGCTACAATCAAGAACTTCGACCCCAACAACTTCATAATTTCAACCTAACCACAATCTAGAAACTTCGCACATGTGAGAGATATACTGCCCAAGAACTTGATTTTAGTCTTCCATCTTCTTCAATCCTTCTCGAACAACTTCGCTATCTTTTTCTACCTCCAACAATTGCAAATTGAACTTGTTGAGCGAGAGTGCTCCAAATTAGTCGAATTGCTGCCTTTATATAGTGTTTGTGTGAGGTCGAATTCCCTTGATGAGGCCGACTTGGTGGAGGAGACCTAAAATACCTATTTTACATTAAAATAAATTTCTTTCTTGATAGATGAAGCCTAAGAAGGGTCTTTTACATTATGACATGGACAAGGACACTTGACATAAACCATAGAAGCCTACAATGGAGGCTTTGACCTAAGAACCATTGACCCAAGCATGAAACCCATGCTTTAATAAGTCGATTTCTTTTATAATAAAACCTCTTTTTCTTTCTTTTGACAAATACATTACATCATGACTGAAATACAATTATGAAGACCGACACTAGTTATATTCTTCAACACAACTTACCATTGGTTCTTTGGGATTTGGCACCCATACATTCACATCCTTGGGTAGGGTCTAGAAAATTTTCCCTAGGAGGTTGATGCAAGTAAAAGAAATGTAAAGAGCATATCATGGCCACAACAAAACTAAAAGAAAGAATATCAAAATGCAAAATATGGCCAGGGACATACACATTAGGACGAGGGCAATAGCCTGACATGAGCTCTACATCACTCATTATAGCCATCACTTGATTCTTGAGCACATGTTGCTCCATTACATCATAGAAAGGAACCCTTGCATGTCCCAACCTCGATGAGCGATAAACTGACTCATCATTAGGGGGCTAATACAACTACTATATCGTTTAAATCAAGCTCTAACCCTTGAGCTATGAGTAGTAATACAAAGAAGAATCAAGAAAAAGTAAAAGGTAAATAAGAGGGGTGGAAAAACAAAGGCCGAATTGGTAACTCATGCATCCACGATTACTCCCTCACATCTATACACTCGAGTTGTGGATCGTCTATCATCTAGTCCCTTTGACCATGGAACTTGGCCATGAAGCCTTAAACCTCATGATCATCATTTTTTCACTTACACCTTTCAGTTGAAGGGTGGACTAAGGAAATGTTGCTTCCTCTCAGGGGCAGGAAACACCTAATAGGGTTGTCCATTAACCACTCCTACCTAGGGAAAAAACACCTTTGCAAGTTCAAGGCCTTACTTTTGGAAGGGGATCTTTATTTGAAGTATTAAATAGACCATGACGCTTAATCTTGGTTCACTTAGATGCAATAATGATTTTTGTCCCTAATGACTGGTTGCTTTCACTAGAATATATGTTGTGATTGTCAGGTGGTTCAACAACGTTTGTCTTGGGTACCTTACCCATAGGTACTCAAGAGATTAGAGAGACGTATTGGCACTATCAAGTGAAACGTTGTAACTCATGGGCCTCCTAGCGGCACAAGCATATCACACATGTACCAAATCATTCCTTGCACCCAAGGCGATGTGCCACTTTACATTGGATTTGATGATTCTTTAGGATGACACACCTAGACCCAGCATGCCCCTAGGCCGACCTTAGCACCAATTGGTGGATGGCAGTGAATTCAGTGCCTAGATGAGGATGGTCTCACCTTCAGAGGCTTGGGAGGGCTAGTAGCACCTGGAAAGCTCTCAACACTGGAATAGAGATGGACACTTCTTACAATTGGAGACCCATCGAGACGACTTTGTGGTGCCCTAGCTGGATTTTGGGACCACATGGAGCCATTAACATAGATTTGAGGGACAACCCTCAAATCATGATTTTTACATGCTTCTACATCACATTTGGCACCTCCTAGCACTTTGAAATGGCATTTGGAGGCCATTCTATGCATGCCATCAGTCCTAGAAGCCTAGCGGCTCACGCATGTGAGCTTGTTTGAGCATTTATGATGAGGGCTAGTGGGTTTTCTTGTAACTCAAGCTTTTGTGGTGATTAAACTTGTTTTTAGGAGCTTTTAGGCTAATGTTAGACTTTGTCGTTCTCATATAAATAAAGGAGAGGATCATTTCATTTGGATAATCATCACTTGGATAATTTCGGCCCTCGTTAGGAGAATTTCAACCTCTTGTAGAGATGTGATCTATGGAGAACATTGTTTATTGGAGCTCTTGTCTTGGCTTTGGAGAATTCATCTTGGATCAATGAATGGATTGTTCATGCTTTTTATCTTGTGAGTGAGCCTTTGCCCCTTTTATTGATGAAATTTTGATCTTATGTCTAATGTATGGATTGTACTAGTAATCTAGGGTTTTTATATTGTACCAATTATTGTTGAAGATCAGTTACATAGAATCTAGATATCATCATTGTATGCATTACTCATGAATGAAATGTTAATGGCAATCCCCTTGGTGAACTTTTGAATTAGCTATCCCAAGTAAATATTGATCCTCACAAAGGTAATAGTTAGGGTTTTGTGTTAAGGCATCGAAATATCCTCACTCCTTTACAAGGCTTGGTTATTCTATCAATCCCATGGACTCCATTGTTGAAGAAAGTGTAACTAGGTTTGGTCTTCATGACATTGTAATTATGATTTTTGTAAAATGAATTTATTATTCCTTGCTGCATGGGTTTCATGAGCAAGAGGTCTATTTATTTAGTGGCTCCCATTGAGAGCCTTAGGATGTCAAAGAGTCAATGCCATGTGTAATGTGTACAAAGTCTAAACAACCCTCCAAGACAAGCACAAGAAGAAGTCTGCAAGCGAAACGATCAAGAAGAGCAGTTATGTTGGCCTCAAAATATATATTAATGACAAGTCGACTCAAATAATAGACACATCCTTTCATTGTGACATGTCGGCTTATTTTTGGGAGACTAACCACTATATATACCTCGTCAAGGTCTGCCCAGAATAGTGACACAAAACTCGGACATCATTGTAATATCATATAAGTACAAACTTCGAATAGGGTACAGGAGGTTTCTCGGATGCTTTTGCAATTTCGTAGGCAATTACAATGATGAATATTGTAGTCTAATACTCCTCGATGGTGGAAATCTCAGCATGTCTGCTATCATGATCTCGGTGTAAGGAAAGCAGTCATCATCTCGATGTTACAAGTAGTAATGAAGGTCTCAATAATGGTTACAGTCTCAAACTACTAACACAGTGAAGCAGCTTCACTATTTTGGCATATGTGTGAAGAGAAAGATCCTGAAGTGATACTTTGTCTTGGTGAATCTAAGAGCAACTCTACTATATATATATATATCAGATTTCTTTGTTGTGGAGAAGATCTCGGTGAGGACACAATAGTGGTGAAGATCTCCGCGGTAGTGCAGCAAGGTGCAATAATGATGTAACAGTAATGGTGATAGAGATGATCTCAGTGTGCAGAATGATCTAACTAAAGATGGATCAATGATGCAGCAACAGTGATGATGATGTCAGTAGTGACAGAGAAGAGGATTGTTGTCTTGGTTATGGAGTGGCATGATAGGTCAAGGGTCATGGTCTTTGTATTCGTCAATTGGAATCTCTATAAGAAGAATTTTGTGCGGGTTTTCCTCTCCAAGAGGGAGAGGTTTTGGCCCTGGTAGAAAGCCAACATCTTGTGTTCTTGTCTCTTGTATTTTGGTAACTTCTAGATAAAGTAAGAAATACACACACTGATGATATCAAGAGAAGATTGTGCTAATAAGAAAAAAGTTAAAATACCTCACAAATAGTATCATGGCTGAAAGAATCTCATTAATTCTATCTTCCCTAGATTCTTCAACGTGGTATTAGAGCTAAGGTGCTGAAGTCAAAGTAAGGGCAACAAAAGAGACATACAAGGATCATTCTTCAAGAAGGGCATCAAAACAAGTTTAAGGGTTTTGTCAAGATTAAAGAATCAAGTCTACAACAACAAGACAACTCCATATCAAGAACTTGTGTCTCCACATCACCATCAACAAAAGACTACCAAGACTCTCATCAAGATATCTACAAAGCTATGAAACTCAAAGGACCTCAAAATGAAGATCTTATCATCATGGAAAAGATTGAAGCAGTCCAGACCTACCCTACAAAAGAAGGCATTGTCATTCAAGGTTACAATCAAGCAAGGATCATCTCCTTATCCGAGAAGAAGATCATCCAGGGAACCAACAAATCATCCCTATCAAAAGGAGCAACCTTTTTCTATTAAGAAAAGGCCTTCTCATTTGAAAGAAGATCA
>Ga0181471_100258_pt1 | contig 16314 bp, 7 predicted proteins | sample InSIn5gowninarea_FD_119083 | JGI IMG/M metagenome (GOLD analysis project Ga0181471, IMG submission 119083) | Clean room microbial communities from NASA Spacecraft Assembly Facility at Jet Propulsion Laboratory, Pasadena, California, USA -... ...
AAGCTGGTGAGAACCAAGGAGACGGCTATCCATTGGCACCGTCAGTGAGCGCAATGAGTGCGACCAGTAGTAATCAACGAATTGGAACACCTCCCATCACCTCAAATATGGCTCCTCCACCACTGGCTCTCTTTGACCCTGAAGATCATAATCGCAAGTTCGTCGGAACACCAGACTACCTCTCACCAGAAACAATCAACGGTGTGGGTCAGGATGAAACAAGTGATTGGTGGTCTCTTGGTTGTATTCTGTTCGAGTTCTTGTTTGGCTATCCGCCGTTCCATGCCGATACTCCTGAAGCTGTATTCGAGAAGATATTGGCACGCGACATTGATTGGCCAGAGGATGACGAGGGCGTTTCCGAAGAAGCCAAAGATCTAATGAACAAGCTAATGTGCACTGACCCAACACACCGTCTAGGGTCTAATGCGAACGAGAAATTTACTTCTGGTGGTGATGAGATCAGAAGTCATCCTTGGTTCGCTGATATCGACTGGCCGAATCTCACTGAATCGGAAGCTACCTTCATCCCGGCACCTGCGAATCCAGAAGACACGGAGTACTTCGACACGCGTGGTGCTGTCTCTCAGGACTTTGCTGCTGAATTTGAAGACCAGGAGACATCACCACCGGCGTTGACGCCGGGTGGTGACTACGAAAGGCCCCATGACGCTCTTTCTCGTGTACGCAAGCAGGTGAACTCTATGAAACGCGGTTTGATGCCGCTACACATCCCGCCTCATGTACGACAAGACCGCACAAGACGATCTAGTGAGCCTGTAGCCGCGGACGACTTTGGCCAATTCTCGTTCAAGAATCTTCCTGTTCTCGAAAAAGCAAACAAAGACGTCATTCAGAAGCTCCGTGCTGAAGCTATGCAAGCACAGTCCAGGAGCAGCCCGTCTGTATCCTTGCCAAGTAATTCTCCACCATCATTGGAGAGCAGTCCTGTACTAGGAGGTCCTATACGGAGATCGATCTCGAAGAATTATGGAGAGACTAGATCAATATCACCATCACTGCTGAGCCACGCTGCTTCATCTCCGAGTCGAGCGACGCAACCTTCATCGCCTTTGGTACACTTCAGTGCTGGTGGACATCATGAGCGGCGGAAGACGTCAAGCACTTCCTCGACTCTATCTTCATCTATGGCTCTAGCTCCAGGACTGCAGCTGGGAAGCCTTGCAGATGTGCCTCGACTTTCCACTGCGTTCAAGTCTGCCTCGACAGCGTCATCTCCCGTTCGGTCATCTAAATCGCCACTCAATATGATGCCTCTCGAGAAAAGCTCGAGCATGCCAATATCATCTCCCAATCGCATGCGCTCCCATACCGTCGGCTCGCAAGATAGTGACAGCAACTATAAAGTTCGCCCGCTCAATCACCATAAGCGTAGGAGCCAAGTTGTTGAGGTTTCTCCATCTTCATCAGATACGGATGATCCGCGCCAAAAAGCTCTGCTTCGTGTGCAGCGACGACGCCAAAGTTCTCGCCGGCTGTCTGTGATCAGCTTCAACGAAGGACCACTGTTCAGAGTACTCGACGTGCTCGTTGCCGAAGACCACCCTATTTCATCGCTAGTTATGACCAAGTTGCTGGAAAAGCTAAGATGTCGCACGATCATCACACATGATGGTGCCCAAGCTTTGCGTTATGCAACTGGTTCAGTCAAGTTTGACATCATCATGATGGAGTTCAAGCTTCCTGGTATCAATGGTGCTGATGTGGCAAGGATGATACGGGAGACTAAGAACACAAATACTCATACACCTATCGTGGCTGTGACTGGGTATCTGAAGGAGTTACAAGCACCTCACCACTTTGACGCTCTTGTGGAGAAGCCTCCGACAATGAACAAGCTTACTGAAACAATGCAGAGATTGTGTGCTTGGCGTCCACCTCCTGCTGGTGCGGCACAGACCATGCTTCCACCTATGCCTCCTTCCGGGTTACGCACAGCATCAATCCCTCACGATGAGAGTCCCAGCTCACTAACGTCCGACTTCGCGCCTCACCTCTCCAGTAGCTATCGAGGATCAAGCCGCCAAGATTCTCTTTCTTCAGTCAGCGCAGTGACCGACGAACTGAGCACAACTCGTTCGGCCGAGGATAAGGCTCAGAACAACGACTGGCGATCTACCGGCCTTGGCCTCTCTTCAGACGCTCCCTTGCATCGCCGCATCCCGTCCTTACTGGCCCACGAAACGGCCCCTGCCTCAATGGAAAGTGTCCCTGTGCCGACCATCTCCACAACCGACACCAACGCTACGCTCTCACCAGGACGCCGTGCGCCTTCTGCCGACGCGATCGAAGCGAAGCGTAAAGCACTCGCCACCTCCGAGCACTCCTATGCACAATCAGGCAACGCCGGCGACGACGAAGACGAAGAGCTCGGTCGTGCACGTGCACGATCAAGGAGTCCCAAGCAGCAACAGCAGCAGCCAATGATAGCACATACAGCCGGCGTAGCATTTGCGCCACGGCCAGTCAAGACAACAGCGCCATCCAGCGGTAGCCCGCCTCTAAGCCAGGGCTTTGGCCATTTCGGCAGTCTGACGGGTTTAAGCCATTGGCGCGGAAGTCCGCTGGGAAGTCCTAGTCCGCCGTCGAGCTCTTCTGGTATTGGATTGGGCTTGCTGAGTGATGTTATTGATGAGGAGGAGGGCGATGGTGATGGTGAGGGGGCGAAGACTGGGACTATTAGCCCACCGGTGCTGTTTTCGCCTAGGCTGGAGAGGGTGGGCAAGAGGGTTATGGATTTTGATGTTGGTGTTGGTGGTGGTGGTGGGGCGGGGAGTACGGGACCGAGCACCCCGATGGAAGGGAGTGATTTGGAGAAGACCCCGAGAGCGGGGAATAGTAAGGATGTTAGTCCCGGATCTAATGCCTGATTGAGTGAGATAGAGGAAGAGAAGGGATAAGAGCATTTCGCTGCCGCTTTTCGGGGGTGTTTCTTCCCTCTTTTTGGGTTCAAGCTAGGCGTATGGTTGCATTTCGCATGGGTTATGGTATGGGATATATTAGTGTGTTACGATATGTTACGGACTATGAGAGGCGCGCTAGACATGGATATGATCGCTCTGGGGACATGGGAATGTGCAGCTAGCTAGGGAACAGGGCTAACAAGCTCTCGCACGCCACAATGACCTTATGATCTAACAACGTTGCTAATAGCATCATTCTTCATATCTTGTGTGCTGTCGTGTGATCGCGGCTTTGGCTACTTCAGACTGAAGCACAATATACAATACAACGAAAACATGATCGTGATGTGCGCAAGGTGGCGAGACAACGCACAGATAGTGTCTGAGCAATGGCTTTCTCTTCGAACATACCGTAGCCGAAAAGGTGCATACAGTGACGACTCGCTCGCTCGACTTGCGGCTGCTCCTCGATCACGGACTCCAGGTTAGAGATAGGATAAGCTCTGTGTCAGGAGCACAGTGGAAAGGAAAGATCCCAATTTCTTCTCCGCTAACAATGTGCAAGGGTAAATGTAAGTGAGGTATACGAGCGAGCATCTCCGGCATCTTCGAGGTCATAAAGGAACAGATTTCAATTCGGATTACACGTACAGCATGCTTCACAAGAACTGGGCAATGACGAATTACATGTACAGTATGCCTTCAAGATGACCGCGAAATGGACAGTTGCAGACATCCGTGCGACCAGATAGGTAGTCTCGTCTTGTGCAAATACCTGCTTATTACTTCTCTCGCTCGAAGCCTAGTCTAGACGGAGTATGGTGCGTTATTTGTGTGTTCAGATAAAGAAGCTGAAGATGGAAATGGATATGAGGGAATTTACTCCTCACACTGAAGCATGAACGTGACACCTTATAGACATGACTAATTGAATTTACGAATACGCATTCAGCGTGCTGAAGATTGTCACAGCACAAAACCATATTCGAGTTGAATTCAGGAACACGGATACAGAAAAGAACCACTTGATGGTATATTTTTATTTCTGCCAGATGCAATGATCATCGCGAAGTATGGACAGCAGATACTTGAATGAAAGAGCAAGAGTACAAATTAAGAGCTGAACTATTAGTAGTTTTCCGGCATTGCACAGTTTTCATTCTGAGCACAGATTCTTTTTTCCAGAATTTATTTTGGCAAATCGTGTCGATTTTGTTTCGTTTTATAGATATTGTGATTTTTGGACTGCCTTGGGTAGCAAGCGGGCATGACTGATGCAAAGACAGAGATTGCTATTATGAACATTTACTGAGGGAGTTGGCCTGCTACAATTTCGCGCCGTATTTAGGGTAACGATATTGCTGGAGAGGATTTATCACGTGCGGGAGATCCAAGTTTGCAAGAGAAAGCGCAAGGAAGGAAGTGGCCGAAAGGGCGAAAGGAAGTGAAACATTAGCATGGACTCTTGTGGAATGGTATCCTTGAGATCCGGGATCATCAATGTTTATTCTTGATAGTTATGTTACCTGAACCGTTCTGAGGATATTCAAGTTTGTGTTTCGATCAATGTGGTTGGTGGCCTGCGCACTAGATAACGCTGTCTACTCGACGCTTGTCTTCAGAGATCTTTTTGGTTGTTTTGTTTGCAGAGGTAGCGGCCTGGGACAGAGCCTTCCTTAAAGTGTCAAAGGTAAGTTTTTAGTCATGATGTCGTTACTCTGCTCCTCGGCCTCGTATGTGGGTGGAGTTTCTATGCTCATCGTTAGGAGCACAGCAAAATGGCCTCCCTGCAGATGCATTTTGGGACTCTTTCCACCCCGAATGGTGGGCGTTTTCATGTTTTCCCAAATCCGAATCAAATGACGCCTATTCCGTGATGAAGTCCGGATCCACCTGTACGCCGTGTAGTTGATGCAAAATCTCGTCTAAAAGGTGATTCCGTGTCCTGCTTATGAGCTTTTTGTCGTTGTGGGCGTGTCCAGCCCCGCGCTCTCATGATACGACTCTCCCAGGGCGCACATAACCATTGTATGCTGTTCCATTCCAATTTGGTCTCGAGCATTACTCGACGAAGTTGCGCAAGTCGTTGATCTCCTTGAGAAGCTGATCCAAATCTTCATCGGAGATTTTATTCTGTAAGGAGGGTATGAGAGTTTTTGCTTCCTCGGCGGATTCAGGGCATAGCGTGCCAGTGGTGGAGGAGCCATATTTGAGGTGATGGGAGGTGTTCCAATTCGTTGATTACTACTGGTCGCACTCATTGCGCTCACTGACGGTGCCAATGGATAGCCGTCTCCTTGGTTCTCACCAGCTTCGTCGCGTGGCGACATGTGATGAGGATTCCACATGTCGTTTCCATACAACGAGAAGCGTCGGAAAGACTCTTCGAGCTGGTCGGGATCGCCTTGGTCGCTCTGCTGTCCCGAACTGCTCCTCTGTGCTTCTTTTGGGTCAGACGACTCACGAGTGAGGGCAAAGTAGGAGGGTTGATCGCTTCTTGCTACAGGAGTCATGCTCGGAGTTTGACCAGGAGAAACATCGACGTGCATGTGAAAGGAAACTGAAGCAGACCTCGACGAAGCCATCGACACCGAACGATTGAAGTGGCCCTGGCGAGCACCTTCCAGAGGAGGTTCGTTACTTTTGGCATTTAATGCTCGCTTCTGACGACCAATGAGACCCATTCTCGATAGTCCAAAATCCGTTAGCTTGAGATGACCTTTTTGATCAATGAGCAGATTGTCTGGCTTCAGATCACGATGAACAATCCCTCGATTGTGCAAATGTTCCACACCGAGCACAATCTCGGCAAAATAGCGTTTAGCCCACTCCTCTGGCAGGGTCCCAAGAGCGTGCACCAATGAAGCACAATCACCACCATTGAGGTATTCCATCACAAGGAAAACGTAATCCTTGCTAGGAAATGTCCAGTAAAGCTTAGCAACAAAATCACTCTCTCCTTGCCACATCATGATAGCCCTTTCTGCTTTGACGTTAGCGACTTGATTCTTTGCAACCATGTCTGCTTTCTTAAGGGCTTTGATAGCATAGTAGTCTCCAGTAGACTTCTTCTTAGTCAAGTAGACACTACCAAAAGCACCTTTACTAATCGGCTTGATGATCTCAAAGTCTTTGATCGATGGTGCCACAGCTCGAGGTTGAGGACCTCCCATGCTCAAGCGGGGAGACAGCATGGAGCCTTGAGCATTCGATGAAACAGATGACTGTCGTCGGTGAAATGGCAGTATGGGTGGAGGTAGCGATGGCGAGACAAACTCGCTACCAGCCAATACCGGGGACATCAAAGGAGATCTGGATAGGTCAATAGCACTACTCGGAAGTCGTGGTTTTGGCACGCGAAGAGGAGACATTGATGGCATAGCTGACTTGCTTTGTGACGCTACTCGTTCCACTGACGACGCCCGCGAAACCACTAAGCTCTTTCTCTTTCGTTCGCGTGACGCTACCCTCGAGACAGCGATATGCGGATCTGGAGAACCAACGGGATGGGGTCGAGACCGAACGGAAGATCTGACACTGCTATCACTGTCTCCGCCTGTATCGGTATCCAGGTTCTGCCATGGCTGGTTACCAAATACAGGTTGAAATGCAGGTTGAAGCATTCGTGGAGTAGGACATGCTTTCGGGGAACTTGATCTTGTGGACATGGTTGAAGCGATACGCTGCATAGGAGGACTTGAGCCTGGCGATGGTGATCTGGTAAAAGCCTGCCGTAGTGCCAATGACATAGCTGACTGACCGTCGTATGACGTTCCGAATACACCCGAGCTTCGTTGACTGTCTCCAGAGGTAGTCCTCATGAATTCTATCCTTGTTGAGATCGTCGGATCATCGTCTTCGAGCGAGCCTGCTATGACAGTCTCGTCAATGGCGTCCTCACCTACTGGTGTGGTATCTTCTTCGCCGGAGCTACTGTCTTCGCCAGCTGCGATCCGAGCAGCCTTGGTCAGAGCAGCATCGATACAGTCCTGTACAAGTGCTGTAAATTCATTGCGTATTCTTTCGGAATATTCGAGAATCCTTCGAAAGGATAAGACTGATTCGACCTTGGCCTTGGAAAGTTGGGAAGTGTCATCGCATAAGGCAACGAGTCCAGGCTCATGCTCCAAATAACCAGAAGTAGGAGACTGCCATTGAAGGACCTGAGTGATCCGGTTCTCGGACTGCGGTGATTGTGTTCGTAGCTCTCCATCTTCCGATCTAACCTCTTTCAGAGCAGGTTGACTGATCTCAAGTGCAGTGTCGCAGAGATCCAGCACGAGCTCAACAATGCGAGCCAATGGACGACGTACTGCCCACGATCTAGCTCTTTGGCCCATACTGGGTCTTTCTCTAGAGCCAGCCGGGGACGATCCTGGAGACGCTCGTTCTAGTGATGGTGACTGATTGATGCCGATCGTCATGCCTTTGTACTCTGGCATGATTGGTGGTGTAGCATTGTCTCCCAGTGGTGAGGCTCTATATCCAGACTGCGCCTCCATTGAGTCAAGCACTTTGACAATAGCAGCTCGATGATCAGTCAAGTGCTCTTGAGCCATCTGCAGGTCTGCTTCTGCTCTATGTTCGTGAAGACAGAGTTCGGTGTGCTTGGGAAACCACCAGGGCGTGATCTGACGTTCGCATATTCGACATAGGACAGGCAATGGTGGTGGATTATGCTGCGGATCGTTAGGTGCAGCTTCGGCAAGCTGTGTGAGGTGCTGAGCTAACAGCTCAGCTCCTTCACCTAGTGATTCGACGAGGATCGCAGGCAGATCAATCGTAACTTCTTTTTGCGTAAATGGTCGTATCATCCACATAGTCTGTGATCTGTCAGTAAAATCCACCTCGGCGGGTGTCGACTCTTCACCTACGTGACTAGCTTCTCCTGTTGAGCGATCGTAAACGAGAATGCCTTGTCCCTCTAGCTCCAAAACATGTACAGTACTCTCTTCGCAATCCGGCTCAACCTCAACCGTCCCTTTCAGTCCTGGGTTCAAGGCCGACAAAGGCCCCATCAAAACCGCAAATCTTACATTTCGACTCCTCGAATCATCATCTTTCATAGTCTTGATAGCATCGTCGAATGTCGACTTGTGCTCAACAAGCAAGTCCGCGACAAGTTTGCCCTTGATACTATCCACAGGTGTCCCGACAACTTCTTGCCATGTATCACTAGCCCACCGTATCTTCCCATCGAGTGTAACGTCCAGGATCACGTTCAGCGATTGCTCCGCGGCTTCTCTTAGGTCTTTTCCCTCTTCTCGAATGTCTTGGGATGTCGTGCGCTCCATCTGGCCTCGTAGTAGGCCGAGATTGGCGCCATCTCCGTGCTGGAGAGCTACTATAGCTGGAGGCCGCAAGAACTTGTTGTCGTCCCTTGTAGTGTCCGCCATTACAAGCCTCCGGAGAATCGTGTGAGGAGTGCCTCAACCGGCTTCGCCGCTCTTATTGGGAATGATCACGCAGCATTGGAGAGTAGCACAATACTTCCAGATAAGTTTGACCTTGAAGGTTTGCTTGGGCAAGCCTATAGCTCTTGCTGGGCCACAACCAGCCTGCGCAGCGAATGTTGCGGTACACGGGAGCAATTTGTCTAGGCGAACGCTGAGATAGTTTGGCGATTGGGGCCGAAGAGACTGTAGATTCCTGAGGATGGTGTGATTGGGGTGAGAGGGATAAGGCGACGGCGAGGATGGAGGGAGAGGAGCCTGGGGAGAGAAGGAATGAGAGTGCGGTCAAACAAAAGATGTCGAGTAACAGAGCAAAAGGTCAGAAGGTACCTACGTACCGCCCTTAGACTTAGACCCTGTGTAGCCTAGCTCTCCCGCGGCCGCTTAGAGTTTACTTCCCCGCTCTAGCGCTGATCCACACCTGACGAGCACGTTTCAGCTGTGGCAGTTACTGTTTCGTAATAGTTTCGTTGTTTTAAAAATATACACATTGTAAAATTATAGTCCAAAGCAAGCGCTCTTCATAAGAGCGCTTCATGACCGTCCTCCACCAATCTAAGTCTTTATGAGCAACTTACAACAGCCAGTGATACAACATCTCCTGACACGGAATACTCGACAGGAGTGTGGTCCATGCCATAAGTTTTTGAGCTAAGTAGGCATCATACCTATTCCTCCAGGCATAAACTTCCTCTGCCCAGCACCTCCACTAGCGGCACCTGCTGGAGGTGCTCTTGACTTTGCTCTGCCAGTATTGGCAGTATACGTCGACGAACTCTTGCGCTTTGGTGCTTCGCCTCCACTCGTCGACCTCGATGGTCCAGCATCATTCTTCTTCTTGTCCTTGAAGGCAAACTTCTTCGCAAAGGATCTCCCACCACCACTGCTTCGTTTTCGGCTTTCGCTTGTTCGAGAATCATCGGCTGCAGGTCGCTTCTTTGTCTTTGCAGCTTGTGCTGCCTGCCTCTCTTCTTGTGCTTGGTTAATCTGCATGTTGAAGTCTGCTGCAGCCTTAGTGTTTGTGTTTGAAAAGTAGGCACTCGTCTCCTGGTCCGAAAGTTCCTCGTTGTCGGAATTTTCTGCATCGTCACTAACAAGATCAACAATCTGGTGATTAGGGTCGAAGGGCTTGATCGGATTCTGAGCGCCAAGCATCATATCCTTTCGACTCTGTCTCCATCTGCTCGTCAACGCTAGGAATGGTTTGCTGTAAAGATCGACCTTGAGAGGATCGATTCCAGGAATCCTGCGCATCTCGTCCTGTGTGCTGGGCAACTGAAGGCCCATCTCACGCAACATCGTGTCTGTGAACGGGACTGTGCGTAAGTCCTTTTTGTTCATGATCTTCTTGCATTCCTTTCTCGCTTCTTCGACAAAGCTCTCCAATACTTCTTGTTCAACCTCGCTAAGATTAGCGATCCTGTCATCGATCATAATCGGATCCCCGAAACTGCGTTCCGCACGTCTTGAGGACTGACCAGCATCTCTGACTTCTTCGAAGCCATCCGACTCATCGGAATAATCGTCGTCTGCAGGATCAGACACCGTAAAGTCATCACGAGCGTAGCCATTGCCACGGCTTCGAGGCTGAGTACGACGTCTAGACAATGTGACGTCATGAGTATAGTCCTCTTCTTCCTCTTCATCGTCCTCGAACGGTGGACGAGACCTTCCGGCCCTAGGCGCTGGTGATGAGACGTTGGTAGAGAGCGGCAATTGTTGACGTGCTGTCGTGGCTGACTTCCCTTTCTTTGCCTTCTTCGCCTTGGCAGCATTTTCTGGACTATTAGATGTCCGAATCTGGATAGTGATTCGCCGTCTACCGCGTCTGAATTCGTTGGCAGTGGGCCCGAGCTGGTTTCATGTCAGTCATGGTGCTTGTTTGTATAATGTATGGACCCAACTTACGCGAATATATTGGCTAGGAAAGCCTTTCTTGTTGAAAACGTTAACTTCTTGAAGAGCATCTTCTGTGAGCAGTCTTTGGAACAGACGCTCTGCTGTGGTCTTGCTTAGACTCTTACCATCACCGTACCCGTCGAAGTCTTCGTAATCTTTCTTGGTACCTCGGAAAATGTCCACATACTGAAGCAATGTCACCCCTTTGACATTGTTGACTGTTCCTCCAGAACCCACACTCTGCACAAGTGCGATTGCCTTCTTCGCATCATCGCTGAAGTCTTGTTCCTCGAAGGTCGAGGTCGAATTGCAGTTATCACACTCACCATTACAATCCTGCTGATGAAACTGTTCGTTGAAGTATGCGAGCACCTGCACTCGCCGACAATCGACCTTGTTCTCGCAAAATTGCACGACTTGCCGCAACATCTGCTTTTGACGTTGTTTCTGTTCGTAGTCGCCATCGCCGTCTTCAATCATGCGCTTGAGTGTACTGCAATCGGCGTAAGAATAGAAAAGGTAGCATGCAGACTTTTTGCCATCTCTGCCAGCACGGCCAGTTTCCTGGTAGTAACCTTCCAAACTTTTGGGTAACGTATGGTGCATAACAAATCGGACATTCCCTTTGTCGATGCCCATGCCAAAGGCAATGGTTGCGACAATGACTTGATAGCGGCCGGATTGCCACGTTTTCTGGACCCGACTTTTCTCGTTGGGTTCCAATTCAGCATGATAGTGATGAGCTTTGATTCCATGCTCTTTGCTCAAAGCCGTGGCTACCTCTTCGCACTTCTTCCTAGCGAGACAGTAGATGATACCTGTCTCGCCTGCATGCTCTGTCTTGATCAGTTCCGCCATGTCCTCAAGTATGAGTTTTGGCTTCTTTGGGTGGACTTGGTAGTTGAGGTTAGGCCTGTTGAAGCTCTGCATAAACACCTTACAGCCTTGTATGCCCAAGTTATGTATTACATCAAGCTTGACGTTTTCGGTAGCTGTTGCCGTGAGTGCCATGACAGGCACACCTGGGAATTGGCTGCGGACTTCGCCCAGAGCCTTATAGTCAGGACGGAAATCGTGACCCCATTGACTTACACAGTGTGCCTCATCAATGACAATGCGAGCGAACTTACCCCTGGCATGCAGACGTTTGAATGTCTCGATCAGCCCCAAGTTCTTTGTCAACATCTCTGGCGTGACGTAAAGTAGTTGGATGAGTTGCTCTGGTTCAGCGTTTCGAAGGGCTCCCATGATTATCTGCTTTTCTGCGGAACTTGTTGAGCCATTCAGCATGAGAGCCTGCACCTTGAGTGCCTTGAGGTGATTCACTTGATCCTCCATAAGGCTGAGAAGAGGTGAAACGACGATGGTTACTCCATGAGTCCGACCTGTGGTTATGATCGCTGGTAACTGATAACACAGAGACTTGCCCCCACCAGTTGGCATGAGCACGAAGACGTCCTGACCAGCAAGTGTAGCATTGACGGCAGCTTGCTGGTTCGGCCGGAACCCCTGCAATTTGAAGCATTTTGTGAGCGCATTTTTCACCTCAGACGACCACGGATGAGCGTTGAGGTCTACTCCCTCCAAAGGTAACAGGCCTTTTCCATTCTTACTGGCCTTCTCGTGTATTGTATTTTGCCCACGAGTCTTTGCCTGAGGGTTACCAGATTGTTCTGTAAGTACACTGCGAGGACGTGATGATGGATCCGGCCTGACCCAGAAGTCGTCTGCAGCTTCTAGCATCGCTTCGTCGTCATCCTCGAATCCAAAGTTGTCGCCGTCTGCGACATAATCTGCAGGTGCAATTCCCATGACATTGCTCATCTCAATCTCGTCAACGTCGTCAAATTCATCTTCCTCACTGTCATCGTAGGTATATGACTTGGGTGGCAGGTTTTGATTGTATCGAGGTACTGGAGGAGGATCTGGGCGTCGGAACGTATTCGAGTGCGCTGATCGATCCTGCCCTGGCTCAGTAGGTTGCACGCTTGGCTGTAGAGGTCGGGCCTCTCTCGAGTTATCAGGAAAGGCAGAAACAGCGCGTATATCAGAACGTTGCTCAACTGGAGCAAAGGAGACCTGGGGACGTCGATCATTGATCTGGAATGGATTTGCTTGAGTGTCGGGCACTGGGCGAGCAGAGCTTGGTACGGACTGAGTGCGCACGATCTGGGGCATTTGTGTAGACTTGACTGCAATTTTGGAGGACTTGAATTCCGCTTGCGGCAGCTGTTTTGAAGTTATGTCAAAGTTCGCCAGTCCCATGAGCGAGATCAACCTTCCTTCTCCTTGCTCCAGTTCCTTTTGCAGCACTCGCACTTGCCGTAGAGTTTCAAAATCGTGCTCATGACCTGCAGCTATGCATGCGACCATTGCGTTCTTCAAAGGTTTGAGCTGCGCACAGAGCGTGCACTGCTGATCCCAGGCTTCAATGAAGGCTTTGCATGACTCAACCAAGTTCTTCAGCTGGTTTTTTTGAACTTGTAGATCTGACACATCCTCAGCCGCTATCAATGCTTCTGTGTAAGCTGCCGCGACTTCCATGTTTTCTGCTTCAATGTCTTCCAAGTGGTGGCTGAGATCTTGCCGTCGGAATAAGGATAGTCGTTTCAATGTGTCGTTACTTTTTGGGAGTGGCTCGAAAGTATCGTTGATACTGTTCCTAGTCATCGGATGCTGGGTTTCGGCAATGCGTTCAGCCCTCAGATCCTGCGACAGCGGTAAGGCTTGAGAGTGTTTCAGCACTTTCATTGGTGACGCCTTCGATGTCTTGCAAGCTTGGTCTTCGTGCTTATGCTCTCTCTGGCTATCACGAAGCGGATCCTGAATGTCAGAGTCCTTGATGTCCGAGTCTTCGATGGCAGACACGTCCTCGAGATCATGCATGGTAACGTCTTGTTCTGTTTCCATCGCGTAGTCTTCATCGTCAACCTCCGAATCAACGACTTCTTGTTTAACGCGCTGCTTAAGTTCATCTTCGTTAGGCATAGACTTTTCGGCTCCTGAGGCGGATGTAGGTTCTGGAGAATGTGCCTCTGACTTCACTGGAAGAGGTCTCTGCTCGACATCAGGCTTTACTCGAGATTGGAGTGGAAGCGGAGACCTGGAGTGCCGTTCAGGAAGCGCCTGCATGGCGTTGCTTACACGCTCGTTGCCAGAGCTTTCGGACGATTGACTAAAGTATGCTGAGTACTCATGGTCTTCAATCTTCCTTGGTGTGACTTGTCGAATGTGTTGAGCACCGGGAATATGTAGTGTCTGGCCTGCGCTCGCAGGTCGAGGTGAGACTTGTATAGATCCAACAGACTTGTTGGCTTGAGCCGGGTTTTTACGTAGATCTTCCTCGAACTCTTCACTCTTGCGCTTTCTCGACGTTCGACTTGGACTTTGAGTTGTCCGCTGATAATCATCGTCCTTCTTGCTCGCATAAGCTACAGTTCTGAGATCTTGTTTTGGTGTATCGTCATCTTCTGTCAAATCGATAGTATCCAGACCCGATATGATTGGCGTCCTGCTGTAGGACGTTTCCGTCCGCAGATGCTTTTGAGGGGAAGACGACAGAGGATTGCGGTGGATGTCCTGTATCTGCGGGATCTGAGGTCGGTAGCCTTTCGGCAAGGTATTTCCCAGGCTGGTGTTCGGCCTGGGGTAGTCCTCCGAAGTGTTCGTTGAGGCAGGTCTTCCTGTGGAGCTGCCCGAAGATGTCAAAATCCCAGTACACGGAGGAACGCTAGCTAGATGTGGTCTCCTCGAAGGGCTGGCAGGAGTCCTCAATCTTGCCATCTCTGAAGTGATGTCGGAGTCAGTAGTCACGATGTGGCTGTTATTCCCAGTTCCAGTAGAAAATTCTTGTGGTTGTGCTAGAGCAGCATCTTCGAGCTCGGGTACTACTACCTCCTCGAGGAGACTATCGTCCTCAAAGTCGGGCTCGTCCAATTGCTGTTCGAATACTAGTGGTGTATTGGGCGCGGTTGGTGGGAGGAAAGGTTTTGATGTGAGTAGCCAGGACAATTGGTCAGCCAGATTATTGACAGACATTTACTTGGCGCATCGTGAAATAAGTGAGGAATCCTTCTTCGCTGTTTTGGGTCGTTAGTTAGCCGAGTTGGTGTTGTTCCGAACCTTGACGGTGGCAAACCCAAAAGTCGCGCTGTCTCGCTCGAAACGCGTCGGCACGTGCAAGATTGAGCACGGACTTTGTTTCAGAATCTGAAACAGCTCGCCACTTTATATCGACAGATTTGATGCCTGGGTATCGAGTCCTTGAATGCAAATCAAAAGCAAATCTCCTCATCCTTGAACCTGTATCCTAATATGTGGAAACGCCACGCCATTCCCTTCCGTTGAGCACCCTGCACAGTCGAGCCAGACTTTTGTGCATCGCAGCCACCCTCACTATACGAACAGCTATTCCCAGTCCATCTTTATACTCCTCCCACCAGATCATAATTCCTTCCACATAGAGTCGTAAAGCGTTCACATAATATCCCACCCCTTGCCTGATTTCAAGCCTTTGGCGCTCCACATAGCCCGCAGATGCCATTGTCGCCCACATTGAGGTATCCTAACCTTTTGCAGCCCTCACTCTGGCAAGGCCAACAGCCTGGTAAGCTTGATGGCGCCAAGACGTGACTGCAGACCGCGCATTTGAGTGCATCCAAGTCATTCTCCAGAGAGCAGATAGGGCAGATCCCGGAGTTTGCCACTGTAGTGGCTACCGTGGTTGTTGACACTGGAGGCGTTGATACTGCCACGAAAGATGCATCAGTCTCTGCTGGAGCCGCAGGAAACTTCGGTGCTGCATCGTCAGGGTCGATTAATCCTGCTGGTGCAATAGTGATGAGCCCTTGGTCTGACGAGGTAGTTGATGATACAGGTTCATGTCGGGTCGAATCGCTACGGTCTTCGGAAGCTGCTTTCATTGCGGGGCCTGTAGTCGAGTGACGCTGCTTTCTAGAACCGCTTCCCTCTTCAGCTTCGCTGGCAGTCTCTTCATCATCGATCAGAGTCACTGGTACCTTAATAGCTGGTGCTTCAGTTTCGGCCTCACTTTCCGTTGATTCGTCATTATAAATCTTCTTGCGCTCGCTTGCAGACTTTGCAGTCGAGTACCCTTCTGATGGGACTGTAGTCTGCTGAGCCTTCGCGCTTTGACGTCCTGCGTTTTTCGTCCTGGTAGACGATTTGTTGATAGTCGTCATGATACGCTTCTTGGGCTTTGGCTCTGGCTCTGGCTCAGTGCTGCGCGCCTTTGCGAAGCTGCCGAGCTCTGCCATCTCTTGTCTTGCTCCATCGTCATCCTCAGGATCTTCATCTCCACAAACCTTTACAAAGGACTTGCCCTTGTCGTTCAGGATCGTGTTGCCATCCCCGTCCATAGCCTCGATCTTAATAGTGGGCTCATCGTAGTCGTCTTCACTTGCAGTCTCGTCGTCATCATCAACTTGCAAATCCTTACCGGGTGTCTCGAATCTTGCAAGAGCGGCTGCTGCTCGCAACTCTCTTCCACGAACACTACCGGCTACACGGGGTTTGCCCTTGGGTTTCTTTCCATTCTCGAGCTTGACCCTTCCATCTTCATTTCCTCCGAGTGAAACACCGCCTTTGCCGAACTTCTTTTCGATCCTCCTTTGCTTTTTCTCAGCGTAAGTAAGCTGAGACGTGTTCGCGCCCGCTTTACGACCTCGTTTTCCTCCTCCACTTCTATAGACACCACCACAAAGATGTTCAGGCGAGTCATCAACAGCAGGTGCAGCCTCTTCAGTATATTGGCCAGAGTACAAGCTCTGACCTCTTCCAAAGAGGCCATCTCCAGTGTATCCTTTCGTCCACAGTTCTCTCAACTCATCAGCAAATTTGTTGCGTGCCTTCCAGAAATTGCGAGAGTGATTCATCTGCTGACAATGTGCTAGCTCATGCATCATCACCTGGAGATGCAGAAGTCAGTGTCCGTGCGAGCAATTTTAAATGAAAGGTACCGGCAGCAGTCTCCACAACACCTATAGAACCGTCCTAGACATGTGAAAGATCTCTGTAAG
>Ga0181471_100296_pt1 | contig 16307 bp, 16 predicted proteins | sample InSIn5gowninarea_FD_119083 | JGI IMG/M metagenome (GOLD analysis project Ga0181471, IMG submission 119083) | Clean room microbial communities from NASA Spacecraft Assembly Facility at Jet Propulsion Laboratory, Pasadena, California, USA -... ...
TATATCCACTGGCAAATGATTTAGCATTAGCTCTAGCTGTTTGACAGAAAGAATGCCAGTTTCTAAATGAATCAGTCCATCTTCTATCATATCTATAGAGGTTTTCTCTTGTATAGATACTCGCTTTGGAATCCATTTTTCTACTGGTTTAATAAAACAATAGCCAATTTCTTCGCTTTCGGTTGCAATTTTTATCCATTCATCTTCAGTTAATGTACTTTGGGCCATCGGAAATAGAATATTCTCTTCTTTGAAAATCATTTCAGTAGTTTCCTGAATTATAAAGTAAATATTATTCAGAATGTCTTGTTTGTCTCCGTGATAATCTTCTAATTGTTGTTTTGCTAATTTGATAGCATCACGAATTGTATCATCTACTCCCCACATAACCTGGGTAGGTCCATAAATACCGTATTTTTCAAGAAAGGGAAATAGTAAATTTTCTTTGCGGCTATAGTGTTTATCGATATCTAATAATAGTTGTATGTCCTCCAGAAGTTTTTGGACATTTTCTGGAGAATCATCTTTTTCAAATCGTTCATAATGAAGCTGAAGCTTGAAATTTACCAATAAATCAATTTCTTTATTTTCATGTTTAAAGGTATGAATTGGATGTCCAACTTCTTCTTCTAATTTTTGGGAAGAAGAGGCATGAATATCATCAATGGATCCTTTAAATACTGCTGTGTGCACAGAACATAATCGTTGTACTTCTTCAACTGGAATCCCTTCTTCTTCCATAAGAGCTTGTTCAAGCTGGGAAATTTCCGATACAGAAATATTACCAACGGCATTTTCAAATTGAGCTTTTACTTCTTCAACTGACTTGCCAGCATGTAAATCTTTGATGATTTCTTTTAAAAGCCGTTGGCGTTCGGAAGCTTCTTTTTTTAATTCTTTTCGATTGTTTATTAATTCACTCATACGTGTCCCTTCCCTCTTCCATAATCGTAAACCCATGATCTATACAAGCTTGTTTTACTGTTTCTATTGATATTTTTCTCATGCGACATCCTTTAGGAATGGTCATGATTCGTCCTGCGGTTTGCATCATACGAGGGTCCGTAATTTTTTCAAAGCCTACCTCTTTTAAAACGTTAATTAATTCTGGATAAGTGGTTGTTAATTCTAAGATGGTTCGATTTAAATCTAATACTTTAGTCAATCGATAACACCTCTTTTAGTGATAATTATTCTCAATGGAAGTATAACAAAATAATCGGATAAAAAATGTGATGGAAATCACATTTTTATAAAAATTGATGTTTGAAAACGTGCTTACAGGAAGTTGTTTTATTTAGGTTCATGATTTGTTTCAGCAGTCAACAAAATAAGAACTCAATGAGCATTGAAGGAGAAAGCGCTTCAAACTACAATTTAATTAAAGGTGATCACTTTAAAAGATGTGAGAGATGGAGGGAAAATATTTTAAAGAAAGTATAAACGGAGAAAGATTATCAAAAGAAATGGATAAGTAAAGTGTTTGTAAGGAGGTAGTGATATTGTTAAACAATATCTTAGAAGAAGAATTAATCCAATTAAATGTAAAGGCGGATAATTGGGAGGACGCAATTAGAAAAGGTACACTACCTCTCGTAGTGAAGAACAAGGTTACAAAAGAGTATGTCAATAAAATTATTGAAATTGCCAAGTCGATTGGACCTTATATTGTTATTACTAAGCATGTTGCATTACCCCATGCTCCTGCGGAATTTGGAGCTAATGAAACAGCAATAGGGATCACTACATTGGATCGTCCTGTTAACTTTGGAAATGAAGCCAATGATCCAGTGAAGTATTTATTTTGTTTAAGCGCAACAGACAATAATAGTCATTTGGAAGCATTGGCAGAATTAGTAAAGTTATTGGAAAATGAGGATTTTTTTAAGCTATTAGATACTAGCAACAGTCCGAAAGAGATACTTTCATATATTAGTACTATTTAACTAAAGGGGCGATTTTTATGTATAAAGCATTAGTAGCATGTAGAGCAGGCGTTGGTTCAAGTTTGATGCTAAAAATAAAAGTTAATGAAGTGGTAAGAGAAAATAAACTGCCTATACAAGTAGAACATTCTTCATTAGATGGTGTACCTGGATTTGATGGTGAATTATTAATTACTCTTGTGGATGTCGCACAGGAATTAAGTAATAAAGGGATAAAGCAACATATTATTGGTATTGCCAATATTGTCGATAAAAAAGAAATTTTTGAGAAATTAAATAAATTTTTACAGGGAATAGAAATTTGAAAATAAGGAGCTGTTGGATAGATGATGCAATTCATTATTAGCTTATTTAGTAATCCGGCAATTATTTTAGCATTAGTTGCCTTGGTTGGATTACTAGCACAACGAAAAGCTATGACAGAAGTAATGACAGGTACATTTAAAACATTGATTGGATTTCTGATCTTTGGAATTGGTGCGAGCACAATGACAGCAGCACTAAAAAACTTTAACGTATTATTCCAAGCTGGCTTCGATTTGACAGGGGTTGTTGCCTCACCTGAAGCTGCGACAGCTCTTGCTCAATCTGAGTATGGTTTTGTAGTATCATGTACTTTAATTTTAGGATTTGTTATGAACTTAGTTTTTGCAAGAATTACTCCGATGAAGAATATTTTCTTCACAGGGGGACACAGTTTATTCTTCGCTTGTGTATTATCCCTAATAATTAAATCTTATGGATACTCAAATACAGTTGCTATTGTTCTTGGCGGGATTATTTTAGGTTTTTGCTCTGCTGCTTTACCGCAATTATGTCAGCCTTTTATGCGAAAAATTACAGGCAGTGATGCTACCGCTATAGGGCATTTTAATATGTTAGGTTATGCATTATCAGGTAGTATTGGAATGTTATTTAGCAAACATCAAGAAAAAAGCACAGAATCTATTAAATTTCCTGCTTGGTTATCCTTTTTTAGAGATTTTCTAATGGGGATGGCTGTTATTATGCTGATTCTTTTCTATGTATCTACTCTAAAGGCAGGAAAAGATGTTGCGCAAGAATTAGCTGGTACAACCCATTGGTTAGTGTTCCCCTTAATCCAAGCATTTATGTTTACAGCAGGTATGTCGATTTTAATGACAGGCGTACGTATGTTTTTAGCTGAAATTACAGCGGCGTTTGTGTCTATATCAGAGAAATTTATACCAAATTCTCGCCCGGCCCTTGATGTACCAACAGTATTCCCATTTGCACCTACAGCGGTAATTGTTGGTTTCTTGTCTGCTTATATAGCTGGACTTTTGGCAGTATTTATTATGGTGTTTTTTGACTTCCCAGTTGTTATTATTCCTGCTGCTCATATTGCTTTTTTCTCAGGGGGAACAGCTGCGGTTTTTGGAAATTCAACAGGGGGTTGGAGAGGGGCAGTTGCAGGATCGTTCGTTGTTGGATTATTATTAGCACTCTTACCAACAGTGCTTTATCCTGTGTTTGCTGGTATGAATATCGAAGGATCTACCTTCCCGAATATTGACTACAATATTACTGGTATGCTCCTGAATAAATTTTTAAGCTTTTTCCATTAAGTTTAGTTAGCAAAGATGTAAGTGAGTTAACATGTTGTTGATAACGAAAATCAAAAGGAAAGGAAAAGAGGAATGAGTGAGGCAAAGAACTACTTGGAAGCTATACAAGAAGAAATGAGTCAATTAATTAACCATATTTCGATTGCTAATTTAGAAGAAGCGAAGTCATGTATTATTAATGCTAGAAAAAAAGGAAAACGATTACATCTTACCGGCATTGGAAAACCTAGTTATGTTGCACGCTATAGTGCATCCTTATTATCCTCCACTGGAACGCCAGCCTACTTTTTAGACGGTACAGAAGCTATTCATGGTTCGTCAGGTCAAGTTGTTGAAGGGGATATTGTAATTGCAATATCCAATAGTGGAGAGACAGATGAATTAAAAAAGACGCTTCAAACTTTAAAGGAAAATGGAGCAATTATCATTGCCATTACAGGGAACCTTCAGTCCTCGATTGCTCGACAAAGCGACTTTGCTATTTTTGCAGGTGTATCCAAGGAAGGTGACAGTCTTAATAAGCCTCCTAGAGCATCCATTGTTGCTGAACTACTTATATTGCAAACCCTATCAATACTACTTCAAAATGAAATTGGGCTGGATGCACAAACTTATGTAAAGTGGCATCCCGGAGGAACCCTTGGACAGTCCATTAAATAAAAGTAGAAAAATGCGCAGGCTATAGATAGAGAAATTGTTTCTATAGCCTATCAAACAAATAGTTTAATAGTAGAAGAGGTGGAAAAGCGAGTATCTATACAAGAGAAAACCTCTATAGATATGATAGAAGATGGACTGATTCATTTAGAAACTGGCATTCTTTCTGTCAAACAGCTAGAGCTAATGCTAAATCATTTGCCAGTGGATATAACCTTTATTGATAAAGACGATGTTGTGCGGTACTTTTCTCATGGCAAAGAAAGAATATTTGCCCGAACAAAAGCCGTTATCGGACGTACTGTTCAAAACTGTCATCCTCCTAAAAGTGTACATGTAGTGGAAAAATTATTAGAAGAATTTAAGTCTGGAGAAAAAGATTGTGAAGATTTCTGGATTAAATTCAAGGATAAATATGTATATATACGTTATTTTGCCGTAAGAAATGAACAAAATGAATATATTGGAACTTTAGAATTCACCCAAAATATCCAACCTATCCAAGCAATAGACGGGGAAAAAAGAATTCTTGGTTAATGAAATAAGGAAAGGGGCTGGGACATAAGTATTCCAGCCAAGGATAAATCGAACAATTATACGAAGCTACTAATGAAAGTTCCGTATAATTGTTTGGTTTTTTTATTTGTTTTTTAAAGGATGTTCCCATGAAGTTTAGTGCGATTCCCCACAGCCAGAATACACTTCGCTTTCCGTAGGGCTAAGCTTAAGCCTCCTCAGCTTTGCCTCCGGGGGGCTGCTTTCGCACACTTTTTTACAAGAGGAAATATGATTAGTTGGTTAAACAGAGCAGCCGGAATACACGAAGACGCCACGGGGATTAGCGAGACAGTCTGAGACCATAAGAAAACTTCTATCAGTGGTGGTCTTATTGCCTATTAAGAGTGGGATAAATAAAGATAAAAGCTGTCCTATATAAATCTAACTTCATAACTGGATTTCTCCTCATACACCTAGAAATCCAAGTGGTTTATGTAGTAGACTTTGCAGGACAGCCCGTCTCTTATTTTACATTTTAAAGAAGCTGATTTTTTCCTTCATCTCATCTGTCATTTTTCCTAGACTAACAGCTGAATGACTAACTTCGATTGTCGCTGAAGACATTTCTTCTGCTGATGCAGATATTTCCTCTGCTGAAGCTGCTACATCTTCAGAAATGGCTGATGTATTTTCCAATTCTTCTAAAATAATCTCTTTCTCATTTTGAATTTTCACTGACGCATCTTTCGTTTTTATTATCTCTGGTATCATACTTTCTACTGCTTTTAAGATCTCTTCAAAGGAATGGATAGTGCTGCCTAATTGTTCTTTCTGTTGAAGAAGGTCCTTGTTAACTTCTTCCGCTGTGCCAACCATATTTTTAGTATCTAGTGATACCCCTTTTATAATCGAATCAATTCTTTCGGAAGAATCTTTGCTTTTTTCTGCTAATGTTCTTATCTCATTGGCAACTACAGAGAAGCCTTTCCCTGCCTCTCCTGCCCTTGCTGCTTCTATTGCCGCATTTAATGCAAGCAGATTAGTTTGATCAGCAATGGAATGAATGAGTTCTGTCATTGCTTGAACAGAACTAATATTACCCCCTAATGCATTTACACGATTAATTAACTCCAGAAACGTTTGATTTAGCTTTTCAAATGACTGAATCATCTGCTCCATCTCTATACTGTTATCTTTAGCCATTCTCATAATCAAGTCTGCTGATCCATTTACACCTGTAACTGATTGATCCATATTATTTAAGTCGTCTGCAAATTGATGAATAACTGTCTTTATGGTCGTTAATTTTTCAAATTGGGCTGAAGCACCATCTGCCACATCCGCTATAGCGGAGGCAACATTTTCAGAAGTGGCGCTAATGTCTTGTGAGAAAGATGATAAATTTTTCGCATGATTATCAATATTCTCAGCATTGTTTTGAAAATTTCCAATTACATCTTTTAGTTTTTCTTGCATAATCGAAAGAGCTCTTCCAATATCGCCGAGTTCGTCTTTTCTGCTCAACTCTTTATTGGTAAACTGATTTTCTAATCTTCCAAGTGAAATAGACTCTGCAAATCCGCTGTATTTTTTAGCAACTCTACCCATTTTAGTAGAATATATAACAATCAAAATCGTTAATATAGTTGTTGCAATCACTACTGCAACTGCAAAAGTAATCCCTAACTGATTTAAGCTAGCAAATAAATTTTTTTCACTAACGCTTATTCCTATTTTCCAATTAGTATCAGGGAGAGTGGAGTAATAAAAGCTGAATTTTTGTCCCTCTTCTGTATATTGTGTTTTTCCTCTTTCGCTTGTTATCAAATCGTCGGTTACAGCAGCATATGGTGACTTATCTTGATCTGCTATATTGGTATTTGATAAGAGCGTATGATCAACGCCGCCTAAAAAATATCCCTCTGAATCTATTAGAATTGCTTTTCCATTATAATTAATCTCTAAACCGTCGATAAGTTTCTGAATGCTGCTAATATCAACATCTACAGTAACTACACCAAGCAATTGATTATTGCTCTTATTAATTGGATAAGCTGCTGTTACCATCGATACATTTGTGGCAGGATCAAAGTAAGCTTTTGTCCATCCTCCCTCAATCTGTTTACCAACTGTATACCACTCTGTCGACCATATATCGATATCTCCTGTTGTGTATGAATCGTCGGTTACTATCTTATCACCATTACGATAAGCATATGGTGCAAATTTCTCCTTTTCTGGAAAGGCATCTTTTTCAAACCATATTCCCATTCCAAATGTTTCATCATACATCGAAATATAATTAGTTAATAACTCATTATAATTTTGTTCTGTTAAATTATCACTATTCACTTCAATTGCTTTTGCCATACTTCTCGCAGCGCTTTTTTCCAATGCTAAAATCTCATTAACCTGTGCTGCTGTTTCATTCAGCTTTATTGTCATTTGCTCATCTAATTGATTAACAATTACTTGCTTTGAAAATATATAGCCAATTGCTGAAAAAATATTAAGGCAAACCAATACAACGGGAATAATGAAGATAATCATAGATTTCGCGATGCCTGTTCTTCTCTGCTGTGTTTTTTTCATCTGTTTCCTCCAATAGGTTTTTCTCACTTATATATCGGGGGTAACTGCCTATTATTAAGGACTATTCTCTCTGGAAAATTATTTTCCAAAAAAAATAGAGAAAAAAGGTGAATTTTTTCTCTAAGAATGAAAGTATTATTTCTAATATCACTTATTTACATCTATCACCGTGTCTTTAGAACAATTTATCAGAAAATAATAATCCCGTTTTATTTAGATGCTATTATAACTGTGAAGGATTTAGAAGACACCACTAAGCTGTCACTAAATCCTAATAGGAATCACTAAAACCGTCCCCCTGATTCTCTATCTCCCTGTCTTTGCAGTAGATGCTTCATAAATAGAGGTAACTGCTTCTTTTAGGGTGTTGTTGAATTCTTCTTCTGATTGATTGACGTTTAGTTCTTCGCTTAGAGCCCTGGAGAAGCTTGCAATTATATTGTCGTTTTCTTTTAATTTTTGATTCGCTTCTTCTCTACTATATCCGCCAGACAGAGCTACTACGCGAACAACCCTTGAATGAGTGGTTAATTCTTTATACGTATTGGCAACTGTTGGAATCGACAACTTTAACATGACATTCTCATCTTCTTTTAAGTTATGGAGGTGTTTTAATAGTTCCCGTTTCAAAATAGCTTCCGATTGTTCTTTATCCGGGCTATTAATATCTACTTCTGGTTCAATTATTGGTACTAATCCTGCTGCAATTATTTGCTTTCCTACTTCAAATTGCTGGTCCACAACTGCTTTAATGCTTTCTGGATTTGCTTCTTTTATGACAGATCTCATTTTGGTTCCGAAAATATGACGTTCTTTCGCACGGCGGAGTATTTCATCTAAATCTGTGATTGGCTTCATCAACTGAACCCCATTTGTGAGCTCTGCTAGCCCTTTATCAATTTTTAAAAAGGGGACAATCCCTTTTTTCTCTGCTAAATAATCGGCCGTATACATCCCTTCTATTTTGCTATCCATCGTTTGTTCGAACAAGATAGCACCAAGAATATACTCAGAATCAAATGCTGGAGAAGTAATAATTCTTGTCCGCATTTGGTGCACCAAATCAAACATTTCTTCCTCATTTGTATAAGTATTTTCCGCTACTCCATAATGGAGCAAAGCCTTTGGTGTACTGCCACCACTTTGATCTAATGCAGCAATAAACCCCTTTTTTGTTTTCATTTTCTCCAATTGGTTGTTCATCTTATTTTATCCTCCTCTTAATATGAATGATTTACTTAAATTATTCACATTCGTGGAGAAGTTAAAACATTATTATTATTATTCTTTAAATAATTCTAGTTAGCTTTTTATGGTTTAGTCCTAGTTTCAACTAAGCACTTTTAAAAAAGTAAATTTCGAAAAGAATAGTTCTTTAGACCTATTTAAAAAGGTGCCATTTAGCGTTATCTTAATTATCAATGGGAATAGTCGGAATTTATTATTCTGAATTTTACCATCCTTCTGTTTTTTGAAAAATAATATTTAGAAAGGACTTGCCTATGATTGAATTAAAGAACATTCATAAATCTTATACGCGCAAGAATACGACAGTAGAAGCTTTAAAAGGAATTAATTTAAAAGTAAATAAAGGCGATATTTTTGGTGTCATAGGATACAGCGGTGCAGGAAAAAGCACCCTAATTCGCCTTGTGAATTATTTAGAAATACCAACAAAAGGAGAAGTCATCGTTAATGGTCAATCTTTAGCCAATTTTAATAAAAAGGAACTGAGGGAAACAAAAAAACAAATTGGAATGATCTTTCAGCACTTTAATTTATTGGAATCAAAAAAGATCTTCGACAATGTAGCTATCCCTTTAGTACTTCAAAAGAAAGGGAAACAAGAGATTAAAAAAAGGGTAACGGAATTGCTAGATTTTGTCGGATTAAGTGATAAATCAAACAGTTATCCAAGCGAATTATCAGGTGGTCAAAAACAACGCGTTGGAATTGCTAGAGCTTTAGCTTCCAACCCATCCATTTTACTTTGTGATGAAGCAACATCTGCACTTGATCCTGAAACAACACAATCTATTTTACAGTTATTAAAAAAAATCAATGCAGAATATAACATAACGATTATGATTATTACACATGAAATGGCTGTTATTCAGGAAATATGTAACAAAGTAGCAGTTATGGAAAAAGGAAAAATAATTGAGGTTGGAACCGTCCTTGAAGTGTTTGGAAAACCACAACATCCAACAACTAAAAATTTTGTGCAAACTGTCATTCATGCAAAAGTTCCAACTAGCCTGCAAAATAACGTTGATTTTAGACATCAAACTTTTAAACTTGAATTTATTGGAGAAACAGCTTCAGAACCAATCATCTATGAACTAATCCATCATCATCACCTCAAATTAAATATTCTTTATGCAAATATGACGGAAATTCAAGGTACTGCAATTGGTAATATGATTATTCAATTAAATGGCGAATCATCGAATATTCAACATGCCCTATCCTATCTTCAAAATAAAAATGTTCTTTTTGAGGAGGTACATACGTAATGACTACTAATATTACTTTGGATCAATTTTTTCAAGCTATAATTGATACTCTTTATATGGTTGGATTCTCCCTATTTATTGGATCCTTAATTGGAATCCCGCTAGGAATATTATTAGTTGTAACAAGAAATGGAGGAGTATTGGAAAATAAAATAATCTATTCCCTATTAAATCCAATCATAAATATTTTACGATCCCTTCCTTTTATTATTTTATTAGTGGCCATTATTCCATTTACTAGATTAATTGTACAAACATCTATTGGAACTGCTGCTGCAATAGTTCCGCTAATCATTTATATCGCCTCTTACATTGGCAGATTAGTAGAAAACTCTCTTTTAGAGGTTAATCCAGGAATTATCGAGGCCGCTCAATCAATGGGAGCTACTCCCTTACAAATAATCTGGTATTTTCTATTACCTGAAGCAGTTGGTTCTTTAGTTCTTTCTATTACTACCGCAACAATTGGTTTAATTGGTGCAACTGCTATGGCTGGAACAGTTGGTGGAGGTGGTGTAGGTGATTTAGCGATTGTTTATGGTTATCAAAGATTCGATACGGTTGTAATGGTGCTAACAGTCATAGTCCTTATTATTATGGTTCAAGGAATACAGTCACTTGGTAACTTCTTGGCACGAAAAGCAAGACGTAACTAAACAAGAATAGACCTTTCATTTTAAATATATAGATAAGGAGATAAAGTATGGGAACTTGGACAAAACAGGATCGATTTAATGCCCTTCTATCCGGTGAAAAAGCAGATCGTCCGATTATAAGTGGATGGAGACACTTTATTGATAAAGAACAAAATGCCAATGATTTAACAAGTTCAACAGTGAACTTTACAAAAAAATACAATTGGGATTGGGTTAAAATTAATCCTAGAGCTACTTATCTTGCAGAAATTTGGGGAAATGAATACGACTTTACAGACTATCATTCTGTCTTTCCGAGACAATTAACTACCATACTACCCAAACCTTCGGATGTATGGAAATTAGAAGCAAGAAAAGTGTTCAAATCTTCTTCTTTACTTGAACAACTAGCAGCTTGCAAAAATATTAGAACTGAATTACCTGAAATACCCTTAACACAGACTATTTTTTCTCCGCTATCTGTATTACTTTTTATTGCAGGTAGGTCTGCATATGTATATGAAACAGTATTTGGTATAGATACTCCTGTTACATTTGAAAGCTTATTTGTAGAGAACCGTTCTGGTGTACATCATGCTTTGCATGTTATCGTGCTAACTATCGCTGAGTATGTTCAAGAATTAGATAGAGTAGGAATAAACGGTCTTTTTTATGCAGTAACAGGCACAGCTAATCCTAATTTATTTGATGAAGCTGCCTTTAATGAATTCTCTAGACCATATGATTTAATCGTTTTAGAAGCTGCCCAAAATGGAAAAAGAATTTTACATACTTGCGGACCTAATGCGCAGCCTGAAAAATTCAATGATTACCCTATAGAAGGGATAAGTTGGGATACAAAAGCCACAGGGAATCCAAGTTTATTAGCAAATGTAAAAGCAACCGTGGTTGGTGGTGTGGATCATCATTTATTTGCAGAGAATCATGTTAAAACAATCACAAACGAGACGAAGAATGCTCTTAAGTTGATGGAAAATAAACCATTTATTGTTGCTCCTAATTGTGCCATTCCACTTAACGTTACGGAAGAATCATTGTATGCATTTAGAAAATCCATTACAGAAAAGGAGATCACAAAATGAAAAAAATATTAATTACTATTTTAGTCGGATTACTTCTTATTTTAGGAGGTTGTGGAAAAGACAAATCAACTACTGGAGAAGACAAGAAAGAAATAACAGTCGGTTTCGGTGTCGGGACATATGAAGAACAATTTCGTAACGGGATTCTACCGATTTTAGAGGACAAAGGATATGATGTCACGATTAAAACATTTAGCCAAAACATGCAAGTAAACCCTGCCATGAAGGAAGGCTCTATTGATGCAAGTGTATTTCAAAGTACTGCTTATATGAATGGTATCAATGAAGAACTTAATACAAACATGACTGGAATCACTTTTGTCCCGAGCGCTCCTCAAGGGTTATATTCTACTAACCATACATCATTGGATGAAGTTAAAGATGGAACGACAGTTGCTGTTCCAAATGACCCCGTAAACCAAGAGCGTGCTGTACGCATTCTTGAAGAATTAGGATGGATACAGGTTGATGAGAATGCGGGTACGACTGATTTTAATTTAAATAGTGTTAAAGCGGATAAGTATGATATTGATATTAAAGTTTTAGATCCCGCTCAAATCTTAGTTTCTTTACAGGATGTTGACTATGGAGTAGTAAATGGTAATTACATCGCAAGCGCTGGTAAAAAAATTACGGATGCCTTAAAAATTGAAAACACACCCGAAGAACATCGTATTATTGTATCCATTAATGAAGCGGATAAAGATACTGAGTGGGCTAAAGATTTAAAAGATGCCTACGAGTCTGATAAATTTAAGTCTTATATGGAATCACAAGAGAAATATGATGGATTCATTCTGTTAGATGCTTGGAAATAAAAAATAGGTGCTGTTAATATCTTTCCTGTGTAGGTTAAATTTACTGGCACAGGATAGATTCTATCCATTGTTTTATGCAAACATTTTTAAAATGACTACTAATTTTCCCAATAAAAAAGGAGCTTAAATCATGAAAAAGATATATTTTATCGGTGGAGGACAAATGGTTGAAGCAATTATTCGGGCTATTATTCATAACAAAATTGTAGAGGAGAAACAAATTACTGTTTTTGATATCGATCCTTCTCGCCTACAATATCTTGCTGAAACGTATGGAATTGAAGTGGTTTTTAATGAAAAAAGCGGCTTTAGGGATGCGGATCTCATTATTATTGGGGTAAGACCACAAGATGATATCAAAACGATTGGTAGTCTAATTGATCAATATGCCGATCAGACTGCTACCATCCTTTCCATTGTTGCTGGGGTTACATTAAAAAAACTTGAATCCTATTTACAGAACCGATTTGCCCTTGCTCGTGTTATCCCTAATACGTTAACAGATACTGGATTTGGATACAGTGCTGCTACACTAAATGAGCTTGCTGATAAAACCAAAATCGATTCATTTTTAAATGGCTTTGGTAAAGTGGAATACATGGATGAATCCTTATTAGATATATTTACTGGTTACGGGGTTGCAGGTCCAAACTATATTTATTATTTTATTGAATCATTAGCAGATGCCGGTGTTCTAGCAGGTTTGCCAAGAGACTTGTCTTGGAAAGTTGCTTTAGAAAACATGAATGGTGCAGTTGAAATGTTAAAGTTATCAGGAAAACATCCAAGACAATTATTAGATATTAATAATTCACCTGGCGGGGTTGGAATTAATGCGTTATTTGAACTAAATAAAAGTGATTTTGCTGCTGGATTACAAAGTAGTGTTTTAACTGCTGTTAAACGAACATCTCAATTAGGAGGAGAAACAAAGTGACAAAAGTAAAGTGGGATCATATTGTTCACTATGTTAACGACATAGAAGAACCAATTGATTTATTTAAAGAAAAAAACTTAATTGCTTTTAGAGGCGGATCTCATAAACAATGGGGAACCTACAACTCTCTTAGTTACTTTGATTTAACCTATATTGAATTCTTAGGAATTGAAAATAGAGATTTAGTTAAACACGTTAAAGAACCGAACAGAGTAGTAAAAGATGCTATTCAATATCTGCCTGAGCATGAAGCCCTAAGTAGAGTTGCCCTTCGTACAGATAATATAGAGGAAATAGCTGCTAGATTAAGAGATACAGGGCTCACCCTTTCCCCAATTATGGCTGGAAAACGATTAGATAGTAAGGGAGAATTAATCGAATGGAAAATGATGACGATTGACGGTTCTTTTCAAGGTTTACCTTACCCATTTGTAATCCAATGGAAAGGCACAGATTCAGAGCGTTTAAAATCACTGCAATCTTCAGGGGTTATTCAAGATCATCCTGCTGGTAAAACGATTATCCACCAAGCAATATTTACAGTATCTGATCCATTAGCTGTTGCTGAACATTGGAAAGAGATATTTCACTTAAACAGTATCAATTTTTCTGACACTGTAGCTACTCTATCGATCGGAGAACAAAGCTTTCTATTTAAGAAAGGTTCTTTCAATCAGCTAACTGAAATCATTCTTTTAACTGAATCTCCACAGCTTCAAAATAAATCACTCACGATAGGAGAAGGAACTTATACCTTTAAATCGATAGAATAACTCTACCTCTCCATTTAATTTAAGTGTGGAATTGTCCCAAAAAGGTAACAAACTATATGTATTGAGTTAAAATATAGCTTGTATGGTCTAAAAACTTTTCGGGACAATTCTGTTTCTATTTTTGTATAGTACTAACATCCTTTAGAAATTAGAGCTTATTTTTATACTTCTCATAAAACCGCTCTACTCGACCGCCTCGATCAGAGAATTTTTGACGTCCTGTATAAAAAGGATGGGTATCGGAACTTATTTCAACTTTTATTAGAGGGTAGCTTTTCCCATCTTTCCAGACAATTTCTTCCTTCGATTGTTTAGTCGATCCTGTTAAAAATTGAAACCCACTATTAACATCCATGAATACAACTTCTTGATAAGTCGGATGAATTCCTTTTTTCATTATATAGTCCTCCTATAAGTTGATTTAAATCTTTTAATCACCAGCTAGATTTTTTCACACCAGGTAGTTGTCCTTTATGTGCATATTCTCGAAAAGCAATTCTAGACATCTTAAATTTTCTGAGATAGCCTCTTGGTCTTCCAGTAACTTCACATCTATTTTTCAATCTCGTCGGCGAAGAATCTCTAGGTAGTTTTCTTAATGCTTCATAATCGCCCTTTTCTTTCAACTCTTTGCGAATTTCAGCATATTTCTCCACCATTTCTCTTCTTTTTCTCGCTTTTACTACTTTTGATTTTTTTGCCAAAGTTCCTTTTCCTCCTTTATCCTAAATCGCCATCATTACGATTTACTAAATACAAGTATTCTTTTCAAAAGGCTGTTTTGGTAAAGTTTGTTGCTATTACCCGCAGCCGGAATACACTTCGCTTTCCGTGGGGCTAAGCTTAAGCCTCCTCAGCTTCGCCTCCGGGGTCTCAGGCTGTCTCGCTAATCCCACAGGAGTCTACGTGTATTCCGGCTGCTCCATTTTTCCAACTAATTCTTTTTTTTCTATTGAAAAAACAATAATCCTTTAGAAAACAGCCTTTCAAAAACACTTATCTATCATAAAACGAAATCATTACGATTTGCAAGTTTTCTGCTTCTATTCATCATCTATCTTGCTTGGAGCTGCCAATAAAATGGATCTCTTAATTGATGCCAATCTCCATGAAACTCTTCTTCCGTTAATAAACATTCATCCAATTCCTTTTTGATAAGCTCCACATTTAAATCCATTCCAATAAACACAAGCTTTGTATGTCTGTCACCAAATTGAGGGTCCCAATTTTCTCTCAAAGACGGATTAACGCTGAGAATGTCCTGTTGTCTAGCCTCTGGAAGTGATGCAACCCAGTAGGAAATAGGCTCGATAGTCACTGAAGGCCCTGCTTGAGATAACAGCAAAGCAAGATTATTTCTAGTCGCACACCAAGATATTCCTTTCGCTCTTACAATTGAAAGTGGCATTGAATGACACCAATCATTAAAACGTTCCGAGTGAAACGGTCTTTTAATTGAATAAACAAACGAGCTAATACCGTATTCCTCTGTTTCTGGTGTATGCATGCTTGGACCAATATTTAATTCTCGTAACCAACCTGCAGACTCACTTGCTCGATCAAAATCAAAAAGGTTCGTATCTAGGATTTCTTGTGGATCTATTTCGCTATTCACTGTACGAATGATTCTGGCAACTGGCTGTAACGTTCTAATAACCTGTTCTAATTTATCCAAATCATCTGCTGCTACTAAATCACATTTGTTAAGAATTAGCACATCACAGAACTCTATTTGATCGATTAGTAAATCGGCAACATTTCTATCATCATCAGCCCCAACTGCTTCTTTTCGGTCAAGTAAAGAGTCTCCAGATTCGTAATCATGCCAAAAACGATTTGCATCAACTACCGTTACCATCGTATCCAATTTACAAAATTTAGTTAAATCTATTCCCATCTCTTCATCTATGTAAGAAAAAGTTTGTGCAACCGGAATAGGTTCACTGATTCCAGATGATTCAATTAAAATATAATCAATATCGCCTTCAGTCGCTAGCCTCTCCACTTCTACAAGCAAATCTTCACGCAATGTGCAGCAAATACATCCATTTGACATTTCCACAAGTTTCTCTTCTGTCCGGGAAAAACCACCCTTTGTTTGCACTAATTCACTATCAATATTCACCTCGCTCATATCATTCACAATTACTGCAACCTTCAGTCCATTTCGATTATGTAAAATATGATTCAGCAATGTCGTCTTTCCAGCTCCTAGCAAGATAGATGATGAATAGAAGCAGAAA
>Ga0181471_100299_pt1 | contig 16237 bp, 16 predicted proteins | sample InSIn5gowninarea_FD_119083 | JGI IMG/M metagenome (GOLD analysis project Ga0181471, IMG submission 119083) | Clean room microbial communities from NASA Spacecraft Assembly Facility at Jet Propulsion Laboratory, Pasadena, California, USA -... ...
AACCAGAAAAACAAAAGCAAATTATTAACGCAGCTGTAAAAGAATTTGTTCGAAATGGTTTTGAAAAAGCATCTACTAACGAAATTGTAAAAAGAGCTAATATTTCAAAAGGCTCGCTGTTTAACTATTTTAACAGTAAAAAGGATCTTTACTTGTACTTGATTGAGTATAGTAGTAAAGCAATCGTGAATCTAAATGAAGAAATTGACTTGTCTGAAACTGATTTATTTAAAAGAATCGAAAGAGTTGCTTTACAAAAGTTCTATGTTCAACAAAAGTACCCACAGGCATTTGAATTCTTGGCATCAACTAAACAAGAGGAGTCTGTGGAAGTAAAGGATATCATTAAACAAAGGCTCAATCCAATCTATAATCAAGCCATAAATAAATTATATAAAGACATTGATTACTCTAAATTCAGGGAAGGAATTGATATTGAAAAAGCAATTGAGATTTTGAATTGGACGATGTTTGGTGTAGGAGAGAAAGGACTAAAGGAATTGTTTACCTTTGATGATATTGGTAAATTTGGAGAGAAATATCTAGAAGAGTGGAACGTTTATGCCGAATTACTGAAATACAGCTTTTATAAATAAAACTAATTTAAAGGTGTATTGAAATGAAAACATAGTAGCTTTAGATTTTTATCTAATAAAATTTTAAAGGAGTGTGTCTATATTATGACCGATATAGTAAAAGTACAAGGATTACAAAAAAAGTTTGGTAAATTTCAAGCATTGCGTGACGTTTCGTTCACGATAAAATCGGGGGAAGTGGTTGGGTTTATTGGTCCTAATGGTGCTGGGAAATCTACAACTATTCGTGCCCTATTAGGAATTATAAAACGTGATGCTGGTATTGCCGAGATATTCGGTAAGGATGTTTGGAAGGATAACCTTGAAATTCATAAGCGAATTTCTTATGTCCCTGGAGATGTTGCCCTTTGGGAATCTTTAACGGGAGGAGAAATTATCGATCTCTTCATTAAATTACATGGTAGTGGAGATAAAGAAAAGCGCGATTATTTAATTAAACGTTTTGAATTAGACCCTAAGAAAAAAGCCAAAGGATATTCAAAAGGAAATCGTCAAAAAGTTGGATTGATTGCAGCATTATCTGTTGATTCTGATTTATATATTTTTGATGAACCAACATCTGGTCTTGATCCTCTAATGGAACAAGTTTTCCAAGAAGAAGTTGAAAAAATTAAAGCATCTGGTAAAGCTATTTTATTGTCCTCCCATATTTTAAGTGAGGTAGAACGATTAGCAGATAAGGTTGTAATTATACGCCAAGGTGAAATTGTTGAAACTGGAACCCTTGATGAATTACGACATTTAACTAGGTCTACTGTCACTTTAGTGACAAGTGGAGACGTATCAAAAATGGCCTTTGTAGATGGAGTACATGATTTTGTTCAAAATGATAGCCAAGCAACATTCTCTGTCGATAATCAATATCTCAATAGTATTTTAATTGAAGCTAGCAAATTAGGTGTCACAAGGTTTGAATCTATACCGCCAACACTTGAAGATTTGTTTATGCGTCATTATTAAAGCTAAACCGTGGGAAGGTGGAAAAATTATTATGAAAGAAAAATTTGCTCGTTGGGACACATTGTTTTTACAGTATTTAAAACGAGATTGGAAAAAAATTATTATATGGGTATTGGGACTTGGCATGTTTTCGGCTGGATTTGTTCCAGCTTTCAAAGAAATAGCAAAAGGGCAAGGTTTAGTCGGAATGTTCGAAACTTTGCAAAACCCTGCAATGATATCTATGGTAGGGCCGACTCCAGTTGAAACAGGAGCTGATTATACCTTAGGAGCAATGTATGCACATGAAATGTTGTTGTTTTGTGGTTTGTTTGCGATGATAATGTCTATTTTACACGTGATAGGTCATACTCGTAAAGAAGAAAATCTTGGCCTTACTGAGCTACTGCGTTCCTTTCAAATAGGTCGTCAAGCAAATTCTCTTGCAGCAATAGCAGAGATAGTCTTTATCAATAGTATACTAGCACTTTTTATTGCAGGAGTAATGATAAGTTTCGGTGCCGATACGATTTCTATTTTTGGTTCCGTGTTATACGGGGCATCAATTGGAATGGCAGGGATTATTGGTGCTGGGATTGCTCTAATAATGGCACAAATTATGCCCACGTCATCGGCTGCAACAGGATCATCATTAGGAATTGTAGGATTACTATACATTGTTCGTGCTGGAACAGATGTCTCCAATGTTGACTTATCTATGATGAATCCTTTGGGCTGGACATATTTAACTTTTCCTTTTACAGATAATAATTGGTTTCCACTTATTTTTGCTTTAATTTTCAGTATAATAGTGGTGTTCATAGCTTTTTCACTTGAAGGTGGCCGCGATATGGGGGCTGGATATTTACCGCAAAGAGAAGGGCGTGAAAGTGCAAAGCAGTCTTTGCTGTCCGTCCGAGGATTATTTATAAATATTAATAAAGGTGTCATTATTAGTTGGTTAATCGCATATGTTGTTATGGGTGCTGCCTATGGTTCGATTTATGGAGATATGCAGACATTCCTAGAAAGTAATGAAATGATGAAACAAATGTTTTCTCATACAGGATTTTCTATTGAAGAATCATTCACAGGCACAGTTATGATGGTTTTGATTGGTTTAGTTTCCATTCTACCAATTGCGATTGTAAATAAACTCTTTTCTGAAGAAAGACGATTACACTTAAGTCAGATTTATGTAACAAAAGTAACCCGCAGTCAATTATATTGGACTAGTATAGGGTTATCGATATTAAGCGGATTATTAGGAGTTTTATTAGCAGCAGGTAGTCTTGGAGGTACTGCTATCTCTGCGATGGGGAATAGCGGAGAGATGGATATAGTTGACTTTTTTGCTGCTGGCTTTAACCTTTTCCCTACTGTTTTATTCTTTATAGGTCTGGCAGCGTTAGCTCTTGGATGGGCACCGAAACTAGGTAAAATAGTGTATATTTATCTTACATTCTCTTTTTTATTAAATTATTTTAGCGGCTTAATAGACCTCCCGGAATGGTTTTTAAATACTGCTATACAAAGTTGGATGCCTCAAATGCCAATGGATGATTTTGAAGCATCAGTTTTTCTTACAGTTACTATAATTAGCATTGCTTTAATAGTAATAGGTTTCTTGGGGTATAGCAGAAGGGATATGAATGAAGGAGCTTAAATTGATTGAATAGTAAATAGTGTAATCTAATGATTTAAATTCTTGTGTTGTAGGTTTTAACATTAGTCGATGAAAGCAATTAAATTTTATTATTACTGTTTCATATATTTGATAAGGATAGAAGTATTCTAAACTAGAATTATATTTCGATTCTTTTGGCGACCATTAGAAAGCTAGTCGTTATGTTCCCACGAACGTACAAATTAGTCGATATGTTCCCATATACAACAGTTTCGCTAAAAATCATAAATACATCAATTCTACCAACTCGTCCCATGTTGAGACATGCGCTGTCTTAACGAAGTCGAGCGCAAGCGAAGACTAAGTTTAGACGCGCAGTCGGTCTGCGACGATTGGAGCAGAGCTTCCGAATGGTAAGGAATTATTCCATAAATATCATTTTATAAAAAATGACAAACACTTTAATGACATTAAAAATTAATTTTAACGATGCAAAACCAACTTTCTTTATAAACCGATGACCCAACTGGTCATTTAGAGTATATAAAAATTGACCGATCCAGTCAATATGAAATGAAGCAATTAAAAATAACATATACTTAAAAATAATATTCATTTACATCCATCTACATAATATGATAAAAATAAAAATTCACCTTTGTTAGATAGGTATTTTTTAAGCTTTAGCATTGCTCTTCACGTAAATTCACCTCAAAGCCTGATTATGTTTCATTTGATAAGATAGGATGTGAGATTCCTTAAACTCTTATCATCTATAATTGATAAGGAATCAATAATTTTAACAATGAATTTGAACTTTGAAAGATGGGAGTAGGTTTTTAAAGATTCTATTCTTACTGGGGCTATCGTTGATAGACTTGCTCATAGGGCCCATATTATGGATATGTCTAGGGAGAAAAGTGATAGGATGGAAGATACAGTAGAGTGGTCAAAAAATATATAAAATATATTTAAAACGCCTTTTCCCTAGGGGGAAAGGCGATGTGGATTAATTTTTTTACTATATGTGGACCACTTTTCGATAATAAATGTGGACCATTTTTCGGTTGACATTTACATATTTTGATTGTTTTTTATATAATTGACATAAAAAAAAGAAGTAGAATGATTCCACTTCTCATACTTAATATTTCTTGTCTATGATTTCCCAGACAGTGTCTGTTAAATTACATCTCATTAATCTTATTTGATAAAATTGATACCACATCAATAACCTTATCAAAAGTCAAATCTCCAATATACTTATTTTCGCTGAGATATATTCCCCACAAGGATCTTAGTTATGAATCTTCTTTTATGTCTCGATTATTTCCTTATAGTCTTTCGTTATCTCCTGACTTCCTCTTTTGTTTGAAGTTCTTTCTATTGCTTCTTTAAAATTTCATTGTTAATCTAATAATCAATTTTATAATTACGTAAATTTCAAGTATAAGTTAGCCACCTGGCTAACTTATACTTAAAATTTACGCTTTTTTTATTTAATTGTTCTCACATCAATTGTAACGCTACAGTACAATAAAACACAAAAAGTGCAACTAATTTTATAGTCGCACTTTTTCCTAATGTTTTAACTGTATTTAGTTCTTTCAAGGCTTGGGAAGGAGCTTTTTGTATTATTAACTATCCTTACTAAAAGTAGCATTACGGGAACTTCTGTAAGAACCCCGACAGTTGATGCAAGAACAACAGGAGAATCTACACCAAATAGGGCTATGCCTACAGCCACTGAAAGTTCAAAAAAGTCAGATGCTGCTATTAAAGAACAAGGCGCTGCTATCTCATGAGGTAGTTTCCTTAATTTACTTACAAAATATGTTAGAGAGAATGAAATCACATTTTGAAGTATTAGTGGAACTGCTATTAAAGCTACATAAAGTGGGTGTTCTACTATCATATCTCCTTGGAAAGTAAATATAATAATGAGGGTAAGAAGAAGTCCTATAGTAGTTACTCCGTCAAACTTTTTAATAAAGTTATTTTCCAGGTATTCTTCTCCCTTATTTTTTATTATGAAGTATCTTGATAAAAAGCCGGCCACTAAAGGAATAAGAACAAAAAGTATTAATGACATTAAGAGAACATCTGCTGGTAGACTTATTCCCTTTAAACCTAAAAGGATCTGTACAAGTGGTACAAATAGGAAGAGTATCAAGATGTCATTTACCGATACCTGTACAAGGGTTTGCGCTGGGTCTCCATTGGTAAGACTGCTCCACACAAAGACCATGGCTGTACATGGGGCTGTACCTAAGAGTACTGCACCTATAACAAAATCATTGGCAAGATCAACAGGTATTAACTGGCTAAATACATAATGGAAGAAAAGTGTAGCCAGACCAAACATTAAAAATGGTTTGATTGCCCAGCTTGCTATTGTAGAAATAATTATACCTTGGGGATTTTTTCCTACATTTTTTAGTGAATTAAAGTCTATTTTAACCATCATAGGGTATATCATAAGCCACATTAAAACTGTTAAGATTATGTTTTGACCCTTAAATTCCATTGACTGTAAGAAAGATTGGACAGATGGCATAAATTTAGCAATAAAAATACCTGCAGCCATACAGAGCAAAACCCATATACTTAAATATCTTTCAAAAAAACTAATTTTATCGTTTGTTTCTTTCACCAATTTCACCTCTTTATTTATCTGCCTATTCTTATAATAGGTCTTTTAAATTGTCTTCTTTTAAATCCTCTGGCATCCACTCAACAAGAGCTGTGTTAGATTGAGATGTTTCATCTATTGTCTTAATCCACTGCTTTTCTTGTTCTACTCTAACTTTTCCTTACATTTTTTACAAATACAGTCTTCTTTATCTTCAGTAATATAATCTAGGAAGTCTTTAACCTCTCCTATTCTTTCAAGGTTTAGAGTATATCTCACCCAAGCCCCATCTCTTCTTCCGTTAACAAGGCCTGAATCCGTTAAGTTTTTCATGTGATAGCTTAGGGTTGATTGAGAAATACTCAAACCATCCAAAATATCACAGGCACAAATCTCGCCACATGAGAGCATATCAATTATTTTTAGCCTGGTTTCATCAGACAAAACCTTGAATATAGGCGTGAACTCTGCATATGATCTTTTCATAATTTCCCCCCTTTCTTTATTCGATATATCGATACACTTCAATGATATCGATAAGTTTCGATTTCATATTTATTATACGCCCCATATCGATGCTTGTCAATGTTGTTAAAAACCTAATTAGAGTTTATTTTTAAGCTTCTAAAAACTAATTTTAAATTTAATGCTCAGAATTAAATACTCATTATTTAAATTTACCTAATTTAATTAGGCTTGTTTGCCATACTTATTTTTATTTAATTGTCATTTGTTATTTTACTGTTGACTTCATATAGTTAATCTATTGCATTTAGCTAATCTGCAAACGTGTTTATGTTTTATAACTTAGGCGGATTTTATAATCAACTTAGCCACCATAAAAAATAAAAAAGCCATGTAAATTCATGTTATATTTTAGCTACCACACAAAAATATAAGGAGAATGATTTTACATGACGCAAACACACTCTACCACATCTGGTCGGAAATCAAAACACTTATCGTTCAAAGAACGGAGCCAAATTGAGCTTTTGAAAGAACAAGACCATTCTAATCGAGCCATTGCTCGCATACTCGGACGGTCGCCACAGACAATCCATAACGAAATTAAACGCGGTACAATTAAACAAATCCGACAACAAAAGCAAAACGGCAAGGTTTATAAATGGTACTATTCTAAGTATGTCGCTGAAGTCGGCCAAGAAAATTATGAGCATCAGCGTCAAAATTGTGGGCGCAAACCTCTCTGGTCCTACTCAAGTGACTTTATCGATTGGGCCGATCAGCGGATGTTAGAAGATAAATGGTCGCCTGATGTCGTCGTCCACCGAGCCAAAGAAGTCCTTGATATCGACCCTCGACTCATTCCTTGTACCACCACCCTCTATTATTGGATTGATTGTCAGATTATGAAGACGCGAAATATTGATTTACTTGAAAAACTTCGTCGTAATACCAAAGAGAGAGTACCGAAGACCCGCCCCCATAAGAAAGTCTTGGGAACTTCCATCGACGAGCGCCCTGAGGAAATCAATGAGCGGAATACTTTTGGCCACTGGGAAATTGATACGGTCATTGGCAAGAAAGGTAAAGATGAACCTGTCTTGTTAACCTTAGCTGAACGATTCAGTCGATTTGAAGTCATTCTAAAGATAAAGAATAAGACTGCACAAGCGGTGGAGGTCGCCCTAAGAAAGTTACAAGGACTCGCAGGCGATCATTTATCGTTACTCTTCAAGAGTATGACTGCTGATAATGGCTTAGAGTTTGCGATGTTAAGTCAAGCGGTGGCTGAACAAATAGCGGTCTACTTTGCCCATCCTTATGCTTCTTGGGAAAGAGGGACCAGTGAAAATCAACATGGATTCATTCGACGCTTCTTACCCAAAGAAACATCAATGAAAGATATAACAGAAGCGGATTGTCTCCGAATCCAACAATGGATGAACAACTATCCGCGCAAAATTTTAGACTATGGGACCCCTTATGAAGTCTTTGTACGCTGTCTACATAAAGAAAGACGATCTCTAGCACTCGTTCCGGCTTGACAACGAGCCTCCCTCGGCATGGTTTTCGTGTTAGGGGGTTGACTCATAACCTGTGAGCCAAACTACCATGCCTCAGCTCATTGTCAAGCCGTCACTAAAAGAATGGAAGAACTTTAGATAGAACGTTAACCAGGTGGCTAACTTATACTTGAAATTTACGGTTTTATAACTTATTAATTGATGTGTCAAATACTAATAACTTTTCACTCTCATCATCGATTCGTTTTATACGCTCTAAAAATCTGGAGAAAAATGTATATTAGGGTCTTTTATATTAAGGAGACATCTTATATCATTAGTCATGCACAGAGTCTTTTCTGTTTTTTGTTAGCACTTTAGATATATCGGACTTCTGTGTTTTTGTGTATTCAAAAATAGGGTTGATAGAAGAATTTTTCTTCCATCAACCCTATAAATTATAGAACCATATAAAAATAGATTATTAGCTTGTTATTAGAGATATGAGAAAATTAATCGTTCCATTTTCAATCAATATATATAGACCGAGTCCAATAAACACGACTGGTACAATTATTTTTTCATACTTTTCTACGATCTCTCCGATAGCAGAAATTGAGGCGAGACTTTGAGATAATTTGCATAGAATCAAAATCCCTAACGCAAATATTACTAAAGTTATACTAATCTCAATCAAACTCTTTCCTGTAAAATAGGGAATATAAATTCCTAAATTATCTCCACCCATTGCCACTGTTAAACTTGTAAATGCTATGATTTTTGATCCATCTCCGGTAATTTTTCCCTCGATGTCTTCTTCATCAATATCTTCATCCACAAAAATTGCTCTTATACCAAGACCTAGTGGAATTAGACCAAGGAGTCCGATCATCCAATCTTGTGGAATAAAATTTAAAAAGTAAGCGGCAATCAGACTAACCATTACAAGCAGTCCTGTACCAAAATACTGTCCTGCATAAATTGATTTCAAGCCTTCCTTGCCTTGACTAGCGAATAAAATAGTCAAAACAACTAGGTAGTCAATTGATGTAGAGACAAAAACTAATAAAGCGGATACTATTGTTTCCATTATTTCTCCTTTCAAAATGTTTAATTTTTATAGACAATCAAAAATTGACTACAAATACATTGTGCCTTGGCAGTTGCCAATGGAGACATATGAAGAAATAATTTCACAATTTTCCCACCTTTCTTTAAAATACTACTAAAATTTTACTTACATTATCGGATTTTGTCAATTATGCTGACAGATATCCACGCAAACGATAGAGATTGAAATCATATAAAATTAGATATACCAAATATTATTTATCTAGTATTGAATCATCTCATTCACTCTTTTCTCAACTGCGTAGTAATCATATCCAGCCTGTAGATTAAGTCCATGACCAGCAGATGCAGGATGGATAATGGCAACTGGAATTTTACCTTGATTCTATTCTTTAAAGTCCCCACTTGTCTTAGGTTCTTTTACATCAAACTTATCTTTTATTCTGTTTTAATCTGATTTATACCAATGAGCTATCAGAACAGGTTTTCCATCGGCAGCCTCTATTAAACCTTCTAAAGCATGAAGTTTAATATCATGGATACGAATCATATTTTTATCTTCATTATTAACAGAACTGTATGCCATTTGAAGTAACTTATTAGAAAGAGGTGCAGCATTAACTGCGTCTATATACTTATCCTTAACACTAACTACCAAGTCTTAAGTTCTCATAGATATCTCTTTCTTTATCTGATAGCCTTACAAAGGCTTCAATGTTTACCTTTTCTGGCATTTTTATGTAATCTTAAGCTTTCATGAAAGCTGTTATATCTAATATTTTACTGATTATTTCACTTGTCAAGTCCTGATCCATCCTATTCACTTCCCCTAAAACATCTATAGTGCCAACATACTCTGTTATAATCTACACTCAAACTGTTCCTACAAGGTATTTTTTTAATGGAAAAATGGCTTGTAAGATCTTTTAAATCCTAAAAGCCACTTGTTTCAACAGTCTTATAACATATCATCTTATTTTCTCCCATAGATTTTTTACTAATTAAAGTAGTATACGTTTCCTTCTCCATCCACATTATCAAAATCTTTGTTGTATTTTAAACCTAATGATTCAGCAGTTTTTCTTGAAGGAATATTTTTATCTAAAGTTAAAGCGACCACTTTATATTCATTATTTAATTCATTAGTTACAATATCGATTATTTTGCTAGCGGCTTCTTTTACAAAACCTTTTCTCATTTTAGAAGGATCTATTCTATAATACAGATTTAAATAATTTTTATCTTTTATTGATGTAAACCTTAAACCACATAAACCAAAAACTCTATTGTCTGCTTTATCTATTAAAGAATAATATCCAAATCCATGCTTTTTATGATGTTCTATGATTTTATTTAAAGTATTTATAAACTCTTCCTTACTTGGCTTTTCCCATCCTGGATTAAAAATATTAGTTTCAGGATTTGCATGAACTGAATATAACTCATCAAAATCATCAAGAGTAGGAACTCTAAGTATTAAACGTTCTGTTTCTATTATTTTCATATTTAACTCCTTGGTAAAATTTAATTTATCTTACAACTTACTCAATCCGTACCTATGAATATGGCGCTCTAACTATACTTTACCGTTCATAAAGAATAGGAAAATATTAGTAAGTCTCATGTACAAGTCTTCTTTTGAAATTATTCTTCGAATGACTTCACAAGCAAAGCAACTGCTTCTGCATGGCTTGAGTGGTCAGTATATATAAAATTTAAAGTTTTTCAAATGCTTCGTATGTGGGAATATATTTATTCTCAACTATTTCTAAATTCTTTTAACATTTTATTTAAACATAATGCATTTTCATATTCTTCAACAAATGCTCCATTGTCTCACCTAAAACGTATATTAGAGCATCTTGTAAATCTTGTGCTGTTTCTTGTTAATATTCTTCAATTAATATTTTAGAGATTTTGTTTCTGATCGCTTTCTTATGGCATAAAAATTCCTCCTGATTAGTTTTTCTTAACCATAATCAGGAGGTTTCTATACACAGAATTTTACACAGTCTCAAATATCTAGTACTTCTACTATCTCTTCTCTTTTTTCTTTCATTATAATTTTTTTGATTACTTCTTCATCTAAGTATTTTGAAAAATCATCCAATTCAGATGTTACTTCAAATATTATATTATGATTTTTATCACTTAAATCAAAACTCGAGTCATATTCTGTTTTATCTGACCAATAATTCCAATTTATATCTGTCCTTTCATAATATACATAATTCTTTTTTGGAGTTACAAACACTCTTTGGTAGTGTCAAATTTCTTGTGTAACCAATATCGTAAGATTGTAATTGTTATATCAAATTTTAAACTATTTCCGTTCATAACCTCGCATTTTAGAAGAGCTATCGATCTTGAAGATACTATCGAATCAATAAGGCGCTATAGACAAGTCGAAAGCTCTTCTAAAATGCGAGGGAAGCATTCAAAGGGCGATAGTTTATTAAGACATTTGGGACTCTATGATGCCTTCTCTTAATCTCGTCTCGTTGACTGGTCTTCTTTAAGTTTTCGAAGTTCAAAGGAGACCCTTCCAAATCTTTTATGGATCCGTTGTCCAAACCTTGCATTATACTCGGCAACATAACAATAGACTATTTCTTCTAGGGAAGCCTCATGTGGAAACTGTTTCTTAACTTTCGTTCTTTTCTTCAATTGTTTATTAAAGGACTCAGTTAAGTTATTGGTACAAAGGGATGGCTATATTTCTATGGAAAGAGGCATAAATGAGAAAAGATTCTTCTTGAGTCTCAATTACTCAACCAACTATGGATAACTGTTTGCAAAGCACAGCTTTATAGCTGTGCTTTTGTTTTTAAGGAGAATTCTATGAAAGCCAAATACATTTTACCCTTTTCTATTTTAATTATTAGCTTGATTTTTCATGTCCCTGTTTCTGAGGCTAAAGATTTGTCACTAAAAGACTTACCCTTTAATGGATATTATCTGGCACCGGAAGAAAGTGGGATTGAAGGCCTCCATTTCAAAGACAATCAACTGATCGTCTATATTAAAGATGATTCAAGGTACACCATTGACACCCACAATCATGACCACGATCACAAACTAACAGAAAATGAAGATCATCAACATGATGAAAGTCACCAACATGATGAAAGTCACCAACATAATGAAAATCATCGTGCAGTAACGGGTGATCAGGAATTCATTGAGTGGTTATTCCAATTCAACGCTTTTCCCTACCCAGATCTTCAAGCTTACTCAACATCCGTACGCGAAAGATATAAAGAAGAAAATAATCTTCCGATTGATTTACAAAAAGATTATCTAGCCATCGCAGAAAAAATAACGCCCGAAATGACACAAAGAGATATCATCGATTTGATCAATCAAACGATTCCTGATATCTCCTATACGCAAAAAAACAATTATAATTATTTTATTATTTCTTGCCCTACCGTCACTGAAAGCAATAAAGAATGGACCGTCGAATTGTTCGGAGAAGAAATTTTTATTTTCGCTCAAGATTCAGATAAATTAGTAGATAATCATGGAAATACCTATGACTATATTGATGGGATTACTCCAAATTAAACGAAGACAGGTTGTGAGTGAATGAAAAAAGTTATTAGATTTTTAATCTCGTTTTTTATCTTGAATGCGCTATCTTGCAATTCACAAATGGTTTTAGCAAACGCTGATTCAAGTGATGAAGAAGAAAATAAAATTGAACATATTATAGTAGATGACCACCATGAGGGCCACCATATAAAAGCGAATTTTATTCCAGACAAAATCTTAAATCCCGATGATAGTCTCTATCAAGCGCCGGACACAGCTAGAGAATATATTGGTAGTTATGAAGGTACAGCTGAAGTTAAACAATTAGGACTTACTATTCATTTGATTCTTTCAATTGAAGAAAGTGGTCTTTTTAACCTAGCATATTATTTTACCAAAACTGACAATGAGAATGGTCAAAGATTTTATGTGGATCAAGAAGGGGAAATCCAATCCATTACAGCACCCTATCAGGATTTAGTTATTTTGACAGGTGGTTTAAAAGAGTTAGAAGGTAACATTGGATCTGGCTTAATTCGTAAAACCTTATCGCCTGTCCTTCTGTTAGACAATAATGGCAAAGCTGATAAGTTTTATCCTTATCAATCTTTGGCTTATGAACTACGTGAAAATTATCAAGATGCTAGAGTGTATCAAAATGTTGGACTGTATATTATCGATGAAAAGATCGTAGTGGATATAAACCATCTCATCGGTTTGGATGAAAGTGAAGAGAATACAACCATTTTGAAAGCCACAAATAATGAAAGTAAAGACTTTTTCTTGGTTAAAGAAAAAACTTATGAAATTTTACAAGAAGCCTTCGACCAATACCTTGATAACTATAATGATTTTATTCTAGACTTTGAAAATAGTAATGATTTTGTGCAAGTCATTCAAGCGATGCATTTAAAAACTAATGCAAGCTTTCCGAAAGACACAACCTTCGAATTAATAGATCCGAAACAAGTTAATAAAGAATCACAACATGATAATACCTATGCGTTATTAATTAACCAGCAAATTTTATACTTCTATGACGGCGATAAACTTTATGTCTCCGACCAAATTGAATTAATTGATGGAAAATATTCTGCTAATGAATGGCAAACTAACTAATTAATAAAGGAGAAGGCATATGGATAAAGAAAAAAATGGATTTCGTAATGATCCCCATGATAACGATTGTTTTCATAAGAAGGTGAACACCAAACATTCCTCAAAACAAACAAGCTTAAAAGGTAAAAATGTAGTAGATCCGCATGACCCAGATCATCACCCGTATAGAGCCAATCATTTTGAAGAGGATTCTAACCAAGAGAAAGATAGCAAGTCTATACCTCGAACTGCTGATCCACATGATCCTAATCATCCTACCAATCGAGAAAATAAATCAAAATCTGATAAACAGCAAGATAGTATTTCCGATGACTTCACCGTCTTTAACGATGCACATGATCCAGAACATCCGCGAAACGACTAGAAATTAAAAAGATGTATATTTGAGGTGACCCCCAAAAGTTAGTTTTCAACTCTCACTTTTGGGGGTCACCTCAAAGCTGGCTTTTAAATTAAAAATGAAGTGCCATTTGGAAATGAGTTAAGAATAAGTAGCTAAATAGTATGATTAATAATAGATAAGGTAATGTTGAAAGCAGAGAAGTCTTCTCATACCACTTAATGGCTTTGTAACTGAAAATTCCTACTAGATAACCTTCAATTAATGTAGAAACTGGATACAAATTAATTTCTTGTTGGAATGAGATAACTGTTAAAACACCTAGTGTAATAAATACAATGGCTAGCCCTAGCATATGCCCTGTATTTTTAGAAACTCTTTCAGAAATCTTTTGCTCTCAGACCCTGCTTCGATAAAATGCAACAATTTTTCCACCAAATCACTCCTTAAAATAATAATTAAAGCCCTTACAAATTAATTATAATATAACACATTCAATAAAAAATTAAAATTATGTTATCTAAATATAATGCTAAAATTTTAAAAAATTACGCTCAAGAAAGTTTTCTTTTTAAAATGAAAGAATCCTACTCACGATTGAGCAGACCTCTTGTTAAATTAGCTTAAAATCTTAGCGATAAACATGTGAGACTACCATCAATTTTCTTAAATTCATCAGTGTTTACGACTTTTATAGGATAACCCAAACTTTCAATCTGTGCTTGTGTTTTAGGGTAACCTTCAGGAACCAATACCGTCCCATTGATATTTAGACTATTAATGGCATACAGTTCTTCTGCTTCAACCACATAGCGATGATATTTTTGAAAATCCTCAACCTTGTTCATGACTGGACTTACTAACATATGATTATTTTCTAAGTAAATAACAAAGTCTTTTAAATGCAGCCCTTCTGTGACTGGCACCGTCGAAGAAGTATAGCCAAACTGGCGCACAATTTGGTCAAATTGTTTAGCCCCTTCTCGATTGGTTCGATCGGATAAGCCAACATAAAAATGCTTGTCTACTAGCATCACATCGCCACCCTCCATGGTTCCGGGTGCCTCAATGTAAAAGAGTTGGTCTTCTTTATAAAAATCCTTCAGAGCTTTTAACAGTTCATGTTTTTCCCCATTACGTGATTCTTTGGGTGAATTAGTCACAATGGCACACTCTGCCATCACCACAGCAGGGTCTTCAACAAAACAAGCATCAGGATATGCTTCTAAAGGCTCTAAAACCGTTACCTTAACTCCTAGTGCTTCCATTGCCTTAACATAATTAGCATGTTGAACCAAGGCATCTTCATAAACTGGTTGGTCTTGTGAGAACATTCCAGTAGTAATACCTTCCAACATTGATTGACTCGGTTTTCTAACGATGGCATGCGAAAATTTTAACATCTAATAACCTCCTGAATGATTAGAATTCATACTTATTATATTACAAATTAAAGAAAATTTTATAGCTTATCCATAGCGTAAAATATCTTGTGTAACCTCGAAGTCTCCCTAGAAAAAGAGACCTCCCTTTTGTAAGATTGTAATAACGACAAAACAATCACAAATAGGAGGCCCTTATGGAAGACTTTAACACAAAATTAATCACAGCACTAGCACAAGGTGAATCGATTCTTGAATTATTTCGTCAGGCCTTAGAAGACGCCATTAATCTATTGCTTGAAAGCGAAAGAACGGTCTTTCTTAATTATGAGAAGTGGGAAGTGAAAGGCTATAATACTGGTAATTCAAGAAATGGTTATTATTCTAGAACACTCACGACTGAATACGGTACGCTGCAGCTCAAAATACCGCGAGATCGATTAGGGGTGTTTGATATTAAAACCCTTGAATGTATTCAACACGCTCCTGCGCATTTAGAAGAGATGATTATCCTAATGTATCAAAAAGGGGTGACGACACGCGAGATTTCTGATCTCATCGAAAAAATGTATGGCCATCATTATTCACCAACAACCCTATCCAACCTTTCAAAAACATTTGAAGAAGAATTAGCTGCTTACAGACAACGCCCTATTAAACAAGACTATGTGTGTCTATACTGCGATGCCACCTTTATCCCTGTAAGGCGCGGAAGTGTATCGAAAGAAGCTGTCCATACAATTATTGGAATTGATGATCAAGGCCATAAGGAAGTACTCGATTTTCAAGTCTATCCTACAGAGTCAGCACTTCATTACCGTGAAATGCTTCAAGACTTAAAACAAAGAGGGCTAGAAAATGTTTTGCTTTTTGTCTCAGACGAATTAACCGGGTTAGCGGAGGCCTTGACTAATGAATTTCCGATGGCTCTTCACCAATCCTGTTAGACACACTTACTGAGACATTTTTCCATGAAAATTCGTGTGAAGGACCGTCAAGAAGTGTTAGCATCACTAAAAAAGTTCCTACA
>Ga0181471_100303_pt1 | contig 16159 bp, 12 predicted proteins | sample InSIn5gowninarea_FD_119083 | JGI IMG/M metagenome (GOLD analysis project Ga0181471, IMG submission 119083) | Clean room microbial communities from NASA Spacecraft Assembly Facility at Jet Propulsion Laboratory, Pasadena, California, USA -... ...
AACCCCGTTAAGGGAACGATACTAGTGGAATTGTTATTGGGGAATGGCAAGGTCCGTGTTACAGCGATAGCGCTTCAGGAGTTCATATTGTTTGGTTGCAGGTTATGGGTCTTCTTTAAGAGAGGAAAGGCTCGACAAATAAGCATTCTCCTCAGAGGGAAACCATGTTTCCCAAAGCAGAGTTGCGTTCCATGCTTCCGCATGTTATCATCTTCTGCTTTTGAGATCACCATAGATAGCATTATCTGCTATCGATCACAATTCTGCTCGTACTTCATTTCTCATTTGAACGACATACGCCGTACGCCATACTTTTGGTGCATCCATACCCCACAGTAGAAATGGCCCTAGAAATCAAGTCTCTACCCACAAGATGGGAGCAGCATAGGTAGATTACGCCGCACTCACGCTCTCGCCTCTATTTTGTCTTGGACCTCGGTTTTGTCTCTGCCCACCACCGCCTTCCCTCCTCTCACCACCCTTCTCTGCGGAACCCTGAGCATCACCGCCACCCATCGTCAATTGTGCCGTGGCTAATCTGTTGCTTAGATCCATCTGTGTCCTTACCATGTTCGCCAGGTACGACACTGTAAGTACGTCCTGGATATGGTTGTTGAAGTCTCGCTCGATGTCTTGTGGATCAACCTTCGGTGCGAGCGCGAGCGTGTTGAGGAGGAATTGGCCAAGTGCTGTACTTGGTTCGACCTCCTCTTCAATGACACCTTCGACATATTTTCCGACTCTATCGAGCATGCCTATTGTGTCTTCTATTGATTTCTCTAGGGATTCGATGTCTGATAGGATTGATGTAGTGCGTGTCTCGGCGGTTTTCGCTAGTGATAGAGATTCGATGCCACTCTGGTCTGCTTCTGAGTAGTTGATCTGGTAGGGGACCGGTATGAATGCTGCGGAGTCTGCTGCTCTTTCTGGTGTGACGCCAACTGCACTGCTGATATATGCGCGCACCTCCACGTCTTTTCCTGCTTCGCCAGCGACCGTCAAGTGAACGGCTGGGTACGGATATGTTCCTTCGCCCTGGCTCGAATAATGATTCTGAATCAATGCCGAAAAGGTGTTCAAGTCTGAGCTTGTAGCATACCACCCGACTAATACCTCCTTTGGATTCGCGCGCATATGCAGGGCCAACATCGCTTTCTGATATTCCATATCCACCTCGACCTGGTCAGCTGTTTCGGTATGGCCAACCGCAAAAGCGGAGTGGATGGTTATGGTGGAATCATCGGTATCGGAGCGCGTGCCGAGAAGAGTTCCGATGACGCGGTGAGCATCAGGTGGACGGCGAGAACTGTGATCGAGGATGCTGAAGAGGGCTTGTGGTTGAACTTGAACTGTTAACGGGGTTGTCGTAGGCTGAAGACTGACAGCAGCCGGGCCGAGAGGGCGGGCGAGATGAAGAGTACCGTCTACGGAACCCATGGTTGCGGTTGTATTGGGTGACGGTGGTGTAGGAGGTTGAAGTGCAGATTACGGAAATTGTAAAATGACTTGCGCAGCCTCGTTGCAATTTTGGTGGCAGTGTGCGGGCAAGTAAATAGAAGTAATTATGTAAGCACGCACGTGCTGATAGTGATTCCGACGTAATTTTGGGAGCGTCGATAAGGATTTTGTAGGATCCACCTGTATATGGGAGAAGCCTCGCCACTCTCTTTTGTTCTTTCTCTTCTTTGTTTCGCGGGTGTGACGCCGGGAAAGGACAGCAATATGAGTGAAAATCGCATTCTACGGAAAGACCAGCTGGAGGTCAGTCTGCACAATGAAAAGAAGTTGATTGAGGAGGGAGTCCTTAAGGAGGAAAATCCACTTGACGTCAGTGAGAGCTTCCGAAGGTTATGTGAGGCTTCGAGACGAGGAGATCTCAAAGTATGCCAGGAAATGATTCAGGAGGGTGTCAACATCAATGCCAAGGACCAGTATGACTATACACCGCTCATCCTGGCCAGTCTATGTGGTCACTACGAGACTGTTCGGCTACTGCTCGAGTCTGGTGCTCTTTGTGAGCGGGATACGTTTCAGGGTGAACGTTGCCTTTACAATGCACTCAACGATCGGATACGAAATCTGCTGCTCTCGTACGATTATTCAAAATCAACAGACCCGTTACAGCCTCTGGCAAGCCACCTGACGAGTTTGCTCTATCGGACACAGCCAAAGACTTCCGACATAGTCGTGGCTGGCAGCACTGAGGGCGACTCTTTCCACTTGCACAAATTCATTCTTGCTGCTAGGTCACCCTACTTCAAGAAGAAGCTGGACACAGCGCCCGAAACGACATCATGGAAGCTGCCAACTTCAATTCCTCCACCAGCATTTAGCGTTGCGTTGAAGCATTTGTATCTTGGAGAATTACCTCGAGAGCTTGGTGGCGGACCAGGTACTGGATTTACAGACTCAGAAGTCCTAGCTGGTATTGATCGAATCAGCAAGCACCTTGAGATCAAGAATCTATCCGAGCTCATTTTGGACAATAGTGACCGAAGGCTTGTCAGGCAAAGGCGTCAGGACGAGGTTCAGATCGGTGGAGGGCAGATTGGGTCATGGTTTCAAGAGAATGTGGTACGACATGCGGTGACCACTCTTACCACGAAAGCTGATGATGTCAAATGGGATAAGAACAACGGTGTATTCGCCGATATTCTCTTGAGGGCTGATGAAGACGACGAAGATGACGATGAGGAAGATACAACCAAGGCGTTGGCTTCAGTACGGATTACAACCACCAATGTGCTTGGTATCCCTCTAGGCGGCTCAGCACAACCATCTAGATCACCATCAAGAACAAGAAGCACTCGGAAGTCAATGCTGTTTCCATGCCATAAAGCTATGCTCATTCGATCCGAGTTTTTTATGACCATGTTCGACTCTGCTTTCAAAGAAGCTCAAGACACACCACATCTACAAATAGTCCCGATTGATTGCTCACCAGATGTGCTTATGATTATTTTGACCTTTTTGTACACCGAAAAGGTTGACTTCGGGCTAGATATTGCGATTGATGTACTGTTTGCCGCAGACATGCTTTTCCTCGAAAAACTCAAGACGAAAGCTGCTGTTGTGATATCAACGCTTGGAAATGGTACGGCAACAGGTATGCAAACTGAAGACCAACGTGAGGACCTTGAAATCAACATCTACGACATATTACGTGCTGCTTGGACTACGAGAGTGCAAAGGTTGGAAGAGTTTGCTGCTCGATATATCGCTTACAGGCTCGAGCAGTATATTGACGAGCCTGCTTTTGCTGAGATTATCAAAGAGAGTGCAAGCAGGATTAGTGCACGTCAGGAGACTGACAGTATTGAGATTCTGGATGACATTCGATTCTACTTAAGTGAAAGGTTCAGATTGCGGTTTGAGGATACTGGATTCGATGAAGCGATGGCTGCTGAGGAAGCACAACCTGAACAAATTGTCAATGAAGATAGCAAGGAAAAGCCATTACCGGTCTGGGGATCTGATGTATCTGCAGATGAGGGTGTTGACATGAGTTCTCCGCCTCGCGAGGCACAAACACAATCTGATATTCCAGCCGATGGATTCATGACTGAAGGTGTCATCCGAACTCTAGACGGTGAAATTGCTGGTGATGAATTCGAGCAAGATGCCATGAACTACCAGATTCTACTTGGTAAGATCGATGCTTTGCTGGAAAAACTCAAGCTCGATGCCTAAGAATGACGTTTATGAGATACAATACGTCTAAGTCTAGTTGCCTCACTACATCTACTACGACAAAAAAGCAAAAGACATGCATTGGCAGTGATCACCTTAGTTGCAATACCTATAATGGGGGCCAAATATTTTCCACATATTGGAAATGCCAAATTAGCAAAAAAGGAATCATGTCGTGGATCGAACAGGGAACCTAGAAGGCAATCTTCAAGTCAGCGGGAGTTCACAGGGGATCACGTTGCCACCCGGTGACGATTAGCTCTGGTAAATCACCTTGGGCCTGGTGGGCAATCACTTGCAACCCCCTACAGGGTCTCTATCGCAGAAATCATTACCAGGGCCACCGTGTGAGTTATGGGTTTTGACACGGGGGACCCTGACTCACCTTTTTCGTGCTAACCAACTAGACCAAACAAGTCGGATGGTGAAAGCGAGGATTTGTTGCTTATTCTGACAAAATTTGTTGTTACATAATATATGAGTGTAGGTGAAGGGTTGCACGAAAATTGGAAAATCGCAATATCAGTGAAAGGGAGTGGAAGGCGACAAGACCCACCCACAACACAGTCCCCGACACCAGCTCCAGAAAATGCAGGTTGTCCAATTCTCTTGCACGAGTGGCGGGCCTACGTTTTTCTTGCTTTGGTACAGCTTCAGTCCATAAGCTTCGAAGCCGAGCGACCAGAGTCTACATTCGAGATGGCACAGTCACGAAAATGCATGATTTACACATAGGGAAAGAGCTGCCAGATTTGCATTGCGATCAGTATCCCACAGAACTTGGACCTGGCCAATTCTTTTGGAAGGCTCTCTACGAGTCCGAGAACAGCAAGGCACGGAGTAGACGGGAAAGAAATTGGTTGCATATGGGGAATCAATGGCATTTCAGCGTCTAGAGAACATGTTTTATCAGGGATTGATAGATTAGAGAAAGCTGGTTCAACCTTATCCAGCCTGCACGAATCCAGTATCATGTACATCGATACAACAATAGCATTATACTCAACGACCGTCAGACAGAACACATAGTATCCTAAATGCCACGTCCGCGACTTTCTCATATAACCTAATCTTGCAGGATTGACTCCATACTGCACGTATTATGTCGAATCTATCTCAGCTATTCAACGAGCAAGGCATTTCTAATCCTCACCAACAACTCTGTAAGTCCCCTTCAGCTTTCTCATCGTGTATGTTGTGGCACCAGTCGTCGAACTTCAGGCGTTAAGGCATGAAGTACGAAGCGGGTCTCGGTCGTCAGGTATCGGCCCGAACCTTTTCGATCCCGAAGGATTTGCACGATTTGCACAAAAAAGTTGGCTTCCGACCTTGAAACTGCACTTCGTTACTCGAGCATTTGCGACAATTAAGAGACATTGCTTTACACTCCCGTAGTCTAAATTTCAATCACCAGTATTTGAGCACGCTTTCTTTCTCGATCACATACCCAAGATCAGAACATCAAAGATGCGCAAATTCCCCAACATAATAATCACCGGCACACCCGGCGTCGGCAAAACAACAACAGCAACCCAACTAATCGAACTCGCCAACACCGAGAACACCTCCTCCTCCTCACTGCATACACACATCCCACTAAAACACATCTCAATAAACAAAATCGCCAAAGAGAACAAATTCTACGAATCATACGACACAGAACTCCAAACCAACGTCGTAGACGAAGAGAGATTACTAGACCACATCGAGACTTTAATCGATGACGGCGCGGGTGAAGGCGGGTGGGTACTAGACTGGCATGTGTGTGATATTTTTCCGGAAAGGTGGGTTGATTTGGTTGTTGTGCTGCGGTGTGAGGATACGAGGGTTTTTTATGAGCGGTTGACGGAGGGAAAGAGTGCGGATGATGGACAAGGGGGAAGTAGGGGTTATGAAGGGAAGAAGTTGGAGGAGAATGTTGATGCGGAGATCTTTGGGACTGTGGCGGAGGAGGCGAGGGAGGCTTGGCCTGAGGAAGGGCAGGTGGTGGAATTGAGGAGTGTGGAGGTTGAGGAGGTGGAGGGAAATTGTGAGAGGATTTGGGGGTGGGTGAAGCAGTGGGTTGAGGATAATGCTGGGCGGCAGGAGGATGGTGTGGATTGAATGACTGAAGGGGCTAACACAAACGGGAGTGAGAAAAGGTTGCGGATGCCATGAAGTGATGAAGTTATGGCATAGACGATGAGATGCTATGACCTTCCATGTTGGACGTTCGATAGGCATATGCCCTGTCAATCACGATCACACAATGCGCAGCTCTTGGCGGGACACTCGCATCTCTGACCGGTGTGTAAATGCTGGAACCACATCCGGAAGTACGACGGATTCGAAACGATCCACGCGCGCAACCATACGTAGGACAGCATCAGCGTCAGCGTCAGCGTCAGCATCAGTCCTTCACCACCCTCAGACCACCTGACTTGGCGAACGATATCCGATCACAAAGTCTCAACCTCCTTTCCCGCAAGCCACGCTTTCAATTTCTCCAGCGCTTTACCTCGATGCGAGATCTTATTCTACAGTACATCACGGATCAGCCAACAAACCTCACATCGCTCCAACAAGAATGCGAACTCACCTTCTCCTCCTTATCCATCTCAGCATAAGTCTTGCCAGTAGGCGGATACTCAAAACACGGATCCCAACCTAGAGACCATATCAGCAAACATCCACGAGAACAACCCTCCTCCCTCTCTCAAACCGCCACAACACGCAACCAAAACAAGGAAGACGAGAAAAGGAAGCGGACCTACCAAAAGTACTAGGACCCCTCGCCGGCACAAGTCTCCCCTCCGTCCTGCCCTGGAACAGAATCGGCGTCTCACCAGGACCAGCACAATACCCAAATGTACAGACCGCATAGATCGTTTTATCCTCGTATGCAGCGAGGAGATTATTAAGGCCTTCATGGCCAATGGCTTCGAGGAAATATTTCCTGCGAAAACTGTTAGTCTTAAAGATGTTGTTCGGTAGTGCTGGGGTGATTAGTTAGGGATTGTAGCGGTCAATCTCAATCTCGAGATAGTGTGTGTATAGATGCGCAACGCCGTGCCTTGAAGGTGCAACATGATGATATGAAACACGAAAATCACCAACAACAAACCCACACCCTTCCACCAATCTACATATACCCTCCCAAACACACCTCCACCCGCCTTCCATCCCCCCAAAAATGTAACCAATTAATTAGGGGAAAAGGAGTAGGGAGGTCATACATACACATACCCCCCCGGCAGCCCCCCCAAAGCCCTAAACTCAAGCGCCGTATCCTCCGTCAAAACCGCTCCTCCCCCAATTGCATCCGCTCCTCTCCGACATTTATCGCGCGCGATTTGTTCAATACTTCCTTGGATCTCGGGGATGTCGATGTCGCCGCGGTTTGTGATGGTTAGGTTTGGGACGGATGACATTAGAGATTGGAATTCACGGAGTTTGTTGGGGTTTGAGGTTAGGAATGTTAGGGAGGTGGGGCGGGGGGTTGCTGTTGAGGAAGAGGGTGGAGAGTGGGAAAGGTGGGAGGACATCTTTGGCTTTTGTGGGTGGTATTGAGGACTGTGAGGAGGGATGGGGGGATCGGATTCTGCTGTGTTGCGTACAGGTGTGGGTATTTCTGGAACTGAGATGCAACTAATTTGTCTTGGAATTTAAATGTTTTATGCGTAAATGGACAGTCCCATGTCTTCGAGAAGAGTCCGAAGTTGTCCCGTTTACTGACGCCAAGGTCTTGGGACTGATTCAACTCAAGTCGAGCTTTAATTCCACCGTATTTGATACCACTGTCAACTTCGATTTCCACACAACTGTCTTTGCAAAGAACTGTGAAACTGGGGTTCTATTGAGGTCATCCACGAGTAATAAACACATGTATTGCACATGATCGAGGACAGAGCTATTGGTGCTTTCCCATCACAAAACCACTTATCAGATATGCGCCTCCGCCCGCCTTGGGAAACAATGAAGGATACGGCTCACGCATAGTGCACAAGACGACATGCAGTATTTGACTTGGCTGTGCGGCACAACATAGTGAAAAATGGTAACGAAGACTGCACAGGGAAAAATGTATCATGTTAAGCCAACCATTGCAGGAATAATCCTTGTTGGATCGTGCATTAAGGATATTGCACCATCCGAGCAGTGGGGCCGCTCTGTTACACCTGTCCAATAACTCAACACCAAAAGAATGATCGTATTACTGCCTTGATCAAAATCCTCCAACACCACAAGTCCTTAACCGAATAGCTTCAAGTCAAGGCCATTTGAGATCCTGCTGATGTGAGATGTCAATCGATGTCCTGTTTCTCATGCTTCGTGATTCATGCTTGCCACTCCGTCCCAATGCTCAGCTGTCGATGCCGTCTTTGAAAACCGTTTCATAGCTTGCTATTCTAAATGATTTGTCGCTGTCCATTGCGTAATACATGATGCTGTGCTCCACGCTGGTCCATTGATCTTGATCAGTTCGAAATCCTTGTATCGGCCGAGGTATCGTTCATCCCGTCGATGAGCATCGATTAGCTTTTCAGGAGTTGGAGTGGTGAAAGCTACTTTGTTTTTCAGGCCGAGTCTTCTGAGTTGTCGTGAAGGATTATATGTTGGGTCGAAAACAACCAGGTTGGGTCGTTCCTCACTGTCGAGTTCGATACCGACTATTGTCAACGAATGACCTCGATGTTGAAAGTATAGTGGAGGTACATCAGTCACAACGACCTTATCGGTGTTGTCAAGTTCCACGCCACTTTCGAAATGCTTCCATACTGCTTCCATCAAATTTCTATACGCCTCGACCCTATCCTTGGCGGAGAAGGCCTGTACTTCTGCATTAATTCCAAGACTGAGCAGTAATGCCTGTGCTTCGGGTGTGCCAATGTATTTCCGAGTCATGCGAATACCCCCCGTCTCCTTCCGACCTACAGCGTTATAGCCTTGATCCCAAGCGTCTTCAATCATATCTTGTAGCCTCAATATTGAAGGCAGTCTCTTCTTATCAAAGTACTTGTGTCCAGGTGCTTTTGCATCTCGGATGTAGGATATCAGCATTTGAATATTGCGGTAACCACAGAAGCCTCCCTCCTTAGGGAGTTTTGCAACGTGGCGAACAGATGGATCACAATAGAAAGCGCGTGAGATGTTTCGATCGAGCTTGGAAAGGCGTGCTAGGACAGGTATCAGATGTGGTGTTTCGTTTTCGATAACTTCGACCTTGACCAATCTACCATCATGTCCAATGTTATTAGTCACAGTAATTTTAGCACCATCCTCAAGCAACCGAATAAGCCAGGATGGCATCCTTTTCTCGTTCGCGTACGGTCCCAGCTCAGCCTTACCAAGACGTCGTACATCGTTTTTCTTGATCCTCAAGCTGGTCGAGCTCGATAATGTGAATCGCGGAGATGAGAACATATCTCTAATAGAGCTCGTCCATCGATTCTCCTTGTCTTTGACTGGTGTCTGTCGTTCTGATGGTAGAGGGTCATGATTTCTAATGGCGTTAGATATATCAGTGGAAAAGTTGCTTGTTATATCAATAACAGTGGCGTCCTCGTTAGCCATGTCTTCGGCGACATGGAAGTCAGTATGGAATTGAAGCTCATCTGAAAGGACTTGCTCCCCACAATGGTACGGACACTCGACGAAGACAGCCTGAGCTGGGCTTGCACGGCCAGAAGATTTGTTCTGCGGTACACTTGCCTTTTCGTTTGTTGTGTGACGTGCGGCGGCAAGTTCATCCTTGAGGGCAAATGGGCTTTCCTCTCCATCTTCAGTATGCATGACTTCAACATGCAAGAGCATCTGGTAGTCACTCTTTTCCTTGTAATCACAAAACGGACAGGAAAGCACTTCCTCCTCACCCTTGTTTGCCATTGTATTTGTTCACGAATACAACGCACACCAATCTGAGGCAGATATCTAGACTGTACTGTGCAAGTGACAGGCTGTAAGGATGACTGGAAGTATTGTTTGTTACCGGCGTTGAAGAATGAGCTTGGGAGTCACCATCTTTCCGATCCTGGTTCAAGGGCGGAACACTAACGAGATCCAGAAATCGCGATGGATAGATCACGATGGAGGGTTGTAGGAGTTGTGAACATGGTATGGAAACTGTGGGTGTGTGGACGCGTCACGCGGTTTGGAACTCACCAGAGATTTGGCGGCAGTGCATTTGCCAAGGGCAAAGCAAACATCTTGTGACAGCAGCATTCTGAAACCTTTGCTACTTCATATGATAGAATAGTCAAACTAAAGTAAACATTGCTGAAGCATAACGTGCAGATTTCGAAACTGTTACGGCAGCACGAGTGTCGATAATTCTGCTAGTGGTAAAATGATGCTAGCATATCGAGGTGGCAGCCAGAAGTTTATTAGCCATATTCCACGGAGTTATAATAGCACTTCTGATCACGACTGGAACAGCCGCAAGATAAGTAAGGTATCAGATAAGTGCGCAATTGAGAATCGACTAGAGAGGCCATATTGAATCTTACGTGGCACTGCGCGCGGTACGCCATAGTGCGAATGGGCGGCCACTCAAGAACACTCAAGCAATATAAAATTAGTGCTTCTTGGGTGCGCAGTTATCTGACGGTTTATCTGATAACTACCTTGAAGTATCGCTCTTTATTTAGACATAGGTACATGGTACTGGATGACACGCGCTGCAAGCTAGAAAGGTCGACCGCAAGCTACATGCCGCAGATATGCGAAGTTATAATGAAGCGTTCAATGTTGTGCGCCGCTATCAACAAACTCCGGGAAACAGAAACTTATCTCACTTGTGCTGCTTGTCCAGAGTCTGCTGCCAAAGACTCATAATACTGGCTCCCATCTCCTTAGTGGAAGCCTTGCTCTTCATGTCTTTTGTTCTGATACCTTCATCCAGAGACACATTCCCTGCTAGCTCGACTGCCTCTGCTTCATCATCCATCCGTGACTTCAGGAGCGATTCCATCACCCCCGATGACCAGAATGCTGATATCAGATTCCTGCATTTGTGCGATCATTTCGATTGTATCGGAGAGAAACCTGTATGGACGAAGGTTTCATGCATCAAGTTGTATGTCCCTTAGTGGCTCAGAGGAGGAAGAGATGATTGAAATCACGGTACTAGGATGAGGTATTTGCATCAGTTCTCAACCTCTCAAGACGCATCGTGAGCGGTTTTGAGGCATAGGAAGCCCGTGGAGGATGGCTCATTGCTTCGGAATAGTTTTACATGTTGAGGCCTTTAATGCGCAGTCAGAGCGAGGTGCCTGAAGCCTTCTCGTGTAACCGCGATGTCAGATTGAGTAACGGGTGGCTCATGCCCCGTGTATACGGCAGAGAGAAGGCATGATGCCGACGCCAAGTCGGTCGCACAGAGATGATGGAGTTCATTGAGTTTCCGGAGTAAGTGCGGGATGGAAGGAGCGACATTGACCCAGACGTGGTACTGGAATCTATGTGGGTCGGAGATTTTCACATGAGGGTTCATTCATGCACTTCAATCATTAGATCTATGCGATCTGCCAAAGCAGCCGGGACACATCCCTCGGATTCTATTTTTCGCGACCCTCCTTGTGGTCACCTGCACCCGTGTACAGTGTGTGGCCGACACCCCGAGCCTTTGTGGCCTCGAACTCCCTCTCTGCTCGCCACGCGAAATTGCTCTTGCAAGCGAACAGTAGGTCGAGGTCTTCGAGATGGCGATTGGCAGTTTCTGCACACACGAGTCAGTCACGAAGCTAGCCAGAAGATACTATCCTGTCTTACCGATGTAGAAGAGGAAGATAGGCACCAACATGCCGAAATTGATGCAGGCAAACAAGATGAAAATCCAGAATCCAACAGCGGCGATGAGATACGGTGTAATCTCGTTCACAACTCCTCCAGCAACTGAAAATGCAATGGTGGCGAAAGCAACACCCTTGGCACGACTGGCAAGTGGAAAGATCTCGGTAGGATATACCCAGCTATCATAACAGTCAGAATTGTCTTTCCAAAGTTATTGTACAAAACATACCAAACTGTCAACCAGGTAGCACCATATGTGAAGGTGTAAGTGTACAATACTGCTGCCACACCTGCGCCGTATTGGGCTGCCTTCGCTGGGTGCGATGTAGCATTAGCTTGAACAAGATGCGCGAGGATACCGCCAATGATAAGCAATACTCCCATCACCGAACAGCCAATGAGCATGAGATTGCGGCGACCGACACGGTCAATGAGGTAGATGGAGAGAGCCAGACTTGCGGTATAGCTGATCAAATTGCCACCGGCCAGAAGGTCTGGCTTTTGACCGCTGTACCCCGAGAGTGCGAACATTTGCGGCGCGTATGTGGTGATGAAGTCGATACCCGTGAATTTCTGCATGATCTGAACGCCAGCACCGAGAAGGATACGACGACGAGTGTGCAGATGGTCCTTCTGAAACAGCATACTCCAATATGATCGGCTGGTGGACGTCGCTTCAAGTCGTATGGCGTCAACGATCTCTGTCATCTCCTGCTCGATCTTTGCTGGCGTTGGATTTAGACGTGCTCTTACGAGGACTGAACGAGCCTCGTCGCATCTGCCTGTCTTCGCGAGATGACGAGGAGATTCGACATAGAATGGTACAGCAACCATGAGTATTATCAGGAACACAATTTGAAGTGCTAGCGGGAACCGCCAGGAAAAGGCATGGCTCTGCGTCAACAAACACCCATACTCAATCCAGTAAACACTGTAAGAGAAGATCAGTCTTTTGCTGCATGCGCGGGTCGGATCCAAACATACGAGCAGATGCCGCCGATAGCAAGGGTGAACTCCACAGCAACAAAAGCGCCTCGAAGATGAGCATCAGCAAGCTCAGAAGTCCAAATCGGCACGATGCAGTTGAGATGACCACAGCCTATACCTCCAATGATACGAGCAAAACACATCCAGGTGAAGTTCATGGCCGAAGCTTGCAGGACCGCTCCGATTATGGCCCACACGCAACCGACCTGGATGGTCTTGAGACGACCGATCTTGTCGGCGTAAGCGCCAACAAGGACGGCTCCTAGTCATTGCCATTAGCGACCATACCGAGTCCATGGTAATCGAAACCATACCGATTAGAAACCCGACAAACCACAGGCTGACGAGGCCGCCGTTGGCCGCTGCGTCTCGATCTGTACCTGCGACTGTTCCCATGCGAGTGAGGAAGTCAGGGTTAACCAGTACCAGTGCCATGATCCCAGCATCGTAACCGAAGAAGAGAATAGCACAACCTGCTAGAGCGAAGATCGCGTACATCATTGGTCGACCTTTCAGCTGCAGTGCACGAGTTGGGGAGTACCCTCCAGGAATGAATGATGCCCATTTCGGTTCAGCTAACATGTAACGTTAGCATAATTGCATTGATGGCATGTTCTCGACAGAGACTTACGCTCGAACAGTTGGACGTCCTCCGGCGCGGTCTCGAAGTGACTGGTGGTCTCGTTGTGCATTTTGACGTCGTCCATGGCTTATCGAAGTCAATCAGAATAGTGAAACTGGCGAGGATGGGCGATCCTGCACGGCAAGAAATAATAAGCTCGTTATATATGTACCGTGTTCGCCGCTGACTCGCGAGCCCTCGCGGCAATGCAGGCCGAGCATATTAGACCACTGGTTCTCGAAAGATGGAGTACCCTTGTGGGGAGCGGAGAATGAGCGGAGCATGAGGAACGTGGGGAAGTCCACCAAACGCAGCGGAGTGGGTAGTCAACGATCAACCTATCCTAGCCAGAAGGGAACCACTACTGAGCCGCATTTTTAGCTTATTAACAAGCATTTTATGCTTAAAACTCTTGTCCGAGATTGGAAATGGTGGTAAACGGTCATCCGCCGTACACCGCGCTCATGTTACCGGCATTCCGCCGGGCCTTTGTTAACAAGATTATTGCTGACTTGCACGACTCCTCGCTGTCAGATGCAGCGATAATCCGATGCTAACGGTCGCTTAGACGGTCTTTCTACCGTCAACAGTCAAATTGACACCGGCGATGAATTTCCCTTCATCGCTACACGGGAAACCCCCTCTTCCTGATATCGACAACGCATGACTTCGCTCTTATGGGCGGTGATGGAGGGGAGGTTCTGCGGGAATGATCCAGGACTGACTCGTGGGGACAAGAATTGGAATACAACATCGGAGTTCGCTTCAGATATTCCGGGCTCGTGGTTTATCATGTAGCCAGCAGATTGGAATATTGACTTACATCACTTGGTGTCTTACCTGACGCATCGTTAAACATAGTTCGGTGTAGAGTAAGTCCATAGGTATCTATACAAAAGTCCCACTCTTCAAAACTCCAAATCATAAGCCAGCGTATCATCACAAATAGCCTCCCTCAACTTATGCACCCTAGAGTAATACACGTAAGAACCATAAAAGAAACCCTAATTGAGAAGAGAAGGAGAGGAGAGGAACCTACTTCAAATGCGCAGGATGCGCTGCATAAACGCTCACATCCTCAGGCTTCTCGAGCACAGCTACAAGACCTAGATCATAACCTTTCGCTCTTGAGGCGGTTGATGGGAGGGGTGGTGCACAGTCGAATTTTATGAGGCCTTGATAGGCAAGTAGTTTCAGCTTCTGAACTGTACAGAAGGTATGTGGTGGTGGTGGTGGACGAGGAGGAGCAAACGTACCTGGGACTTGGCCGACCATAGCAGAGCCCGCGTCTTTCATTTCTTGGATTTGTTGCTGTGATGTGTTGGGTTTGAGTTTGAAGAGGACTGCAGTGGGTGGGACGGGTGGTTAGTAGAGTGTGGTCTTAGGGTGCTGTTTGGAATGGGTTGGTGGAATGTACCGATGTGGTAGACTGGCATGGCTGGTCGTGGTCTATTTTGATTCTACGGTTCTTGATGTGATGTGTAGGGAGTCTGGTGAAGGGGCGCAGACACTGGATGGGGATAAGTAAAGCACGAGAACCATCTCATAAGCACAAGTACATACCTTACCTGAGCTAAGCTCAACGTCGGTTAACAACCGAGTTGCCTCTTTAGGCCCACTGCGTCACTGTACATCACTTTACTTGGTAAGACTCCTTTACCTACAGCCAAATCCGATCAGAAGCACCACAAGGCAACAATGTGGAAAGGAACGAGTCGACATACAGTAGGTAGTCATGGCCGACTCGTCAGCGGAGAAAAATGGTTTAAAAGGGCGATGGAGATTCATCGCAAGACCGAGCTGGCTGTCGTGGTGATATACCTAGATACTAATGGCCAGTTTTGACTCAATGGTGATCTAGTATCTGGTAACCTCTTTGGATCATCAGAATGTCATGGATCAATTCGCATCTCATGTTTGAATGGACCACGAAGCTCCAGTGTTCTTTTAAAGTGTAGAGGAATGAACTAGGCTGATGACTGTACAAAAACCGTCTGAGGACTACTAAAGTTTTCGATCGGAAAACCGGCCATTCCTCATTCGACTCAGATGATGGCTACATGCACTGACATGGTGTCTCGTTTTTAATATGTCGTCCTCCTGACTGTAGTCATGGGTTAGCAGGACCCTCAGGAGTGTGATTTCTTTGTTGCTACGATTCAATGTCTGAGTATTAGCGTTCTTTCCCTTTCCCTTTCCACCGGCAGCACGCGTTGTTTGCTACTTTATTCAAAGAACACTTGGCTCCAGCACATATTATCACTGGTAGACAATCTTTGCCTTCTGGACTTCAATACAATCTTCAACCATTCTTCTATCCATCTTGACTATTTACTATTTCGAGTGACAGTCTGTTGATTATAAGATTTGCAAATGAGCTGTTCAGTTGAAAAATGAATTCGACATCGTCACCAGGTCCCGTTATGGAGGTCTTCGGCCGTATTGGTTTCGAGATTCACAAAATGAAGCCTCTCCTCCCTACATATCTTCATCTTCTCGTCTCCGCAACCTTTCCAATTGTCATTGCAGCTCACGCATCACTACGACGTCCACACTCAGCAGCACCTGCCAAGAAGTCGCGCACCCGAAAAGCAGTTGAGGATGAGGACAATGAAGAAGAGAAATCATCCAAAGTCGAATCATTGACGATCTCTGATGCAATACTATTTCCAATACTGGCAGGCTGTATGCTCACGGCTCTGTACCTGATCATCAAATGGCTCAAAGATCCTGCAATTCTCAATAAGATTCTCGGTTACTACTTCAGCTGGGTTGGCCTATTCTTTACTGGTAGATATGCTAAGGACGTTCTTTACTTCGTTCGATCCTGGTTTTTCCCCACTCAATACTCTCAAAATGGATTGTTGTATAAAGTGCATTCGGACAACTACTTCGTGGCTGTAATGGGCGATGGTACTCGACACAAACAGGCATCTGTTCTCCCCGGCTACCTGAACAAATTGCCACTGCCTGCGCGACTCAACTCCGCTCTATGGAAGCTTCGTCGAGCTCTTCACTACAAGATTACCTGTGTCTTCTCTCTCCGAAAACCACTGACACAAGGCAAGGCCAGTTTCAATCTCACATGCC
>Ga0181471_100305_pt1 | contig 16115 bp, 16 predicted proteins | sample InSIn5gowninarea_FD_119083 | JGI IMG/M metagenome (GOLD analysis project Ga0181471, IMG submission 119083) | Clean room microbial communities from NASA Spacecraft Assembly Facility at Jet Propulsion Laboratory, Pasadena, California, USA -... ...
CTTACAGACGGGGATCCACCTTTTTAACTCGAGGTCGGATTTGGGAACTCGAACATACGCCGCGACGGACGACATTTGATGCTGCCTATACATTTATTCTACGGAGATATCGCATTTGGGCAAGGTCGCGCTAATGAATGGATGGGATGATGTGCTGAATTTCGGAAAGATCCACCTTTCGTCACAACAGAGGAAGCCTGTCGGGGTGTAGTAGTAGCTTGGGTACAATCCCGATAGCCTGGAAATGGCTGGCCGGTGATTGGATAAAAATCCATCATCCAGCTGGCATGCCCACTATCGAACTGCAATATGGTGGGGTTAAGAGATCACTCTGGATTACAGCTGTTTATTGGAGAGGACGCTCTGTACATATTACAAGAAGCTTCGGTTGCAGAGTTGTTTACTGATTTTATTTATTGTACTGGTGTACAGATATCCAACTGTTCATGTGCTTCGGACAGGCCTATAAGAACCTCAAATGGTTATTAAATGCATCATCCAATGGTATACAACGAAGCCTCTCCAAGCCCCGCTGCGCCCTCCAAAAATTGCTCGCCAAAATAATTTCTGGACACCCCTGGATAACCCACGACCACTTTCGAACAAACAACTCGGAGAACTCCCAGCTCTGTGGTATCCACGGACCGCCCCATACCATCATCCCGACATCCCCGTTTGCAGGATCCATGATATCAGTACACAAATCACACTCGTTGAACAGCTGCGTGACACGAATGATATTATCCCGAATCTGCGGGAAGGGAAAGCAATCCAGCCAGGGGTGATGAGGGACGTGGATCTGAACAACTGTTGGGGAGAGAGCTGGAGGGACGTCCCAAGAAGGACGAGTGTCTGCAGTGCCTGAGAGGGCAGAATTAAAGGCAGAAAGGATATCATCGTCCATTTCCCGCAGCGCTAAGCCGAGGACGGTGAAATTTTGTATGAACGCACGCAAGACGTTGAACTTGGTTAGGGTCATGAGGTGGTCCAGACACGGGTTCCCGGCGTAGTACCGCTCATACGCGGCTTTATCGAAATGGGCCATCATGGTCGTGGCTTCAGTGAGGGATGCGGGTTGGTGGTATGTTAGACCGTCGGTCGCCCTCGGGAGGATGAGGGTTTGGTTTCGACTACTCCTTGCCAGCTTGATTGCTGCTTTCTGCTGGTCGCGGACGACTTTCCGTCTTTCTCCTGGGATGGGCGTCAGCGTTAGTGGGACTTTTTGAAGAGCTTTTTGAAGAGATCGGAGACTACTCTGTACTGCGTCTACGTACGTTGAGCCCGTTGGTTCAGCTTATTCTGCAGTCTCCGCCGTGCAGCCGGGTCGGCGACCCCTGTCCAGTCTTCATCGGGCTGACGAATCCGCGCCCGAGATGAAATTGGGCAAGTAGCGATATCTACGTTTGGCATTTTGATTGCATTGAGTGAGGGATGGATAGATAACAGCAAGAAGATGGACTTTGACGGGGATTTTCTTTTTCTTGCCTCCGCTGATGTACCGAGAGCCGCGTGGGGACCGGGAACTGGTGGGCCCGCTAAGTATTGTAGATCCCCGCCTTGCTGACGCAAAATCAGCCAATCAAGATTGATCATCCCTGCCAGGGGTGATAAAGGTTGTTCAAACTGGATCTACTTGAACTTTTCAAGTATAAAATATGTGCGTGACCGAACTCTGCTCTGCAAATTCCAGATTAACATCAAATCTTCCTCAAATCACATCTCGAACGAAATATGCCTACCTTCTCCAGCCAGGACATCCCCGACCTCTGTAACCAAGTCATCATCGTCACCGGACGCAACGCCGGCCTCGGATACGAGACCGTGCGCCAACTCAGCCCGCGCAACCCAGCGCGCGTCTACCTCGCCGCGCGATCAAAGGACAAGGCTACCAAGGCCATCAAGGACCTGCAAGAGACGAATCCAGGGGTTGCCGATATCCAATTCCTCCAGCTCGACCTTGCTTCATTCGAGAGCGTGAAAGCGGCCGCCGCAGAATTTCTCAGCAAGGAATCTCGCTTGGATATCCTTGTCAACAATGCCGGGATCATGATGACGCCCGAGGGGCTCACCAAGGAAGGGTTCGAGATCCAATTCGGGACAAACGTCATGGGTCCGGCACTATTCACGCAGCTCCTGCTGCCCATGCTACGTCGAACGGCCAAGATAAACCCGCAGGCTCGCGCCGTTATGATCGCTTCTGCCGCCCACGCCCAAGCACCCAGCGATATCTACAAGTTCAACGAGCTCCGCACAACAGCTTCGCACCGGCACACCACGGCGCGCTACACTACCTCCAAACTCGCCGATATCCATTATGCAAAGGCGCTGGCTGAGAGGGAAAAAGAGGTCAAGATTATTCCCATTCACCCGGGTATGGTGGCGACTAATCTCCATCATGCCTCGACTGGTCGGTTCCTCAAACCATTTCTCAATGTCGCCGTTGGATTATTTGCAACGCCCGTCGAGAAAGGAGCCTGTCTCAGATCTTTGCTGCGGTGAGCCCTGATGCCAAGAGCGGACAGTACTATGGCCCTATTGGCAAGGCAGAATCAGGATCGAAACTTGCTCAGGATCATGGGCTTCAGGAGAGGTTGTTCAAGTATGTTCAGGAGCAGCCGGCGGGACATCCACTCTGAGAGTATTTAGATACGAAAATCGATGTGAAACCGTGTGGCACAAAAGTCTCCCTGGCCCGGATCTCCTTATTGTTGGCAAAGACATGCTTGGACTTAACCTCCGCCAACTGAGCAGCCATCTGCAAGAGCTGAAATTGACTGGCGTGATCTTGGATCGAGAGTTTCTGTGTCCTCTTGATGGGAACGGGAAGCCAGCTCTGCCACTTGTCGAATGGCCATACTTGGAGGTGCTTGTCTATCACGAGATGCCGAACTTTCTCCCCTCAGGTGAGCAGGCGATGCACCTGTCCATCGTTCTTTTTAAACCCAATGTTACCCCCTTTCCACGTCTATACTAAAGGAAATCAGGAAAATGGCTCTCCGACCCAACCGCCGAAGACCTCGAAGACATCCTACTCCCAGACTGGGACAGTCCATACCAAGGACGACTGGGAGACCTTCCGCATCATAGACGAGGAACCCTACCGGCGCTCAGAGCTCAACACAGAGCTCGCGCAGCGCTGCTTCACATCACTCGGTCTAGCCGCGCAGCACATGCCGCAGCTGAAATCACTGACCTTCTTCTTCATGGTTAGTCCCACACTTGGGCTCACTCTTTTTACGGACGAGGCTACAGGGAAGAGATTCATACAGTGGCAGGCTTCGAGGCCGTTTATGCATTATATGCCTGATCAACGTGTTGCGGATGCGTGGGGGCTTGGGCTGGATGATTTGGAGGATTTGGGGAGAGCTGGGGGGTCCTTGTTTAGAGTGAGTCTGAGACAGTGGCCTCCTGTTAGTGTTTGCTAGAAGTTGGTCAAGGTCATTTGATAGAGACGCGTCACAGTTTTGGCATATGGTTTGTGATCTCCAAACTAAGGATGGAAGGAGGTCTTTGCGTAGTTGTGTAGTACCGGTCGTCCTAGAGGACTGCGCCAGGTATTCTGGATATCCTCAGAGCTATTCGCAGCCAGAAGATTCCTCCTGAGACCCAAAGGGATAAATATCTTAAAGTCCTTTCCAGTCTGTCGCGCTATGGTCGGACACTCAGTACCAAGCACACTAAAGCGTATACCGAAACGAGACATCCCCCTCAAGCACCTTCCAATTCTTATCCTTCCTCTGATTCTCAACGGCAAATAACCGAGCCAGCCCAGCCGCAATGGCAACATTCAACCCCAAACATGCAGTCGCATACAGGCCCGGCCGATACCCCAGAAGTCCTCCGCCCGAAAAACAAGCGACCCGATGATCCCACCAACCCCACCAAAAACCGTCTGTGGGGAACAGCAAACTGTCGCTTCGCCGTGCTCGACACGTTCTTCGAGAGGAAGGCTAGCGCCGCGGGGATCGCGCAGTTATTCCCCGTGGTCGCGAGGAAGCTCCCGGCGAGTCGCGATGCTGTGCTGCTCGTCCAGCCGATTAGGACGATGCCGATATCGCGAGGAAGGAGTGGGCGACTATAAATGGGCTTTGGGGTTTCAAGTGGTCGGCGAGGATCCCCATGGAGATGGAGACGATTGCGGAGAAGATGCAAGGTAGTGTCGTGAGGATCTGCGATAAAGCTGTGTTGCAGCCGAGTATGCTGAGGATTGTGGGCGTGAAGGGGGCGAAGGAGTAGGAGCCTGCTGTGGGGAGCATGAGCAGGAAGGACATGGCGTAGACTTTGCAGTAGACTTTGAGACAACAATCAAGAGGCGGCACATGTAGCCCGCCAACGCCCCTCAAAGCCAAGATGTGATCCATGACTATACCAAGTCACTGGATCATACCGGACAGACCACAGCCTATATTAGGCACTCAGGAGTTCGCCAAGATTGGGCATGGTAATATCTAATGTGGCAAATACTTTTATGGTAAGGCTATAACTATTTTGTCATGGGGTACCAAGTTTATTTTGATTCAAAAGGTCCACGTGGTTCATGCCACGTGTTAAAGGGCCCTCATGGATAAGATAATATGATGCTCAGGCTATCCTAATCCAGCTTAAATTCGATAACGTGCTGGGCCCCGCCAGGAAGTGAGCATTCTAGCAGTGGGATATTCTGTCATTTCACGTGCGTTGTCCTCGTGGCATGGATTGTAAGTTAGAGGGATATGTTGAAATTTGATCTCGACCATGGATGTTGTCTTGGAGCTTGTTGACCATGTATGCGCCCTCCTCGATCTGCTGAGACACGAGCTTAGCCTTGGGAAAATCAGGCGTTGCTGATAAGGCTTATTTTGGTAGTGAAAGGATGTCCTTGATTATACCATGACCCGCCCAGACAAGCCACGTCTTACTGTATATGTTAACTAGTAGTTGAACGTGGTACTCGTTTACAATCGTTCCAGCTTTGGTGTTGGCATGATGCGCATCCCATGGATGAGCGTACATATCAACATAGATCGAGTATACTATACTCCACCAAAGTTGGTCCTGATGGTTAACTCATAGGTTGGGGCAAGGAGGGCCAAATCAGATCCTGTTGCGCGCGGGGCTAGCGGTCTCGGGATGCGGCTTCTGATGGTGTCTGTGTAGGTGAGTTGGTTAGGGTATAGGACGCTGGGTTGGACACGGTCAGAGGGATGTAATAGTTTGTCTTAGTGCACTGAATTGCGGAAGCATTTGGCCAATCTGTTAGGATGGGGAGATTTATTAGTTCTATAAGCAGGATGAGATAGCTAGTTGTCATGTTAATCATAGCACCACCAAGTCCGTTTTGCGTTAGGTAGTGGTAACCAGTTGATATGGCTATTGAGGTGCAGGCTGGGAAGACGGACCCCGTTGGGTAGTTGGTGCTCACCATGATGTAGTCAGGCAGTATGCTAGTGGTGATGTTGGGGATGATGACATGATGTGTTGCAGCCCAGGATGCAAACGCAGGCCGGACGGTGATGGCCAGGAAGGTAGCAAATGCATTTAGCAGCATCTGCGGGTATCAAAATTATAGGCTCTAGTAGTGCGCTGCTTACCGAGTAAGTACATACGACCACAGGGTGTGGAGAACAGGGCTTCCCGTCCGCTCAGCCGTACTTAAGCCACACGCCGGTAGGTTAGTAGTATGGTGGGTGACCACATGCGAATCCCTACTGTTGTATGTTTTTGTGCCTTTTATTTTTTTTTTATTTTTTTTGCGGGGCTATCGGATCTGTTGATCTCAGATCCTAACATCTACCGTTTAGGGAACTCTGTGGATTGATGCCTTGGCGGCTTCCGAGAGCCATCTTCGACAACCGATGCCGCAGATGCCATTCACTTTGGCGAAAGCGATGTAAACCAGGGTACCCTTAGTATGGACAAGAGTGAGGCCGAGGTTCATCAACTCGCCAAACTCTTCACACAGCAAAGCCTCTACTCAACAAGCGGACAGAACCCCTTTACCACAGACCCTGGGTACGCCCTCGACCCGATAAGCTGTAATACGAATACCCATAGGGGGGCTGGGGAGTTTCACAGAGGGTTATCTCGGACACTCATCCGATCAGACCGAACAGATAACAGTCCGAATTAGTGATAGTACCTCTGATATTAGAATAAGCATTATAAGATCACTTGGGATCGGAAATTGGTTAGCGAGCTGGTTGTCTCCGCCGAGTCAACCGGAGTCTAGGCAGTCGGAACCTGTCTCGAAGTACAATTAATCGTTAGAGAACGTATGGAGCGCTCGCCACTTAGACAACGACCCACGAGGGTCATTCCTCCCCAATTGGTAGCTGTGCGCCGGGTAAAGAGGGAGTCAGTTCGCACCTTCCATTTCAATCATATCGTTAGGTAGACGGCCGCAGTGGACAGGACGCAGTTCCACATACTGTAGACCTCTCGCCAGGGCACGGGTCGGGTATACAATGGTCATCCATTCCTGAATAGGTGTTCTGGTCAACTCGCAATCTTGTCAAACATACCTAGATAGACGGCCGCAGCATGGATTCACATGCTTAAATGACCAGAGCCCCACTTTAACTTCTCAGCAGCCTGCCTCCACAGTGGCGCGAGTTTTGGAATTGATACAGCATGGCTTATAACGCCCAGAGAGGCCACTAATGTCCTCCGTTAGTCTAAATCTGTAGTTTATGTGATAGCGCTGGCCTGTGTTCCTCAGAATGCCCAAAGGGGGATGGTCCTGGCACTTACACTCGGGTACAGACCAATCAGAGTGTAATCATTCAATGGGGCCGTACGGCGTGGCAGGCTTCAGCCTGTCGGTGTTAGTTGGTATCGAGAACCATTGGCGGTTTGGGCCAGGTTGGCAGGCCGAGCAGGATAAAGAGGATGTCGGTAAGCTTGAGGATACGTAACTGAAGTCCAGCAATAAAAGTGTACCCATGGTTTTGAATAAATATCTAAACAATTTTGCGACAGTCGCAAAGGGAGAATTGGGAATAGTCTGTTGTTGGACAAACTGCCGTCTGGTTGACGTTATTTTCTTGATGTACTTGAACGCAACTTCGATTGCAAGCTCTAGGATGGAACAATTTTCCTCGTCAAAGTCGATCACGGCAGTACGACTGTGAGATAGCATCTTGAAGGCCGTTTCAAGCATGGCTCGGTCTGATATCGCTTTGCCACCAATCCTCAGTCCTTCTTGACTTTCAATCCACTCGGCAAGGGGTGCTGGGAGTGCTTCCCAGTTGAATAACTCAACATCTTGAAGGCTTTCCGAGTGCAGACTGGTATACGCGACGTGGAAGGATGCCTACCACTCCAGCGATTTTCATCTTCCTTTCTTCGGTGAGGAGTGCCTATCTAATCTATCAACGACTGTCCCTGAGACAAATAATCATTTTTGACACCCATCCAGGCAGAAAGGAAACTCACGATCTTATCATGCGAGATCTCCTGGGCTATTGATCGCGTCACCATAGGATTGAGTGGACCTTTCAGGAAAGTTTCTAGGTCGCTAATATCCTTCGTTCTCTCAGCCTTCCGGAGCTCTCGTTGTCGGTAACGCTCAGGAAACGCTGTCTGTAACGCTTGATTTGCGTTCTCGACGTGTCTGTCTCTAGTAGACTCTTGGTCTCGTGACAGTCGACACCATGAGCGGAAAGGAGTCTCTGTCTGGAAATAATAGACCTGTGATATGCTGCCGGTTCCCCCAGCAAGCCGAGCGGCCACAGTTAGGGCTTTATCCCAGTTGTCTCCAAACACCGGTCTCTTTTGCGACGAAGGTTGCGAAAGCGTAGTCGATGTCCCATGTCCTGGCCGGGCCTAGAAAATTAGTGGTCAGGTAGTCAGCGAGAGCATTGTGAGATAGACTTACGGTGTTTCCAGTTACTATCAAGCTCTTGAATAAGAGGCAGGTATCGATGAAGCTTTGAGAGCTCCTCGTTGTTTAGAAACTTCTGAGGAGCTTCAAGCCATAAATCACCAAACAGGCGAAAAGAGGAACTCATATTGAGTCCAGACTTGAGCTGCTGTTGGCGCACTGCGAGAAAGATTGCGAGGCAGAAAGGAATGAAGGACGTGAGTTGTCGGTTGAAGATGGTAGGGGTGGGAGTAACACATTTGTTGCATGCAAATCATAGAGGCGGAGCTAAGCAGGTCTGGCGCCGCGCAATTTCTACCACCACCGGTTTACAATCTTCGGGAAAAAAAAGTAATTTACAAACATTACCTATACGCAAGCGGGCATATCTCCTCTTCTTCTAAAGTTAACCACGAAGCCTAGATTAAGGCGTATTTCCAAGGTCTACAAGCGAAGAATAGCCAATGGATTCTTGAGCAACCTTGAGACGAATATATTGAATACGTAGATGCGTAGAGGCTATATTTAGCCATTAAGCCTGCTACTCCTACGGCGCTCGCCCTATTCTAGTGGCAATAGCTGTACGAGCGCACGAGGACTATCGGAATTGGGGCTAGAACGTAGAGGGTTTCTTGGAATACGTGATCCCTTGACGAGGGAGTATACGTGATGGTCCACGGCAGGCTGTCGACGAGTAGGCTGCTTGACGATGCAGCACCAGGCCCTAGGAGATTTGGCTGTAGGAAACCATCCGAGAGGGATATCATTAAAGCGGGGTTTAAGGTCAAAGAACTGTATTTCGATGTATGTGATCGAAGAGAGAAAAAATTAACGAGTAGTAAAGCCTGACCTTCCTGTACGTTTAACAGCTTGCGTTGAACAGCGATGGGAAGCGCTGCAGCTAACAACACAACCGTCAAGCGCCAACCGCATTTTGTGAGGCGTTCGGAGTGAGTCCACAACCCTTACGGCCAAGTAAAACGTGTTCTCGAGGACTTGACCCTTCTTGCGGTCACGGATTGCCAAACTCAGAGTTATAATGAAAGAGCGCCTTTGCGTTTTCACCTTTGGGAGTCCAAGTCTGCACTGGAAAACCCAGAAATAACGTCCTCCTCTTCAAGATCTTGACGGGGCGTACCTAAGCTCACATGTTCTGCGTACTGAACATTTTGCCAACAGGCGGGACTTTGTAGCACAGCTTAGTGTCTTGAGCAAGGATAGTGACTATGGGTGGACGAGATCTTTATCAATGAGGACGAGGACTGGATTGGCCATCTCTTCGGTACTCAGTACAGCTTCAATCCCGAGCATTACAAGAATTCGAATCCTCGTCAATCTTGGCTTCTGGGGTGTTGCTTTGGAACGAAAATGTCCAGCTTCATCCGCCCCCCCCCCCCGGGTTAGGAATCATCTCCTGATTCATTGTGCCCATTTTTTTCTTGTTTTCTTTTTTTGGCCCGCTGGTCTTTTGATGGAGAGCTTGATGATGACAAGGCATGAGGGGCCTATAATCTACTTATAGCCATGCATCTCCAAGCATACGGAATCGAAAGCATGAGGAAATAATTAATGGTGATGTAAGTATGGGGTCCAGCTTCTTGAAGATACGGAATCCTCACGAGTACAATGGTTCTGGGGAACTATCGTGTGATAGAAGCATATGTTCAAAGTAAATAGTCTTGATTGGAATTAACACAGTGTCTACCGCTGAGGCATGTTCCATATGTTGGGTTGTTTTTGAAACCCTTTGTCACGCGACTGTAACGCCACTACCTGCTTAAAGCTGGAAAAAGGTTTTTGGAAATCTTTCCCACACACGGAGAATAACATCAGCTAGATTTTAATTTGAACCCACAAATGCGGACGTAAACCAGCACTTTGTGTCGATGTATCCTATATCTATAGATTCAATCGGATAGAGAGCTGACGACGCAGTTGCCGTCTTGTGGTTCAGCAGTCATGTTGGAATTAAAGAAAGCATGGAGCAAACTTGTGCTCCTTCAACAAGCTTTATTCCTTTATTATGTGGGCACCTATACTAAAAAAAATTTAAAAATTTCAAGAATGCCACGGATAAGACTATGACACTGTGGCTGACGCTTTATATGGGATAACCTACATCTTCACAGCTGACTGCTCCCGTCTTCAGGACTTGGCCCCACGCAAGTCTAGACCAATAAATGACTTGTAACAAAGAATTAAGCTGAAATTAAGTTTCCATGCCACGCATCCTTAACTTTAATAAGACCAAGATTAAGCAAAGATAATCTAATATTCTTCACATGTCCAGGCGTGAATTCGGCTCTACCCGGAATTATAAAGCGGATGCTGACTAGAGTACATCGGATTTCCAACTAAATTTTAACAGCAGGAGATCTTCATTAAAGACCATGGAACCCAACAGTGCCGTAGATCTCAGGTTAGGGTGGAATGACGACTCGGCAAAAGTAGTCGACCTGTTTTGGGAAATTGGAGTTGACGACAACAGCCTCTCACGATGAAGCCCGGATCTGGTAGCCACATCTTCCACCATGCCTCAAATTGGTGTTGAGTTGCCTATTGAACTGTTACTTTCACCGCGTTTCGTCATGAGGTGCTGCCAGAATCCTACGGAGTCAATGACCCGCAAACACCAGCGCGAGAAAGCAAGAAAGTATAGATGACGCGCTGAAGCCAGCAGCGCAATGGCTGGGTCAGACCACTGCCTTGTTTTCCATGACCGGTGGGTTTCTTGCAGTCTGAATGTGAATAGGTCTAGATCAGTTTCGCAAAACAGCTAATCCGTCTTGGCGAGCGCCAGTGCAAGAACTACCTATATATACCCTTACCAGCGACACAGATTTTGAACGAAATTCAACCAACAATATATAGAGGATATATGGGGGTCAGATTTGCTGCGTAATTTCGCGCGTTATTATAGTGAAACCGCCAAGCCCTCAATACATCAACCATGGAATGGGGGTCAGATTCCTGTATTAACCTTGTAAAGGGTCTGTTTTTATATTCTAACCCTCCCCAGCTCTTCCTTCTTCTACTGGTAGAAAATCTTAAATTAAATTAACTATAGAGTTGCTAACAAGCTTTTAAGAGAAGCTAAGATAGCTAATAAAGTGAAACCTTGCCTCTATATTATACAAGCTCTAGCTCCTTAACAGCTATATCTAGAGATAGGCCCTTACTATGTCTAGTATAGATCTTATTAATAATAACTTTTTAGCGGCAAAACATGACCCTTTCACGAGAGGAAGGCTGTCAGGTTATATTATACAAGCTCTCTAATAACTAAACTGATAGATTTACTCCTAATCTATATATTCACTCTCTCCAGACCTCCAGCACAGTCTAAATTATATAAGAGAGCGAGTAAAGAGACCAGGATAGGGATAGAGAGGAGAGAGTATTAATCTCCTATAGGAGAAGCTGCTGCTTCTCTATAGAAGGCTATAAAGATAATACCTTTAATAGATATACTACTAGCTAAGAAGAGGGTATAAATATATTAAAGTCTAGTGTCCGCACTTTGATTATTAAGGCATCTATAGCTCGTATAGTAAATATAATATAACCAGAAAGGAGATTATAAAGCTAGTAAGTAATCTTTCTAAGCTACTTATAAGCCTGATAGCCATAAAGATTAACCACCTGATATATATCCTTCTAGAGAACACTAAGGTGATTAGTAATAATTAGAAGTGTCTATTAGAGCTAAATCTCCTAAGGGGTCTCTATATAAAGAAGGGACTGCTATACTTACTCTATAAATATAGTATAGTCTTCTTATATAAAAATAGGGTCTTCCTATATTAAATACTAGGGGAATTATATCTATAGGAGAACTAAGTCCTGGAGAAGGATTATCCATAGTTAATTTAGTAGCTATAAGAAGCCCTGTGCTGCTATATTATCTTAGTCTTCCTATTCCTGACTAGCACCTATACTAGGTAGCTTATTTACTAGATTATTAGACTGGAACCAGGCAAGCCACTGATCAATCCATGGCTAGAGAGCTCGTACGAGAGAATCTAGAGGTTGAATTTTTGCTTAAGGAAGATAGTAGTTCCTAATTATTAGGCTAGAAACTAGCTATTAAATGAAGGAATTTCCATAGTAGATATATTAGATAGCAGTTAGTTAATATATCCTGATTCTATTAACTAGTATAGCAGATCTGGTTCTCTTCCACGCCTTCTAGCTTAGCTTGTTTTAACCCCTAGGCACGGCCAGCATATGTCTTCTTATTAGTAGAGAGATTAATTATATTATAGACCTTATTAGCCTATTTTAGCTGGATCTCATATGAGATTAGCTTCTCTTAATCTGAGCCCTTAAAGAAGTAGAAATTATACCACTATAGTTAGCTCTAAAACTATGGTGGTAACTCTCCTACTATCTACTAGTAATAAAAGAGATAAAACACTACCTGGCTTATTATATAAAGGAGTAGATCCTAATAATATATTACTCCTATATACTATAAGCAACCAAACTGATTTATCTTTCTATTATTTATAATCATAATTATTAGCCAACATGGGGTCAGGCCTTTGTTAGGTAAGGAGATAGTAAAAAGGTTAGGAAACTAAAGCTACTAGTATAATTCTCTATAAAGGAGTATATTATAACTAAAAAGGAAATCCATGATAGTATAAAGATAAGACTCCTAAGCCTAAGGCTTTTAGTACTTTAGGTCTTTTAATCTCCATCCTTACTAATAGTATTATATGAAGTCCTTTATCTTATCCTTAGAATATCCATCCTGTAGGGTGCCTACAGCTTGGTTAAGATACTACTCATGTTTTCACTCGCTTTCCTTATATAGTCAGCCGGTTATTAAGGCTAAAATAGTATATCTATAGGGGTTTAGAGAGCTATTTATCCTAATACTTTTTTAGAACTTCTAGAGGTCTATAATAGTATTAATATATTATATAATAGAATTAGTCCCTAAGATTTATTTAATCTTTAATCTATCTAGCCGTGTATAATCTTTCTTATATTAATAGGACTAGAGGGGGCAGTTTAGGACCTTAGTATTAAGAAAGTAGATAAGCTTCTTCTCTATAACTAATTCACTATCTAGGAAACCCTACTTTTTATAGAAGCTTTATAGTATCTATTAGCTTCTTACTTCTTACTTCTTATATAAACTAGAGGTAAAGAGGTCTTCCTTTACCTACTATTCCTTATACTTATTAATATACGCCTTTAATATATTCTTAGGCCGCTGGCTTTACATATAGTGTAGGGCCTTGATACTATAGTGGTTTAACTAGTCCTGGAGCTTGATCTGTACTAGCTCCTAAGTCTAAGATAATAGAGGAGAGGAGGTATAGGGAGTAGAGAGTGATAATAGAGCTATCTTTTACTAGGTTTAAAATAGTATTCTCTCTCTTAATAGTAATATACGTGTAGGTAGTAGGAGTAATAATAAGAGAGAAAGATAACATGGAATTTATATAGTTATATAGCTCCTTTTCTACTACCTATCCCTGTTATCCCCCCTTAATTTAACTATTAGACTCCTCTCACTTAGATCATCATTAACTAAGAGAGAGCGGGCGGGAATATAAAGGTACTGTCATAGGCCTGTAAGGGCCTGTACGAAGGTATCCCTGGCTTCAAGATTACTGCCAAGATTTCGCGGGCGTGATCTACGGTCAGATATATCACCGTGGATGGGGGTCAAAGGGGTAAGTGAGGTCAGATATATGAGATATCCTCTGGGTCACGTGGGATTTCGCGAAATTTCGTGGGCGTGGATACATATATATACATCCATTACGCAATTTAACATTTTTTAAAATGCAGTCAAACGATAATGAAAACCAACTTGCCGACCTCCAAGAACTGGCAACAAGACTCAAAAATAGTTATGATGCCAGAACTGGAGCAGCACAGGAAATTCCTATTGTGATGGGTAAGAGTATTTGAAGAGGAAAATACACTGTTCTAACACTCCTCCAAGTGCCAGGATTTTCGGGATGGGGAAGTCCTCTCTTTGGCGCTGTCAATTACTGGGGTGGGATTGAGAATATTCCCCAGGAGCTTGCAAAAGCTGGTTACACGGTGATCGTGACTCCAATAGCTCCCATCTCATCTAATTGGGAACGCGCGTGTGAACTTTATGCACAGCTTACATCTGGAAGGCATGTATACAGGATAAAATCTCGACCAGAGATTCTAACAGGATGCAGATTCTCTTGGTATGACGTCGAAAAAGGTACATTTGGAGATGACAAGCTAAGCAACTTCAGCTGGTATGTGCGCAACGGGGAGATATGGGACCCAAGATTTTCTGACTCAGTGTAGGATATGGCAGTATCTTTTTAGAAGAGACACATCGCGCCAGGGTATTGAAGTCGACTATGGTGATATATTTCCAGAAAGATATGGATATGAACGGTATACTACAAAGCGAAAACTCCCGATTATATTCACGCGTGATCGCAAAAGATGGACCAACTGGGTCTGGAGTAAGGACAAGCCAGTTCACTTTATTTGTCATTCACAAGGAGGAAATACTGTTCGATATTTGCTCCATCTTATGGAAAATGGCTCGAGGAATTTGACAAACGACACCTCGGGTAGTCCTCCGGCGCACTCGGAATATTTCGAACACCCAGGACGCAGCAACTGGGCAAATTTCGGTTTCAACTATTGGGACACCTCATAGGGTACCACAGTTGTCAATGCCATCGAGAAATATTTCAGAGTATGTCTTCCTTCCATACATTTGAAGTTTGCTAATGTGAGTAGGAAATGGATATTGAGCAAAGGACTAGACTTATTGGCCGCCTGTTTGCAACTCTTTCTTTCAGCGAACCTGAAAATAGGTTTTATGATCTTCAACTTGATCATTGGGGCCTTAGAAAAGGCAGAAATCCAGCCGGAGATGAAGAATCTTTCCAAGAGATGTGAACAAGATTGGAATCTCATATACATGGTGCTCAACCCGGACCAGTGCGTCGATGGCTCGATTCAGACCACAATGGACTTTATGATAATAGCATTGCTGGAGTCGATGATTTGAACAACAAAACCACTCCTACCTTCGACAATATATACTACTTCAGCCTGTCCTTCACCTGTGTGCAGCAATTTCCGGCCAACTGGCCACAATGGACGTTACACGCGCTGAGTGAGTTTCCTCTGGCTATTGATGACTTTATCAAGGGAATACAATTTCCACCTATCCAGGCGGCGGCTCAACTTGTGCGTAATTTTATTACCCAGAGTGGATACGATTTTGTGGCTACGCAAACTTCCTTCACCAATGTTTTTGTTTGGGCTTTGAACTATCTCGTCAATCCTTTCCTCAGGGACAATGGTTACCAAATCAGATTACCTGGACCTCCTGATTACTTACCAGTCCCGAGTGTCTTCCCGCCTTTGCTTCCAATTGCGTACGCCATGAGTTCCTATGACTTGACCGATCATGAAGCCAATATTCTAGGAAGTGACTCTCACACCTGGAAGGTCAACGATGGCATCGTGAATACTGCCTCTATGCAAGGCCCACTCAATCCAAATAGAGGCCGACATGGGAGCCACAACGACGAGCTAATTGCAGAGGCAAGCTTCTTCCCTCAAAATCCAGAGGATATACCAGCAGCCAAAGGAAAGTATTGGCATTTCAGTCCTAAGACTGGTGTGAATCATGCTGATCAGATTGGCAATTTCATTGAGGAAAACACAGTAAGACTTTTCACCGAATCTCGAATCGATGTAATAAACGGAGCTAATAATTGGACTAGGCCAGATTTACAATGGACATGTACAATGCACTAGTGACAATCATTTCTCGCCTTCCGCGAGAGACGCATATATTTATGCCCTCTCCCACGCCTGTTCCTGAGGGATCTGCGGAACCTCACAGTGACTAAGAATTAGCGAGCAAAGCCTTCAATTTAGATATCACGAGAATGGAAGCACTGGGCTGAAAACATTGATGACGTATGTTCAACGGTGCATAACCGATGATCAGGTGGCCTTTGTGAGGCGACTATGCCTGAGAAACGTTGTGTACACAACCACCAAAGTATTAAATAGACGAAAATAAGCAGCGAGCAAGAGATCAAAATACCAGCGGGCCAAAAAAAGAAAACAAGAAAAAAATGGGCACAATGAATCAGGAGATGATTCCTAACCCGGGGGGGGGGGCGGATGAAGCTGGACATTTTCGTTCCAAAGCAACACCCCAGAAGCCAAGATTGACGAGGATTCGAATTCTTGTAATGCTCGGGATTGAAGCTGTACTGAGTACCGAAGAGATGGC
>Ga0181471_100306_pt1 | contig 16114 bp, 18 predicted proteins | sample InSIn5gowninarea_FD_119083 | JGI IMG/M metagenome (GOLD analysis project Ga0181471, IMG submission 119083) | Clean room microbial communities from NASA Spacecraft Assembly Facility at Jet Propulsion Laboratory, Pasadena, California, USA -... ...
TATATATATGAAATAACAATTCCTGTGGATGTAGCTACTAGAGAGTAGTGAACCACGTAAAACCTCTGTTTATGCATGAGCTATTGATGTTATTTGTTTATTTGACTAATCAATATCTAACTCAGTAATGTCTTAGTCAAAATGTATGTATGCTTTAAGATATATTGAATGGAATAGGATATAACTTCAAAGTATATTCTACTAAGTATAAAGCATAATACAGAGCATGCATAACAGTAAACTAACATCGCAGGATAGTTCTAACATGTTCTGATGCGATTTTAGGGGAAACTGTGATCACCACGACGTAGAATGCCAATGTTACCGCGGAGCACAATTAGAAGAGGTAAGCATACCGCGATCCTCTGGGACATTGCAAGCTGCGAATCCCGGACAAAGGTGCGCGGTATGTCGAGTAAGAATGCCGCAAGGTGTCAGAGAGGGATCACATCGCGCTGTGAAGTCAAATGGTGCAAAGTTCTGTTGAAAGCCATTCTGCTGCGAAGATGAATAATCAAGGAGGTCTCTTTGAAGGTCCCATGTGTAAGGTGTAAGTCAAATGTGAGGTTCCCGTGGTTCCGTCAGTGACTATGGACACTTGAGTCCGCATCTCCCCCATTGTCACCTCAGGTGAGACTCCAGGCTGTTGCACAGTCTGTTGTCGAGCAGGTCGGTAACCCTTAGGGGTTTTTGTTGCTGCGAACCTAAAGCCGAACTCGGATCTTCCTAGTAGCAGTTCAATAGATGGTTCCATTGTCGGGACCTGAAAATTTGACGATATTGGGACCCTCACATGTTGAAAGAAAAAGGAAAAGATTTTGCATGGACATTTTGTTTGAAAGAGAGATACCAGCAGAAGGGTTTCGCAGAATTCACAGAACCTAACAGATAGTTGAAGGAACAAGATAAAAATGATTGCGGAAAATTATGTAAGTTGTTCAAGTTGCGAAGTTGCTAAAGAATGTTGGGGACTGCACAGAAGTAAAATTAAAGCTGGAGAATGACCTGGACCTGATTGAGGGATTAAATGAACCATGTATTTGAAAATGATACCTATTAAACTAGCGGTTACAGCCACTGATAACCCATGTATTATGGTAGATGGTTTCATTTTTATATGGACATTAATAATCTTAGGTTGTATGCAGGCATTATAGCTAAGTGTTGCAAAGAGAGTGCACACTGTGAATTGATAGAAGATGCAGAAAGATAGGAGAAGCAGTCGAGCAAGTTGAAAGAACAAAGTAATCCAAACCGTGAAGTAGAAGTTCTTGCGCAGTAAGAAGGACGTAAGCCGCGATGTGGAGGACAATGCTCACCATAGAATCCCAGAAAGCAATGACTCCGGGCGAGTCATCAGGTGAGTGTTAGGGGACTGTTGGTGTCAAGGACCATAGGATAAAGTGCGTTGATGTCGAGAACCGCAGGGTAAAAGAGGGGACTGACTGTTCGAGTCACAGACAACCAGCGGAGTGAGAAGATAAGGACTCCGCGTCGAGTGCCGGGAAGTACGCCGACATTGTTGACAAAGTGCGCGACCTTATCTGTAAGTCTAACAGATGACAAAGTTAGTGGTGCAGAACTGGAACTCTGTTCGATGTTGTTGTACTACCATTTTTGTGTAAGGGAAGGCGTGTGCAGAGCTCAAAACTCTGCCCATCCTTGATGTAAGATCCAAAGCTGATTGCCGCAGAGCCTGGGGTGCTGCGCACAACTGTTGTAATAGTTAGCGTTTTGAGTCAGTGTGACCTTGAGGCACACCTATTACAGAGGAAACAACACCTTATAAAAGAAATATATTGTAATAGTTTAGAAGTGCTAGAGTGCTAGAGAGCCGATAGAGAGTGTTGGGCCGGAGTGCTAGAGTGCCAAAGAGTTGATAGCCAAGTGCTAGAGAGCTGAGAGAGCTGAAGTAGCAGGAAGAGCGTGAACCCTGGAGGGGTTGATCGTTCCTGTACTTGTCGGGAAGAAACGCAGGAGAGTGTGCGAAATACAGATCGACGCACTGCATACGAGATGGATCGATGGATGGGGAGAGATCGTTGGCTACACAGTTATGTGTGTGGCGTAGGATTTTTGCACCTCCCCACAGATGTGTGCGCGAGACATAGATCGCGATGTTGTGGGAGGCGAGACACTAGAGATCAGGTGTCCCATGGAAAACTGGATGAATAAGAATATCTGGATGCAGAGTGTTCTGCGAGAGGAGAGGAGAGAATGCTCGAGAATCTCGGTCAAGGAGAGAGAGATGGTGAATGTAGTGATTACGTGGGTCAGCATCTGGGAGGGTTGGTTGGGCCGCTCCCTGTAACTCCTTGGTGGTATAGGAGTCTGTTAAGATTTCATTGATATATATTTGAAATAACAGTTCCTGTGGATGTGGCTACTAGAGAGTAGTGAACCACGTAAAACCTCTGTTTATGCATGAGCTATTGATGTTATTTGTTTATTTGACTAATCAATATCTAACTCAGTAGTGTCTTAGTCATAATGTATGTATGCTTTAAGATATATTGAATGGAATAGGATATAACTTCGAAGTATATTCTACTAAGTATAAAGCATAATACAGAGCATGCATAACGGTAAACTAACATTGCAGGATAGTTCTGACATGTTTTGATGCGATGTTAGGGGAGACTGTGATCACCGTGACGTGGACTATCAATGTTACCATGGAGCACAGTCGGAAGAGGTAAGCATACCGCGATCCTTCGGGACATTGCAAGCTGTGAAGCCCAAACGGAGGTGTGCGGTATGTTGGGTAAGGATGTCGCAAGGTGTCAGAGAGGGATCACATCGTGCTGCGAAGTCAAATGGTGCGAAATTCTGCTGCGAAGATGATTAATCAAGGAGGTCTCTTTCAAGGTCCCATGTGTAAGGTGTAAGTCAAATGTGAGGTTCCGGTGGTCCCGTCAGTGAGTGTGGACACTTGAGTCCGCATCTCCCCCATTGTCACCTTAGGTGAGACTCCAGGCTGTTGCGTAGTCTGTTGCCGAGCGGGCCGGTGACCCTTAGGGGTTTTTGTTGCTGCAAACCTAAAGCCAAACTCGGGTTTTCCCAGTAGAAGTTCAACACTATGAATGGCTTATATTTGGTCAAATCCATGACTTTTCCCCAATTACAATCTTGACACCAATCTTGAGGTGCTAATCTTCAACAACAGGCTCTCAACTTTGAGGCCCTATATGTGATTCAAATGAGTTTGTTTCCCAATGCAAACTTCCTTTTAACCTTGACCTAGGGGACCCAGAGCAACCATATACAAGACCATTAGTAGACTGAATGCCACACTTGAAGAGATGTTGATGAATTTTCCAACCTAGGAAAAGGTAAACCTCGTAGGATGGTCGTTGTAGAGAAAAAGATGCCCCCTCCATTTTAATAGAGCTAGTGTTGTTATTCTTTTCTTTTACTTGTAAAATGACTATATCGAGGCTTTAAAAATATCTTCAAAAATCCAATAAATATCTACTTTTAACAATGTAAACAAAGGAACCATATATTTGCAAAAATAAAGAATGTTTCACTAATTTGTTTTAATCATTCCCATAACCATATGTAAGCAAGAACAATTCCTCGAAGCAAGCTACACATATGAAAAAGAAGAATCAGAAGCACAAATGATCCATTTACAAAAATATTTATATGATCTACAACTTTTATATCACAAGGATGTAAAGGTAACACATTCTCGAGATTTTTATACTTCAATTACAACCATAAAAAACACAAATCCATGTGATCCAAAATAACTCTATGCAGGGATTTCAATTAAACTAATAAACGTTGACCACTGTTTGAGATCAAATATACTGTATGTAGACCTACATTAGAAAACATTCATGATACTTAAATGATGAAAGTAAGAAAGAGTGTTTGTCCTATCGGACTAGGATGGGGCTCTGGTGGACCTTGTAGTCAATGGAAAGGCTACAAAAATGAGTTATGTAGAATCATCACTCTACTTGTTGAAAGGTTCTTTAAATAAAGAAAGGAATAACTATTGGGGCCAATCACCATAACTACTTCCAAATTTTGATAGTCAGGGCATTTGAGTAAATGCTTCAAGGGCTCCTTTTAACCAATTCTCGATATAGTCTTGTAATGGTGCCATGGTTATATCTTGCTTAACTTGAAGCGTGAATAATTCATCCTCAATTATTTTAAGCTTATATTGCTATAGGTGTGAAACTATCAGTTGGTCCTCATTCATATTCACAAAGCTAACCAAATAAACCCTAACCATGTCATATGGGAAGCTAGTGAGGTCATTAAACTAAGTACCCCAAGTAATCCTCAATTGGCCAATTTCAGCTTCCATATGGTCGTTAGACAATAACACTATGTCCTTCATGAGGGATGCACCCTCAAGTTTTTTGACAATATCAAAAGCCTTAAAAAATATTGCACTCCTCCTCTCTTGGAGAATGTTGCAGGTGGACAACATATTCCAGAGGAAATCTACTAAGGCAATCCATCCTACTTGTATTTTCTTGAGTCTGTTCTACAAGGGGAGGTCTTCTATCTTGCTCTTCATCTCATCCATGGATGACACTATGGCCACAAAGGTACTCATTGCATTCTTACAAAAATGTTCATAATTTTGCAAGTCCTTTTATAGATAAGATATCAAGGAATGAATGTTATCAACCGTTGCATTGGCGTCAACAACAGTCTCCAAGAATTCCAAAATTATATCAAGTGTTTTGTTTATGTTTTCAACCGCATATTTTTAAATTCCAACTAACAATTCAAAGGCCTTTTTGGTCCTTGAATCTACTTCACCTGTATTATTGAGAGGATTGTTAAGAATTACCATGGTCAATGGTTCGATGAACAAAGGCCTAGGATTCAGAGTAGCCTCAAGCTCCTTTATATTTTTCCTCAACTAGGTGTTCTCTAACTCTTGCTCAGTCTCTAAGTGGTCTAAAGTGTCATTGGTGGCTTGATGTATCCTAAGAACCCTGAAAGGTTTCAGTTCCCTGATTTCAATTTCCAAGCTCCAATTCTCAACAAACTTCCTTGCTTTGAGGCCGAATCTTCCAATTTGGAGCTTTCTAGCCTCCTTATTATATTTGGCGTGATGAAGAGTTACATATTATTCTTCAAAAATAGTAGGCTCGTCATGAGCCATATCTTTGTCAATAAGCTGCCTTTCATCCATTTGCATCACCACCGCGACAGGTGTTTCATTAGCAACATCAACATCCATATATGCTATAGCTTCTTTTGATTCCTCAAGATCTTTTGTGTTGTTGCTCGTGGTGTTTTCATTTATTTTAGGGGAGGGAGAAACTCTGCAAGGAATCTCTAATCGATGATGAGGGGGATCCCTGCCATCACCATTACCATCACCCGCACATCCGTCACTGTTCTTTCTTCACTCATGAATAATTTCATGACTATTTTGACACTGGGAGGGAGCATCATGGGAGCGACTAGTGGGATCGTTTGTGGGGGGAGCTAATGCTCCATCCCTTTGACTATTTTGGGACTATTTTCTTCCATCTGGGAGGTGTTTTTTCTTTGAACAAGCGTTAGAGATAGCACGAGTGCTCGCGTCATCTTAGGTGATTGGTTCCCTCTTACTAGTTCTATTCTTGTGCTTGTCTTCATTATCATCCACACCCTCTAATGCTTCCTTGGATTTGATAAAGATAACATTATATCTTATGGAAATCACGTGGGCTGAGAAAATTCCCTCACGATTGAAACCCTTGTACGCTGGTGCCTCTTTCAAATGAAAGGATTTAAAACCTCGAGACATTTCAATCAAAACGGATGAACCCTTTACCAAAATGTTGGATATTGAAAAAGGCATGGAAATAAATTGCCACTTCCTCTTTTTATCAAAGAGAGTAGATCACTTTCTATACTGCCTGCATACCTCCATGATGAAAAATCTATCACACACGAAAATTGCAAGGTAGAATGGTTCATCTTCGAAGCCATAGAGCCCTATGTATGCAAATTTATCTTTGAGTACACAAACTCCTTTTCCAACCAAGAAGGCCTTAGTTACTTGCGTAAGCTTGTCTAGTTATTTTCCAATGAGCATGCCCACATTTCAACGAAACAATCTCACACTTGGTAAAAATGGAAAGATGTTTTATGCCTCCATAGCGATGATACCAATTGCACTGAGTCGTCTTTACAATCAACATCCCCTCTTAAGAATAAACATTCAATTACATTGTAGTAAACTAAAACATATACTAAATAAGAGGTCATGAAGAACCTCCTAGTTTTCATGAAGTGTGTAATAGTTGGTGGGCTATCTCATTCAAGATGATTTGCGCCTAGTCAAAAGTCATTCCCATTCCCAACTGAACTAAGAAGTGAAGAGCATACAAGACATATTTAGGAATATAGGAGGTCGACTCGTGTCCCACCAGACATGCAAATAGCTTGGAAAATTCCTTGTATGGATCCTTAAAGGTGCAAATATCAATCTAGCGGAGATTTTCCAGCGAGTCAAAGGGATGGACCATAAATTCTCTCAATAAATTCAATCCACTACCATAAGCATCAAGAAAGGCATCCACTTTTGAAAGTTTCAAGAATTTGTTTGGTAAGGGTAGTTGCAACATCATTCTAAAAACATTTGGCGTAAAAGGAACTGATGCTTTTCTGCTATCTTTAACCCCAATCATCTTGTGCTTCACGTCAAATCTGGTGGCACGCGTCTTTACTAATTCTTTGAAAGCGAACGCCTCACGCATGCACCCTGCCTTGGCGATACTTGATGCCCAAACCCCCTTCACTAGCTTTTCCTCTGAAGGCAGCTCAAAATGCCACCTGGAAGATGAAGACTAGTGGAATTCCTTATCTTCTCTAGCAAGGGAATTCATTGTGTCAGCGCAAAAAGGTTCATTCTTTTTCCTGCCTCGGTTGGAAAAAGGTCGTGGATGCGGGACGAAAGCTTGCAGGAACTTAGTTGCAAGAGGCAGAAATTTGTAGGCCACGGGGTTGCGGTGGTCTGGCTCAAAACTTCAACTCCCTACCTCTCGTGTGGAGATCACCAAACTTGGAGTCCTTTGCGTAATGCAGAACTTAGTGCGAGGTGTCGTCATGCGGAAGGGTGGTGTATAACTTTATTTCGATGGGAATTCGTACGACGGATATTTGTTGATACATAGTGGGATGCGGCTGCGAAAGAGGATATGTTTACAGGAGAGGGAGGGATGAAATATATGGAGGTGTGGGGTATTTAGCATAGGAACCAATGAATCCCACACTCCACAACAAAAATGGAAATAAGATACTCACATAGGGAGAGGGAGGATGAGGATGCGGATGAGGAAAGTTATGTGTTGGGTGGCTTTTGTATCCAAAATCCATGCATCCTTAGAGTCACTTACTAAAAGAGTAAATTGTCACCATTGAGTTTACTTTCTTTGATTGTTGAAGTGCTATAAAGACATATTCAAAATTCTCATTTTCTTCCGCATATGCATTTTGTGCTAATAAAGAAGAGTTTTATTATTATTGATAGCTAGTTTTTCGAAGGGGATTCTACAATATGATGCATAGTGTCCAATTTTGTTGCATAAAAAATAAGTTATTGTCGTCTTCCCTCTTATTCTTCCACTAAATTGTGTATGTTGATTATCTTCTTCTTTTGATGAATCTTTATGTTTCCAAGTCATTTTCTCTACCTCTACCTCTTTCTCTTCCTTGTCCTTGATCTTGACCTCAACCTCTTTTTGGCATGGGATGAAGTCGTCAGGGAAATCTTACAATCCTTCCCCATGTTCCATGGATGGTAAGCTGAGTAAACTTGCTAGTCTCGATTTCGGGGCTTGACCCAATGAGACTCAAGTGAGGACCACCAAACTACCGGCCTAGGGATTTGACCTCGAGACCTCTGACTAAGAGTTCACAATGCTCAACCACTCGAGCTAACCCACTAGGCTAACTCGACCTTGACCTATATTAAAATATTGATTTTTGATTTCTTTGATTATCACTACCATTGGTACCAATAACACCTTTTCCAGTTAAAATTTTAATACTATTATTGCATGTATTTTAGCAATGTCTTGCTTGATATTTTTGAGCATGGAAATATACTCCATTACATCTCCCCAATCATTTAATTTTTGTTTTAATAATTTCAATTGAAGGTCAACATGAGAACTAAAGAGGTCTTTGAGGATTTTCCATGTCGACTATGCATCGCTACAATTTAAGATGAATATAAACTTCATCGAAAATAACTCACTTTGAATAAGTGTTAATGCCTTCTCATCTTTCAACTCCCATTTCACTAATTTAAGAGCATTAATGAGTCAGTTCTATACTAACAACTAAAAATACTAACAACTTTAAACATTAAGGGGTTCTAAAGTACACCTTATGTCCCTGTACTGCACTCAAAAGAAGATCCACACTTCACTCAAAAACTATAAGAGGTTGGCCTTGACCTACATATAATTTCGTTATTAGCTTTGTTGTGCTGTAATTAGTAATTATGATTGAAAAGATTCAATGAATATTACAATATGTATTCAAATTTGAAATTTTGTGGCACTTGCAAAACACACCAACAACTATTACAATATGTATTCAAATTTGAAATTTTGCAGCACTTGCAAAACACTCCAACAACTATTACAATATGTATTATTTAAAGCCCAACAACTATTTAAAAGAAGATTGGCTATGGTTACTAAGGAAAGTGGAAAAGAGAATTGGGCATTGGTGTAATAGATGGTTGTCACTTGGGGGAGATTTACTCTAGTGAAGTATAGTTTAGAGAATATTCCAGTTTATTGGTTCTCTTTGGGAAAAATTCCTAGATCCATTTTGAATAATATTAGAAGAACAATCATTTGTCTTTGTGGTCGGATCACAAGGATAAAGAAGGTATATATTTAGTAAGATGGGATAGTTTGGCTAGACCTAAATCATATGGGGGATGGTGGATAAAAATAATCTTTCAATTTGCTACAAAATTATTGGCAAAGAGTCTTTGGAGGGGTCTTTTCTCTTCTAGTATGTGGAATGAAGTTATTAAAGAAAAATATTTAAAATAGAGGAATATGGTTGAATGTATTAGAGATGATAAAAAGTGTTTTAAAGGGATTTCAAATTGTTGGAATTGCATGTTAAAATATTTTCATGTCTTGAGTGATTGGTTAGTTTGGAAGGCTGGTAATGGTCATAATATTATAGTTGGAGAGGATCCAATGGCGGGGGTGGCTTGTTTTTATAGATTGTCACTTGATTTGTTAAATTCTTTTCATAATCAAGGAACCTATTTCTTAGCTTAGGTGGGTTCTGGTAATGTTAATGGAGCTATGGAACAATATTGGAAACCAACTTCAAATTTGAATCTTCAAGGGAATTTGCAGATTGATTGGGATAAGTATGTAATGGACTTAAATCATTGTGGTTTCCAGCTAACTTTGGATGATTATTACTTGGCCTGGTCATGGAATGAAGAAAATGGAGAGCTAACTGCTAAATTAGCTTATGATGCTATCCTATTTACTTTGTTAAATACTCAACGGAATTGGTGGCATTTTTCTTATTGGAAATGGCATATTCCTTTAATGATAAAGCTATTTTGTTGGTTGATGCTAGAAAATAAGATATTAACCTGGGATAATTATGTTAAAAGGGGAGGGGTAGGTCCTATTATTTGTGTGTTATGTCATTTGGATGTAGAATCAGTGGATCATTTGATGATACATTGTCCTTTTAGCTAGTTGGTCTGGCTGGAGATCAAAAAAGTCTTCAAAATTTCTCAGAGTTGGAATTTTAAATCAATAGATTTATGTTTTAAATTTTGGAGAAGGGGGGGAAACTATTGGAAAGTACTTCCTTGTTTTGTTTGTTGGGTGATATGGAAATATAGGAATGTTATTTTGTATGAGGACAACACAAAATCAGTATGGAGGGTTGCTATAAAGATTTCAAGTAGTTTTGGGAGTTTCATAAAGAGAAGACCAACATTGGTGTAAGGAATCGTAGACCTCCTTCTTTTAGTAATACTTTACCTTTGTTTTTTTTTTATGGTGCCTCTCAAGAGGCTGCATTGAAGTGTTGAGCTGGGGTAGTGTTAAAGTGCAATGATTCTAAGGTATATAAGTTAAAAATGGGTTGTCTAAGAGGAACAAACAATACCCATGGAGAACTTCTTGCACTTTGGGCTTTGTTATATTTTGCTAAATCTAAACAACTTTCACATTTGCAGCTCTTTGGAGATTCAAAAGTCATAACAAATTGGGTGGCAAATAAATTCCAATTGTAGGTGGCTTCCTTGGAAAGTTGGTAAAGGAAGATCAAGAATATACTTGCATATTTTGCATAGGTGGACATATAACACATTTATAGAGAATATAATTAGGATTCAAATGCTTTGTCAAAATAGGCTCTTACTCTAGAGTAAGGACAAAATTATGGGAAGATTCTATTTGTTTAGAATAATCTATCTTGATATTTTGAAGTAATGTTATGTATCTTCTAGTATGTAGTTTTGAGTGGTTTCAGATAGTTTGATCCTTAGAAAACTCTGAAGTTTTTGGTGATTAGATAGGAGGTATGAGGTGAACAATTTAGTTTTTTTCTCATTGACTTTTGAGGACTTGGATTTGTCTCTTGTTGTGAAGGGGTGTTTTGGAGATTCATGTGTGGTTGTATGGAATCCAATCTTTGATAGATCTTGTGTTGAAGTCTTGTTCTACTATGTATTGAATATGTTGTTTATATTTTGTAATGAAATATAGATTCTTTTTTCTTGGCGAAAAAAAAGAATTGTGGATATCATTAATCATTCTAGTGGACTTGTGGGGGTTACTAGATTGAAGAAGGAGAATGATTAATTTAGTCATCCAAAAGGAATTGAAATATGAGGATATTCATACAACATATATAGAGGTAATTTTCATGGTAGCCCTCATCTCCTTTGACTGTTGAAAGACACTTGTTCCATGTTCCACATTTTCTCGTGTTCTCTTTATAAATATCTTTCAAACACGAAAGTAATGGACATTGTATTGTGATATGATTTTCAACATAATTGTTTCTTTTTATTTCCATTGACCATTCATGTCAAGCATGCTTCTTTATACACCTGGGACAAAATATTACCAAGTCACTTTCAGTATTCTCTTGATTCTTTTTAGCTTGAATAACATTTAATTACATGTAAAGTGAAAGATATATGTCTTTATGTCTTCCAACAAATTTGCAATTTTAATTTTGGTGATGCCTATTGTGGTTCTCTATGACTGGGTGGTAACCCCTCCTTGGGCGTTGTGTTTTCTCACCATCTATCTTGAATACTTTTTACAAACCTCTTGAATTTTCTCATAAGTGAGATGAGAAATATTTATTTCCCCATCATGTTTAAATATTTTATGCATACCCTTAATTCTTCTCAGGAACCCTAGTTTAAGAGATTTTGGATGTAAGTTACAATGTTTCAATCTCTTAAAACTAAACTAAAAATATTTCAACATAATCGTTTAATATTTCATCTTCTCTTTACATTAATTCGAGATTTAATTTCAAGTTTCTCTATCCTTACAGTAATCTTGATACCTTTTTAAAAACTTTTCCGTCATCTATTCCCATGTGCTAATACTTAATCCATCTAGTCCCATATAGTTGGGAATAATTTGATCTACAATGCAACAACCATGTAATCATAACTCTTGCACAACATGTTAAATTTGGATAGGAATGTGTTTGGATCCTCTATTTTAAGTCCATAAAAATGTGGAAGAACAAATGGGTGAATTTTTTTCGTTTGATACTCCTCTTCTAACTCTCGAATGGGGAACTCTAAAGTTGAACGTTCACAATTTGCGTTATCATCATTTTCCATTCCAAATAGGGAATTAATCTCCCAACTTGTCCAAAAAGGTACAAACTCTTTTGACTTCACCCATGCTTGTAGTTTTTCTCCCAAACCATGTTTTTAATCAAAACTTAGTAGCTTTTGTTATAGGATTTTATACCGATTCCTCTTTTGGTTCTTTTGTAACAATTTATATTGTAACATGTTCAACTAAGGATCACTTTTCTTGCTTGGTTTCAAGTTCTTCTACAACAATGCCTTCTACAACTTGTTTGACAAAGGATGACTTCTCTTGAGTAATTCAAAGTCCTCTAACCAATTATTCTTAAATCACAATTCTTGTTCATCCTACCCCTTGTGAACTGTTTTATGCTTTCCCTCCACCAATTTCAATATTGTTTAGAAGAAACCTACTTGGCTTAGCATCCATTCTAATTATACAAATACTATAACAGAAAAATAAGGCTCTAAAACATGTGAAGAATTGAATTTCAACCTCCAAATTATACTACCTCTATAATGTATAATCCAACCCAATAGACTTAAGTTACTCTGTTTTTGGAGTCTCCCAAACAATGATGTCAAAAAGTGTCAAACTCCATTTTTCCAATGTATTAATGCCAACAAATCATTACAAAGAAAACACCTTCTAGTAGAGGTTTTTGCGAAGGTTTTTAGTGTTACAAGATCGGTCAAAATTATCAAAAAAACATCTGATACAAATTCCTATATTGGTAATGCAGGTTTTAATGGATTTTCATTATAACTAAGAATTCTAGGCAGTCAGAGGCTCTAGCAGAGTTTTTTTCACGATGCGCTTAATCAAAATAAGCGCACCAGTTTGTTAATAATGCTATTAATGCACTGGTGCTCTATGTAGGTATACAAATCAATGTATATAAACCAATGATAAGCATCAATGCATATTTTAGATATTTAAAGACTTGGAAAACTTCTACCAATAAATAATCGTCGATGTGCTACATTTTTTATAAGCATCAGTGCATTCTGTTAATGCTATGAAAACCAATGTGTATTTTATATCACAAAAGCACAACTGCGTGCTTTATGTGTAAATGCACCAGGGTGTATTATGACTTGCTTGAAGTATGCTCGTGTAAGGGTAACAATATCGGTATTGACAATGGTGTTGGTATCGTTATTGAAAGTGGTGTGATTTTTGTAAATTAGAGCACCGATGCTTTTATTACAGTTTAGCCGCATCGATGCGTAACATGTATAAACAACATTGTTGGATAAATATGTATAAAGTGCACCATTTAGTTCAAATGAATATAATGCAGCGAAATGCTGCAGTGTGGAAATTTTCTTCATTGCCAATATGCGGGTATGCAAATGCGGCTTCTTGTTTTTTACAAAATGTCAATTAATTATCCCAACATCAAATATTTATAATAGTGATTTTTATATTTTAATTATTGTCTTTGGATATAATCATGGCATTAATGTGTCGTATCATTTTAATAAATATACCAACTTATTACACATTTGTTTATTGTAATAATGTAAATCATCCATATATTTAATAATTGACAATGTTTTATGATAGTGATGGACAATGCAATGCAATAAAATAAATCATTTTATTATGTAAGAATAAAAAATCCTTTGCCATACAAAATGGAACAACATAAAGGTCTAGGATATTGAAAATGTCAATAAATAATTGTTACAATTATTGGTGACATGCCATCATCCAATTGAGACAATATGTATGGTTTTCACAAACAAACATTCTAAAATATACAACTTGTAGCATTCAATTTTGATGACCATCATTCATCACTTGAACTACTGTCATTGCTCAAGCTGCTTGCATGCCTCATATCTTCATCACTTGCACGATGTATTGTACTTGGGTTATTTGGAATGTTTTGTTGATTGGTTTTAGTTCGACATTGCCTCTCTTCATGTTCCATCTACAAACATAGAAATAAAGCGTAATGAGTATATCTTCATTTGTAATAGAATACACTTGATTACTTAAATAAAAATGAAACCATAGCAATGATTGCTTCATAAACAAAAAAAATCTTTGGAATCCATTCCTTATGATGTTTGTCAAGATTTCTTATGTTGGCTCCACTTCATATTTTGTTTCCCATGAGTTTTATACACCATGACAAAGCATATACATAGTTTTTTTATACAAGAACAGGTACATTTATATTATGTATAAAGGCCTGGGATGAACCCTATTACAATAATGCTTCATACAAAGACTTTCTACTTAGGATTGTTGCATAATAAGATACAAGAGTATAATATGACATCTCTAGCCACTCCTTTGTCTTTTTGATCCCTAATTCAAAATTCCATACAAATTTCCAACTATATACTTTGCAATAAGTGCCTAGTAACAAAACATAATAGTAGTACATTTACAAAACATTTAATAAAAGACTGATTCTAGAGTTTAAACTTGTTCTATTGCAGAACCGAGAGGTGTCATCCTCTGAATTCCATTATCAGACTCCCTGCTATCCATTGCATCGTGATAGGTTCTTACACCCTTTCTGCATCCTTCTTAGCATCCATGAGCTTTGATGCTTGGTCATTGTCTTTTAAAATTAGGCCAACAGATTATGAATTTCTTTCGCCTGTAGAATTACTTTAAGCTTCAACAGATTCACCTTGTTGTTCATATTTACTAAGAATCGATTTATGTTGCGAACTAGAGACCTTATGTTCTTTTAAAGGTCCTTTGCTTGCTTCTCTTGATTGAGAATTAATAGACTAAGGTGCTTGTCATTACCTATGCCTAACATGACTACAATTTCAAATATAGGGAACGAAGAATGCTTGATGAGCATATATACAAATTCATGATGGTGGATGAGATACAACACCACCAATATTTTAAAGATGAGCTCCCGCTTTCCATGAACACCCATGAATGCCAAGCATCTACACAATACCTTCTCCCCTGCACTGTATAAAATACAAAGTACATGATTATCTAACCACTACCGTGACATGAGAGGAATTTCATGCCAAACTTCCATCACCTTAAATCACTAGACATCCAAACTTATAGTGCTTATGCTATCTATTTCTACTAACAAATTCTTTGGCCCTCAAATTCATGTGGGTGCACTTGTCTTCACCTCCACGACATCCTCCATTATCCAACACACCACCCACACCATTAATGCCATTCCCATCCACCTCCTCACACCATATAAACCACTAGCTAAAATGATTTGCATGGGGAGGAGTGCGAATGGTTGTATGATGCCCCCATTCCTTCACTTGGTCCTAAGCATATAAACCATACTCTTCTCTGGTTTTCATATAAGATGGCACCTTGCCACACTTACTAAGATTCTTCGGTTATCATGGGTGGATTATTATGCTATACTACTGATTCTTTACTGATTTTCCAGGAGGTATAGTCAACGCTTCATTGGTATTTGCATCTGCTTCATTGTAGTTGAGACTAAGGACATGATAAAATTCAATTTGCTCAAAATAATTCATCAACAATTTATCCAAATCCAGATCAAGTCACTATCATTCCCTGCATTTTCTCTTTTAAAATGAACTTGTGATATCATAATCTTTGAATCTCCAAGGACTACCACTTTCCAGAAGTATTTTTCTTATAGGAGTCTAAGACCTTGCCACAACGCCCATTATTCATCCTGGTTATTGGTGGCTTCACCAAGCCCCCATGCATACTCATGTTCATTTTGTTCCTCAAGGTTATAAATAACCCCTCTCCCCATTCTTGCCACCCTTGATCATAAACACAACTAAAGTTGGTTTCTTGTTGTTCCATTAATTATAAAATAAAGGAAGTAAAACAACATAGCTACTTATAAATTATTCAATTAACCCTTGATACTCCAACATATATTCACAACACATACATAATTCGATGTCAATCAAATGTTTGGAATGCTCTTCTTTTTATGTTAGCGCTTGCTAGAAAACATCTATGCATGATTGCAAATCATTTAAAATATATACAACACAACAAATATGAAATATTAAGAAAGGAAAATGCATTAAGTATCCACAAGCTTTGTGTTCAACCCTTTTCTCCCTTGTCATCTCGTCTTATGTGTTGAATGGGTTCCATTTTGTTTTATTTTCTGCAACAACAAAACAGTTGAAAAATAATATTTCATTTGGTAATTGCACTCTCTATACATAGAAAACATCCATGAATACATACGTTTGTTGCAGGTTGTTGTTAGGATGGTTCTTCATGTGATGCAATTATGCTCATTTCATTGACCATCTCCTTGTAGTACATTTTTTTCAACATCACCACTG
>Ga0181471_100169_pt2 | contig 16107 bp, 11 predicted proteins | sample InSIn5gowninarea_FD_119083 | JGI IMG/M metagenome (GOLD analysis project Ga0181471, IMG submission 119083) | Clean room microbial communities from NASA Spacecraft Assembly Facility at Jet Propulsion Laboratory, Pasadena, California, USA -... ...
CACAAAGGAGACTTTCAATTGGCAAGTGAGTAGTGGAATATAGGAGACGCGATGAATAGCACCGGCTGTTTGCAGACGCGGTAGTAAGGTATGTTGGAACAAACATACCCGAAAGATGTGGCAGCGGCTAACTTAGCAGCGAGTTGATCCGGAGGTGTGCTATGGGATGAAGACCTCCTGACTCCATGTCTCAACCTGGTCAAGACATTCTTCGCTGCCTCGGTATAACCTTGGGAAAGTGATTGTGGTGGCGTTATGCGGGGATTTGATGTTGATGGGAGAGTAGAGGACGAAGTGGTGCGGCGCTGATCGCTTGACATGTTGCATTTCGAGCTTGGATTCAACTTGGTGGTCGGGTGCACAGCGGGTTGATGGGACTAGCTGCACAGCCGGGCGAATTTGATGCCCGTGATGAGAGACAGGAATAAAGAGGCAACGGTCTGGGTTGTGGGACGGATGACGACCAAGGTTGTTGTGGTATGGGGATGCTGTAACGTAATTTTAAAGAGAGAGGGACAAGGATCGCAGTGCCACACGAGGCGAAGACTCGAGGCAAAACCCACAAGCACCCTCGATCAATCAGCGGAGGCCTCGCTGGACTCGAGTGTATACACAAAAATGTGTGCAGCAGTATCTACCTAGCGCACGAGGCTCCTCAAGTGGTCACCTGTGATGGAAAGATCATGATCACGAGCTCGAGCAGTCTCGGAGTTTAAAACTCGAATGCCAGTGATCAAAGAGCTGACTACGAAGAGGATGGGCAAGGCAGCAGAGGGTTGCTGTGAAACAACGTGGAATTTGAGGGCGCGCCCGCTGAAGCTTTCCCCGGTAAAGTGGCAGCTGGCAGCGGGCCGAAAACGGGGTTCGCTGCAAGATCTGAGAGGAGACCCAGTCTGGATTGCCACTTTTGCCCTGCATCTACTGCATCCATGGCACATGCCGACTGTCCTCGACTCGAACTTCATCCTTCTTCTTCTCTCCATGCCCTCCTCGTCTTCTTCAACATCCATTCTCCGCGATGACCTTGCCAGATGCTCGGCCCACGTTCTCTCCTCATCTACCCTTGGTCTGGTCCATCGGCCAGCACAATGCCCTGCGGAATACTGACCAACGGCCGCCCGCTCGCTCCATGTTCTCAGTCTCCTCACTTGTTCATTACGCTTGTTGGTCGGTTGTTCATTGGTTTTATAAGGCATTCTACTCATACTTGGTGCTCGTTTCGCGCGCCTTGCAATCTGAAGACATACTCGACAGTACGAGCCATCGTACAAAATCCGGCGTCATTTCTCGCAAAGACTCGCACACTGTCACCCTATCAACCTCACTGGAAGCAACTCTGCAATGGTAATATCACGAGTCGCTGCTGACCTTCTGACCATCTTAAACTACGCCTATCCGTCTCTTGTCCTCCTGGTCTTCCTCGTCGCTTCTCTTGCGCACAGCATAAATCTTTCTAAAAGGGGCAACCGCGAGAAGAAAGAAAGCACGACCGCCGCAGCTACCCCGTCCGATGGACCCTCAACCAACAGACGCGGCCGTAAAAGGAAGAACGAAAAGAAAGCCCTTCCCAAGGTCACACCAGATTTCAGCAGTGAACAGAAGAGAGTCTTTCTCGGGTGCAATATTGCAGTCGTGCTCACATATCTTGCCAACGCTTCACTTGTTATCCTTCGTGCATGGGTCGACCGAGACGCAGCCTGGTGGTGCGACAAACAGTTCGTGGTAAATAACAATATGAATCAGGTTGGCGAAGAACATTGAGCTGACATAGATGCAGTGTTATATTGTAGGATCATTCTTCGTCTTCATCATGCTCTTTTTTTCCTCACTCGACTCCATACCATCTCCGACGTTCGCACACGCCATCACATGGACATTTGCTGCAAGCTTTGAAATTACCACCGTAGCACTCTCGGCTGCAATCTATAGCAGCAACCCACTCGGACTATACACATGGCTCAGCAACGGCGAAAAGCACGTCAATCATATCAACGACTGGGAATTTGCGGAGATACTGACAAACTGTGTTCGTATCTTTTTCTTGTTAGCATACCTCATTACATACAGCATCTGGTCGATTCCACCTTATTCCAAAATTCAAAGAGAAACGTCACCACCGAGCTTGTCCAATGTCGCCGAAGAGACAATAGGGCTACTTACTGAGGAACAGCGACAAATGAGAACTTCTCAGAGTAAAACCACCGTGTTCGGTACAGTTGAAGGGGATGGGGAGCCCTTAGCGAACGCTCCGCATGCTCCTGCGGCATGGGAGAAACCAATCAGTACTCCCGACATTGACTGGCTCGAATACCTACTGAGTTATAGCGTCTTTTTCTCATATCTGTGGCCGTCAAACAATCGAGCTCTTCAGCTTCGTGTCCTTTTAGGTGTTTTCGTCATGATACTCCAGCGAATTGTCACCATCCTTCTGCCGCGCCAGATTGGCATTGTCTTCAACGATGTCGTTCAAACGGTCGGATATCCCTCGACATTGTGCGATATCTGCCTTTGGGCTTTCTATTATTACCTGCATACATTGGTCTTGAACAACCTGAGAAACTTTTTCTGGACTCCTGTCAAACAGTACTCGTTCAGTGCATTGTCGGTCGCATGTTGTCAGCATGTTCTTAGGCTGAGCTTCAAGTTCCACAAAAATACGAAGCCCGGAGCTCTCCAGTCCGTGATGAAGAAAGGCAACGCGGTTAACAACTTCCTTGAAATTGTTACGTTTCAGATCGTTCCCATGGGAGTTGACTTGGTCAATGCACTTATCATCTTTTCGACTGTGTTGGACGCTTACCATGCACTTGTGCTCGGCATTGTCTTGCTATTATACTTTGGAGCAACGATGCGAATGGCCAAGTCGAGAGCAGAGCTTCGTCGCGAAATGAGCAATGCTGAGAATGAATCGGAAGCGGTCTTGTGAGTTCAGCACTAAAATAGTCTTGGCCGACAACTAAGTTTTTTTGCTAGAAATGAATCCATAGTATCATACACAACTATTCAATATTTCGACGCTGTGGATTTCGAAGTGAACCGCTACCGCAGTGCTGTCGGGCTTTTCCAGCGTCTCGATTATCTGTATTCTCTGTCAGTATATATCATGAATATCGTACAGCAGTCTATATTTACAGCCGGACTATTCGTCTCCATCGTCATCGCGGCCTGGCAAATATACGATGGTCAAGCAGAAGTCGGTCTCATCGCACAGTTGTTGAGCTACTGGGCGCTTCTACGCGAACCACTGAATGTGTTTGCTCAAACTTACAAGCAGATACAAACCTCGATGGTCAATTCGGAGAGGATGCTGGAGCTTTTTAAGGAGAAACCCGAAGTCGTGGATGCCGCTGACGTCTCACACCTCGACAGCTGTGTTGGCGACGTTGAGTTTGACGGCGTGTGCTTCAATCATGACGTCAGGAAGCCAGCCATCAGAGGATTGGCCTTTCGCTGCATCCCGGGTACCACTACTGCTCTCGTCGGTGAATCAGGAGCTGGCAAGAGTACCATACTAAACCTGCTGTACCGCTTCTACAATCCAAGTAGCGGCCGCATCCTCATCGACGGCCACGACATCACCGACATCTCTATCAACTCCCTTCGTCGCCACATTGGGGTGGTTCCCCAGGATCCCATCCTACACAACGAAACGCTGCTATATAACCTCCGCTACGCCAAGCCCTCCGCCCCTGATGAAGAGATATACGCAGCGTGCCGCGCTGCCTGTCTCCACGAGCAGATCCTCGCTTTCCCTGACGGGTATTCGACGAAAGTCGGAGAGCAGGGCCGGGGTCTGTCCGGTGGAGAACGGCAGCGCGTGGCGATCGCGTGCGCGATATTGAAAAACGCCAGCATCATCCTCCTGGACGAAGCTACGGCGTCGCTGGATACGAACACTGAGCAGAGTATTCGGCAGGAGCTGGAGACCTTGAGCGAGGGGCGGACCGTGCTGGTCATAGCACACCGCCTCAGTACGATCACGCACGCGGAACAGATCCTGGTGATTGGGGAGGGACGCGTGGTGGAGCGTGGGACGCATGCGGAGTTGTTGGATGTGGATGGGAAGTACGCCGAGATGTGGCGTAAGCAGAGTGGTACTGCGGTGTGAGTGGGTGCGGTTAGGACGTGAGGTTTTTCTCTCTCTTTGTGTATTTAGAGATGTCATAGCGAAGGCGTTTGCGTTGCTGCATAGCGTGGGTTGCTGGTTTGCTCCATGATTGTATATATGGCGATATATATGTGTCATCTGAAGTTATGTTTTACTCTGCAAATAACCTGCGAGTTTATGAGGGGAGTTCCCGGTACTGAACTTTGTATATACAGCTGGTTTGCCCCATGATTGTACACATGACGATATAGACATCATATGAAGTTACATTTTACTCTGCAAATAGCCTGCGAGTTGATGAGTGGGAGTCTGATGTGCTGGGATCTGTATGTACAGCTGGTTTGCCCTCCGACTATACGTGCTATGACGGGAAATTTAAACGACCGGATGTCACCTCTTGAGATACATTACGAGTTGACAAATCTGAGTTTGATATACTAGGATTTGTATACACGGCTGGTTTGCCCTCCGATTGTATGTACCATGACAGGACATTTGAAGAACCACATTTCATCTCTTAAGATATTCTACGAGTTGACGAGCCGAAGACCTTACATGCTGAAAAACACGGACAGCTGGTGTGCCCCTGTTTGTACGTGCTATGGCACCGGATTCCTCATAACCTCCGCTCATCGCTCAATACATCTTTTGAGTTAACGAGCAGAAATCTCCATGCAGGAAAGCGAAATATCCCTGGTTGACTCCCTGATCGTGCATGCTATGCTGTGAAATTCATAGAACCTGTACCTCATCTCTTGAAATCTCTCATGAGTTGACAAGCCGCAGTATTGATTTGCTATTGATATATCTACGCCTGGGTTCCTCTCTGATTGTGCATGCCATGGTGAGAAATCATGGAACCTGTACCTGACCTCTCCGAATCTCCCATAAGTTGACAAGCCGTGGAATTGATATACCATATTTATATCTACGCCTGGTTTTCTCCCTGATCATCTCAGACAAACACCCAGAGCAATAAATCCAATGAGACCTTACCTGAACATTGGGCCCAGAAAATAAGTACAATTTTCTGCCGTTCGACCTAATGTAATCCAGTTGAAGCCTTGAGGACCGTGCCACAACTGGCAGATTTGAAGTACCACAGTCGACTCTTCTTCTTCTGAAACGGGGATTTGAACAAAGCCCTTCGCCATCATCTTCCGCTCATGGGTTCACAATGTTCTGAGTACGCCAAATCGACCTGTGTCTAGAGAATCTTTGCGGTCCGAGATCGACACCATTGACTCATGGCTGTCTAGCGATCTGTGCGAAGGGGTCTACAAGACTGGATTTGCCGAGACCCAAGCGGTGCTGGTTTGCTCCCCGCCTGTTCATGGCCTGGCAGTAGTAGTATATGAGTCTCGCAACACCTCCGACGGTTTTAAACGAGAGGAGAAATCGACGTCGTGAAATTCTTGATATCAAAGCCTTCCGGGCACCACCCAATAGCAGTCCGAAGGCCTTAGTTGCACGGCAGATGCAACTCCTAGGGGAGAGCTACCCTGTACGCATGAGCCACTGCGTACCAAAAAGGTAGAGGAAAGGGGCCATAAGTTACATAGCTGACAGTGACTAGGAGAAATAGAGAGAGGGTTAGCCGCGGGTGTTTGGTTCTGATTCACGGAACTGATTGAAAGATGGAGACGCGTTAATTTGCATGTATTAGCGGAGCTGGTCTATGGCCTAAATGGATCCGGAATCGAGATCTCCACAGACAGTCCGCCAAGTTGGAGAATTTGACTAAGTGAGTGACGCCATGATACTGATGGCTATCACAGGTCTCGTTGCACAGAGGGAAAGAGTGTCAGAAGAAGCATAAGGGCTTTCCTTGCTAGTAGCAACGGGCGGTGAGGTTGCTTTCCGTGATTTGAAGTTTGCGCGTAATCATACGCTTCGTTGTTTTAGCTGCGAGGGATCAAATCTCGAGGTATGCGCCAGTATAGTAGAAAAGTAATCTGGGAATATCCGCGGAAAATAGAGTACTCCGTCGTTCCGGAGAAAGCTGGTGGGTGGCATAGTCGGACCCGTTTTCGAAGATGATGACGCCGTTTGTGTTGCCTTTTTTCATGCTTAGATCCCTCCTCCGGTCGATATATGTAGAGAAAAGTCGGTCGACCTTCATCGGGACGTAGGGAATATTATTCAGAGAAACAAAAAATGAAAGCCGTCGGAAGGGAGACACAGAAAGCGGGTTGCGGGAGCAGGAGGCATGCACTGTACGCTGCGCCAAAGGCTAGATCAACTTTAGCGGCGGGACCTGCGATATCAGGAGCGGTAAAGAGAGCAAGAAATATCGAACCTGGCTTCTGATTGTGGAGTGCGGGTTCGCGGGGACGGAAGCGGGAAATAGGGTTGGGAGTGATGGCGCCGCAAAGACTCCTCGGAAGTGCAATGCTTCTGGTAATTTAAAGCATGAATTCAAAACCCAGCCTCGTCTTTATTAGACTTAAGGAATTGTTGCGCTCGCAGCGAGCGAGCGAGTCATATTTTCGCTGGACGTGCCCGGATAGGGTCCATTGGGCGTATCTGGAACGAGGATTCGCTGCCACCGCCAAGATCCATACGTAGCAGGATGGGGAGTGCGGCCAGCTAGTATCCGGGACCTTCCAGGAAGTCCTGGGCTAAGAGGTCTGATGCAGCTTGACAGCCGCAGACCAGTAGCTCTGATTGTTTTACATGAAAGAGGAAAAAGTCCGTTTGCACCAAACTCGAATATGGAAGAACTCTCCTCCTTCGGAATCGTGAATCGATGTACTAGTCTTTCTCGGAGGTGCCAAAAGCAATGAAAAACACGAAAACGACATTGAAGTTTCATTCGCACATCGGTTTGCTTTCGCTACCGTATTTCAAGATGACGTGAATTCAAAATCCACATAACACGAGAGCGCAGGAGGTTTGAGTAATGCCACAAACACGATTGAGAACGTAGCGGGACTTAAATCTGCCTAGGCGATATTCATCGTCCCGACAGAAATGAACATAGAAAGACAGAGCTTTCCTATTGAAGATGGGTTTCCCGCTTGCTCACGATGACATATCTTTTTGGTCCACTAATATCCTCAGCAAGCAACACAAAGATCTATGTCACAAAGAGCACGAAGGATCATTGCTGTCTCTCTCTAGATTAATATCATGCGAGCAGTTGGAGATTGATAACGGGACTATGGTCGTGGCCGCATCACTAGTATGTATCACATTTTGGCGTTTGATCGGCATGGCTAGTGTGTGAAAGTATCGGCCTCAGCCATCCGTTCCGTTTCCACGGTTGATGTGAGCCCATGATGTTTCAGTCACAAGGTGATGTACGTTCTGGGACCATTCACGTGCGTACTGCGCATGATTATCAATTTGTTAGCGGCTTGGTGACTTCTTGTGTCGTGCTTATTAAAGGCGAATCAAGATCAGCCGGTGTGGGTCCATCGACGAAAGGAAAATCTCGATATACATAAAAGAAGACGGCGAGTTCGTGAACAAGACGCCTCAATATCTCGGAAACCCGCCTCCATGACTGAGAGGACATTTCTGGAGGCTGTTTGGGTTCCGAAATGTCGTTGAGCAAATACATAATTAATGGTCGTCCTTCGACTGTGGAAGAGTCGACGAATAAGTGAGCAAGTCCGTGGTCGGTCAAATTGTGCATAGCGGACTTCATCGAGGCCTCCTCGACCTTTTCCGCTGTTCGTAGTCTTCATCCCGTAGCGGCTGCTCCGCTCTTGTTCTGGGAGAGAGCTATGTTCTGCTCCGAGTGATCATGACCTTCCTCGTTAGTGCAGTTGTAGTTGTTCCACTATCCTCTTGCTACCATGTCTAAGCTGACCCGGTCTCCAACAAGCCAATGTCAGTGAAGGAATAAATGACCGTCGCAAGGTGGCTGTGAGCGACGCTAGCGTCCATCTGTGGGTACTGGAGAAGTTCAGCGCGCAGACAGGGACATCATTGGAAGCATTGGAAGTCTAGGAGTGGACATTCGAAAGTGACAGTAAAGGCGACATGAGCAAGGAAAATTACGACGATGGGAAAGGCTCCTAGGGATTCGGTCGTCCAACTGATGCCAATGGAATTGATGAGATATTGGAGAGATGTTGGAAGAGCAACTCGTCTTTGAAGTAAATCTAGAGAACAATAATGTAGAGCTTTCGAATGGCATGTCTCCAAGCGGTGGCGTGAAATGAAAATCGGGGTTCTACAAGCCGTGCACCGGTGAGTAGAATCACTTCACGATTCGCGATGGTATATTTACAATTTTTGAAGAGTTCCAAACGAAAGGTCAAAATATTTCTGCGGTACACTGTTTGGCAGTCATAGAATGCACTGGAAATGTTCGAAGTAGCCGCAAGAGATTTGAGCGCAATGAGTTCATTGATGGCACACAGCGTTAACCAGTGTAAGAGGATGAATATGGAGCAAAGAAGTACTCATGCATGGTATCGCTGACGTGGTCACAAGTCCGAACGGCGGCTCTAGCTTCACCAGAGCCGAGGCGTTAACCCCCTTGTTGCTGGATACTATGACCGCGTGTTCAGTTCATCTTCGTCTTAAAGAGTGTGGGAAAGCGGAGGTTGGTGGTTGTCGTGGGACAATTGGGAAAGTCCCTCGGTGCGAAAGACCGTCAGAAGACAAGTCGGGGAAGCGAGCGAGATGGGAGTGCAGAGCTATTCTGTAGCCTCACCGCTTAGCTTGTCAGAAGGGCAAGGTGATTGCAGTACCGAGACAAAGATATAAAGATATTGGCAAAAGACAAAGGTGTAGGTGGGGTTTCATGGAATATCGGCCGATGATTCGCTGGCTCGGGAAGTGGAAAGCAAAAAGTGGCACAAGATCCGAGGCCCCACACGGCTTCAGCTTCTGCATCCAGGGAAACGGGAAAAGATTCGCAATTCAAATGTGAATCCTAGATCACTAGAGACCGCTACGACTAGTGGCAATGCCTCCGGATTAGTGTAATTTGTATGAGATGATTGAACGAAGCAAAAGAATGTCAAGGCTGGAGGCGGTACTGGTGCGTGGTGGCGTGTCGTATCGCATCGGTGTGTCGTCGAGGGAATAATGGCAGATGTATCTAAACAGCCCGGCCGTGGTGCTGAGGGAATAATGGGCAAGGATTCTCACATCTGGGTCGAGCCAAGCGAGGACGTGCTGCGTTGAATGATATGCATATGATGGGATACGGAGCGGCGCACTGCTACGTCTACCTTTCGCTGTCGTTACACCTTGACTTGTGAAAAAATTGGAAACTACCTATGCACGTGGACTTTACAAGGAGAGCAGTGCGGATGACCGCGGAGTTAGGAGTAGTTCCAAGTGTCATAATGGTTCGAGTGTAGAGTAGCTGAAGGTAGTTTGAAAGGAGACAGAAGGACGGTGATAATCATGTTTTATTGGTTCTAATTGAGCTCAAGCATCATGGGTAAAGGTAAGATGATGAGACCCGCCACCACACCACTTCCCGGGAGAAGCGTTACGTATCTTTGTCGGGCCTGCTACTTGTTATTAGTTTTACTTCTTCTCATCCACTTCCGTTCCTCATCCTTCTTCCTTTCTCAACTCCTCATTGGATTCGCTCGTCAGGCTTTTATACACTACCAGCGAACAGTGCTATGGACGACCGGAATACCAAAACCAGAGTGTCCGAGCTCTTGTTCTCCGCTCGAGCTGTGGTGCCCGAAAGTTGGGCACTCCATTCTCACCACAGGCGGTATGCCTAGATGAGACAAGCGTGCATGATTTTCCCCTATTCCAGAGGCAATTTGGGCCTTTCGGAAGTGGAAAAATGCTTCTACGCCCGCCCTTTCCGTTTCTCACCTGTTTTGCTCTCCCTTGGCCACGAGCGCGTTCATACGCTACGAATAATCTTTGCTATCGCCGCCTGCTTTTTTCCACATCTGATCCGGCTGAACGCATCACGGTTCGTACTGCCATCCGAAAACTGCTGCCCGTTGGTTGTGGTCGCCAAATAATCGCGTCTATCGCCGGCCGCATTGTTCCCTGCTCCGCCGACCCTCTGCTCACACACCACAATCTTACTCTCTCGCTCTCACGCGCCTCACTCGCACTCGCGCTGCTCGCCGGCTTGCCCCTCGGTCATTCCATCGATCCTCCCGCCCCGCTGCGACTGCTACGGCCCTCCAAAGCGACAAGGCGACTTGCATGAGGTGAGCAATTCCTTTTGTAAATTTATCCATCCTTGGCTTGCTTTCTGCTGCCATATCCCCAATCGCTCCGCATGACGGGAATTGCGCGGTTGGCATTAGTGCCTACCCTAGACCTGACCCGCGCCTCGCACCAAAGCTTCACCAGTCACCTTACCACATTGCAACCAGACCGCAACTCGCCGCTCTAGCGCGTCGACACGCATTCCACCTTGGTACCACACCCTTGGCATTGGCCATCTTATCTCATCTTTTTTCCCAATGCTCATCTGATGTCATGACAACATTCGCGTCACATAACCACTCTACCGTCGATGCTGAGCAGGCGCGCAAGCCGCAGGCCATCAACTAGTCTTGTCGTCGCCAAATAGCTAACGCAAATTAGATCATTCTAGGCTTTTGCAAATGGGCTTGACAGCGAGATGAGCAATGCCAATACCCTCTTCAACAATCCCGCTCAATACAGCCCGCATTACGACCAGGCGCAAAGCCCAAACCCTCTCGACACGTCGCTTGCTTTCCAGGGTATCAGCAACCTCACCCCAAGTAGCCTCGACTATGGCCAGTATCAAACTCCTCCATCATTCCAACAACGCATGAGCCATGGCGATAGCCGAAACCAGTCCCCCGCGTTCCAACATCCCGCATACCAAGTGAATCAGGTCATTCCTGCTAAACGATCACGTCCTGGTGAAGATCATGTTTCTGCATCACCACAACCTGCGCCGGGCATGCTCGGTGTCGCCAGGTCGCAGACTCCACAACAATCTCAGCAACCGCAACAGTTCCAAAGCGCCTTCAGCAACATGCATGGAGGGCAAAGCTTTCAGACCCCAAACCCATATCAACATCTGCAAAGTGTTCCACCCCAGTCTTCCCCGTCGCCTGCGCTCTCTAATCAACCTGGTGTTCCTGGACAAAGAGCTCCGTCCGCGTCGCCTCACCCGTTTGCTGGTGGTACTCAGAATTATAGCAACTATGCTATGCCTCCCAACGGCATGAACCACATCAATGGTGGGCAAGGTCAGGTCAATCAGCAGTTCATGAGGAATATGCAAATGGGTCAGCCTTACAATCAGCGAAATGTGGGGAATCCGTCAATGATGCAGAGTGGAATGTCTGCGGCCATGGGTGGCATACCAGTAGGGCTGCAAGGGGGCATGCAAAATGGGATGTCAGGCGGTCTGCAAAATGGGATGCAGAACAACCCCAATGTACAGTTCCCGGATCCCCATCAGCAATACAAGATGCGACTCCAACAAGCTCAAGAGATTGCGACAGCTCCGAATAGGCATCAAACATTGAACCACGGTCAAGGCTTGGGTTCTCCAGCTCTTGCCCAGAATGGCCATTCACTCAGTCGCCCTGGCATGCCGCAACAACAGCAGGATTCACCGGTTCCGCAAACACAACCATCGTCGGGGCAGTCTTTAGATCAAAATCAGCTGCTAAACCAAGCGCAAGCTGTAGCACAGGCACAAGCAGGGAAATCCCAAGAGCAGAGTTTTTTCCAGCGCCTTGCTGGATACTCCCAGCAACACAATATCCAATTAACGCAAAACCCGCGGGTGTGTGGACGTCCCGTCAACTTGTACCAAGTTTTTGCGACTTTGACAAGACTGGGGATTCTGATGCAGGGCCCTAACTTCCAGAAATGGGGCCTGCTTGCGCAAGCTTTGGGTTTTTCAGAGCACACATCCCCAACGGCTTCTTCCGAGCTGAGGACGTTGTATCAAACGGATCTGGCAGGCTTTGTTCGCAGCTGGTATCAACTCGTGCAGAAACGGAAAATGCAGATGTTGCAGCAGGACCCATCTCACCCATTGCAAATGTTGCCGCAGCAGGGCAATCAGTTGTTGGGTATGCAGCCGCAGCCAGGCAATATTACTGGTGCACAGTCATACCAGATGCAGATGCAGTTGCAGCAGCAGCAGCAGCAACAACAACAGCAAGCTCAAACATTTCAGACGCAACCGCAGCAGATGCAGCAGTTGCAGCAGTTGCAAATGCAACAAGCGCAGCTGTCCCAGGCACAACCCCAACCGCAAACCCATCAGCAACAACCCGTATCGTCTAAACATCCGCCGTCTCAGAAGAAAGCGCGTCCTCCATCCACCGCTCAATCACCAACGCTAGTTCATCACAGTGAGACAACTAAGCCATCTGCATCCATCGCTGCAACTCAAGAACAACAAACCCCTCTCTCGCCTACGTTGGATGCGTTTCCGATGCCCCGCAAACCATCCATACAACCGCCTCAAACACCGTCGATTGTTCTTGATGAGCGACGCACTAGTCAGACACCCGGCCAAGCTGAACCTGCAAACGGTTTGCATGTTCCAGTCATCCCTGATGTGCTTGCCGGTCCGAGTAATGAATATATTCCACGGCAAAGAAGCTTGGAGTTGTACGGCGGCCTTCCTTTGGTACAAATCGCCGCCATGGGGGAAGAGCTCTCCAAAGTCAGGCCAGGCATGCAAACTTTTGACGAAATGGGCATCGTAGACATTCATGCAATCACGTTGAGCGTGCAGTCTGGCATTCACGGCGAAGTGCGTTATGCTTTGGATCAGCTCGTTAGCTTATCGAGCGATGCTCGCTGCATGCAGCTCTCATTGATCGATTGTGGGGATCTCGTGGATACATTGCTGGAGTGTGCGGAAGATCAGCTAGAAATTCTCACGCAGGCTTCGCAAGTTATTTCTGAAGAGGCTCATGTTCCAACATACGAAGAATTGGCACGTGCGTCGCGCGCTGAGAGCGAGACATTACAAGACGATCCGGAATTCGCATCGCCCAAGTACGAACTGCGACAGGCTGTGGACCGACTACTCGCTGTGACGACAATTCTCCGAAACATTTCATTTGCGGATTCTGCGCCCAACCACGACATGCTGGCGAGCGGACCACTAATACCATTCATTGCATCAACTGTCAAGCTGATTGGAACATATGAATCGCTCCTGCGGACCGCCGAGAGCACGCTTGGGTTCTTCAAAGATTGCGTAACACTGCTCTCGAACATCTGCCACCGTGTAGAGCTGCCCAGCAAAGAGGACGCATGCGGCATTCTCCTGCTATTGATCTCGTTCGCACCTATGCCTCCCGATATGGATACTACAAACACGAATCACATCACTTTTGTGCCTTATGATCCCAAACTCCACCAATATCTACCGTCCGCGATCGATGCACTGGCCAAACTGCTTGCACGGGATGAGCCTAATCGAACACATTTCAAGTCCATATTCGCATCCAACTACTCGTCCTACCTTAGCGCTGTCGACAATACTGCCGAACTACAACGTAAACTTCTCCTGACTCGAGCGTTCGCTCTCGCAATTGCTCCGATCCCAGACCGCTCCTCAGCACTCCTACCAGGTTCCGCACTCTCCCGTGTCACAGAAGCCCGCTCACCTTTCCTCTGCCAGGGCATGCTCGCTGCAGATATCCTCTCACATCTCTGTCCCGGCGCTAGTGATCCATCTACGTCTCACGCCACATCTACCGGTGATCCATACACACCACCTCCATCGCTCGCGCAGGCATGGCTGGAAAGTGAAGACGGCTGGGCAAAGAGTCTTCTCCACATGACAATCCAGCTCGCAAGCGAGTCGCAGGTAGGAAATATCTCTCAACGGCGCGACCCGGTCACTGGCAGGGTGCAGCTTGTGGAAGACCCAAGGGCTGGGTTTGTCATCGTTGTGCAGAGGGGTGCGGCCGTGTTGGCGAGGTTGGCGGAGAAGTGCGATAGGTCGGGCTCAGTCGACGCGAAGAAGCCACTGCTCGACGATGTTTTGAGTGAAAGGACGAACGATGTCACCCTCACTGATGATTCGGTGACGGAAGAGCGAAATGAAACCGGCGAATCTGGTGCGGGAGCTGAGCCTACAAGCAACGGCGAGACAGCAACCGAAGGCGAAGAAGTTCCCGTCGCCACACCCTCGATCCCTAGGAGCTATGATATTGGCATCGGGTTCCCATTCACCGAGCTCGCGCCTCGTACCGATGAATTATTCGCCGCGCTCGGGAGTCCCACATTTGATCCCGTCACCTTGAGGAGTTTACTCATCCTCGAACGCCTTGTTGCTTGAGAGTGGGCGATTTGTATATTAGAGATTGGAGGGAACCATCTGCGGTGCGTGCTTGGCGCTTTGGAGGGTGATCGTATGCAGGTGCCGCGAGTGGCTCGATATATCATTGGAAGGTCAGGAAAGAAGTCATGCTTCCCGAAGGAAGGAATCAAAACCTGGTGTGATGACGCGGACCGCATGAGGCTGCATCTCGGGTTCTGGATACCTAATTCGATGAGGAGAGGGGACTAGATGTATTTTATCTGTAGATAGGGATTTGAAGGAGCCTGTATTTTATGAACTTTCTCAATATGTGTATAGTCATATCAGCTGATTTCCGCTCCTGGGTACAACGCTCTACTATATCATTCTGCCTTGTTTCTCACTATTGCCAACTCCGGAGGATTCCTGAACTATGAAATTCATCGTCTCATTCGTTCTCACTGTTGCATAGGTTCTCCCCAAGGATGATAGACTTGTGGACTCGAGATCAGGGGCTACTATGGCAGTGATCAACTCCTTACGTCAGATCAACGTCTTATGTCAGATTAACGTCTTATGTCAGAGCAACGTCTTATGTCAGATCAACGTCTTATGTCAGATCAACGTCTTATGTCAGATTAGCCTGTGCGACTCTAGGCCTTGATTCCATTCCGTTAACCAGCTTCATCATGGCTCCGATTCAAAGCTACCCGCTAAGTCTCTCTCCCCATATCCGTATTTCAAAGACAAAAACCTCATTTCTCGCGTGCGAAGTCTAGAGCATACCTCACCATTAAACACCACCTAAATCTACACGCTCGTGCTTCGAGCTGAAATAACGCAACCTTTGCCCATCGCTCATATCCACAAGTTCGCACGTGGCTTTGTCGGCTGAATCGTCCAAGATGGTTGATAACGTCAATTCGATGGAACAGCTCGCCTCTCTGCAGAACTTTAAGTTGAACCCAGACCTCAAGTCGCCCGACACACTTGACTCGTCCGAAGCGATCGAGCACTCCCAAGATGACAAGCCAGCGGAGGTATACAAGGCTCCGGCTGATCCGAAAGCCCCGGAGGAACCCATGTCAACGAGACAGCTTGGCCAGCTCGGCCCACTGCCATGCACGAATCCTTGTTCTAATCGAAATTGCACAATACACCGGGCAACGGTCCGAGAGTGGGATTGGGATGACAACATGTACGCGGCGGCGATGTCAGCGCCGTGGTCCGAGATATGCATTACTACTGCCTTTAGGTGTCCCAGATGTTGTAATAATAAGGTCAGCTATTCGCAACTGCAGATTGGAGCCCCCGATAAGCCGATCACGACATTGTGTACGTGCGAAAACTGTGGTACTAGATGGGCGTTCCAGGGAGACTTCAAGAGGACTTACGAGGCGTGAAAGATAGGGCGTTCGCATTAGGAGAAATACTTGATATCTATGATCGATAAGCTCGATGAGGGAGAGCAATATGATCTTGAGAATAGGTCAGAATGTGCCATTATCAAGGGAGTTGCGTATTCGGGAATGCCAGAAATTATGACGTTTGATGTCGAATCTTATGACTGACCGAACCGACGGGAGGAGACATTCAGGCTACATTCATGACTTCCACGAGACAGCCAATACAGGAATCTGGCAGGCGTGACAACTCTTTTTGACGCTCACAAATGACTTGCCTTTGAGAGCGTGTGCAAGATGCGAAATCGAAATGGTTACTTGACGAGCTGATGCAAATTTGCTCTTCTCCAGACCTCTACCTTGAGCGGGATTGTTGAAGAGGGTATTGGCAT
>Ga0181471_100218_pt1 | contig 16055 bp, 13 predicted proteins | sample InSIn5gowninarea_FD_119083 | JGI IMG/M metagenome (GOLD analysis project Ga0181471, IMG submission 119083) | Clean room microbial communities from NASA Spacecraft Assembly Facility at Jet Propulsion Laboratory, Pasadena, California, USA -... ...
GAACCAGCGAAATGGGCTAGGTATCTCAAGTGTGCCTCTACAGATGTTCCTGCTGTGCTTGATGCAAACTATACTGAACTTCACTGGGCAACGCTCGCTGGAGACCTTGAAGAGGTCATATACTTCCTCAAAAATGGACATACTATTGACGAGATTGGTCCTGGTAATACACATAATTTTGGCCTTGCAGCACTGCACAACGCGATAAATTACAAGAATATCAAAATAGCGAGCTGGTTAATATCTCATGGGGCCGATGTATCAGCCAGAGCAAGTATTCTTTACAGGGGGCGCAGCCCGCTACACGTAGCAGTCATTAGAGACTCAGTAGATCTCGTAGCTCTGCTATTATCTGGTGGTGCTGATATTGATGTAAAGGATACCAAAGGATGGACCCCACTTTCATATGCGTGCGAGGATAATCAGATGGAGGTGATCAAGTTACTTGTCTCCAAAAACGCGAAAATCAATAGTGCAGATAATGCAGGCGATGCACCTTTGTGTATTGCAAGCTACTCTGGCCAAGCAGAGGTTGTGGAATACCTTATCGCAAATGACGCGACTGTAGACTCAAAGAACAACTCTGGCGTTAGCCCGCTCATCTTTGCTTCGCAGGAGGGCCATGTATCGGTCGTCAAGATACTAGTTTCGAAGGGTGCAAATGTGAACTCTACGACGAGACATGGCTCTACACCTCTCCATTGTGCTGCACAGTACAATCACCCACAGATCGTCGAATATCTTCTCAGTAAGGGTGCCAAAGTTCACTCCAAAAACGTCGCGGATCGGACGGCGCTCCATGTTGCTGCCTATGGCAACTCGATTGAGTCTATGAGGATACTCCTCGATCAGCATGCAGACATTAATGTGCAGGACAAATATGGCAATACGCCGCTCGTTACTGCTTGCTGCTATGGCCACATCGAAGCAGCTCGTTTCTTGTTGGAGAAGGGTGCGAGAACAAACAACATGGCAGTACGTCGTGCCGCTAGATGGAACCACTCAGAGATGGTCAAGCTACTATTCGAATACGGGGCGAAACCCAAGGAGGCAATCAAATCCGCCTCTGACGAGGAAGTGAGGAAGAAGATCAAGCAAGCTTATATCGAGTATTTGGAAGATTGATACCACTTTTCGAGAAAGTAAAGGGCGTGCAGGCTAAGCTACAATGATATGACCCCACTACGGCTACAAGAGCCCAATGTGCTTGTGATCTCTGCAGGGGAAAACCATGCTCGAGGTAATCAGAAATCGAACCTAAGGTCTGGATGTTCTGCATGAGGTGATGATGACGAGCAGGCCATAACGAGATCTGATCGATGCCTTTACAGCAGTATTGCTTTGACCACTAAACTTCTTCCACACCTTCTCCTGATTTGCAGGCAGTGTCCGATCTGCCTGGAGGCCGCCTGATAAAGCTGACACACCTCGTCGACACTGCACTTAATGTTCTCCAATTCACAATTGTTCCGGTCCATCCTTCTTCTGCTCGTCTTGGCTTGAGGTCAGATTATGGGACCTTGTGTCTTGCTCTATGAAACAAGCACTTCTTTCGCTTCTGGCTTATATCGCTTCTGAATCAGCATCATAACCTGGAGCTATCCCTTTGTAACTGAGGCGAATTGTCAGAGGTCATCGCACATAGCAGACGACTTAATTGCCGGGTATACAGAACGCCCTCATCACTTCTGGAGCAATTACTGGATGTGTCGTAATACTCCTTCAACTGACTTCCGTTCATGAGGATGGCTTACAAGCTCAATATAAGGAAGCAACGCTTATCCGTGTCCGCTTCGAGGTGATTGCGCTGCCTCTATACCAACATCTCAGCCACTGCCGTTCATATCGTTGTCATTATCATTCCTCCTCCACGTCCCCTTCGTCTTCTTCGCCATAACAACCTCCTGCGCCAATCGCTCAATCGTCTTTCCACTCTCCCTCTGCATACTCTTTAGATGCTCAACCTGTCTTTCCAATCGCCTCATTTGCGCTTTCGGATCTTGGTCCGCAGCGCCATCTAGCGACATGAAATCTTCTTGCTGCGATTGTGCAGTTTGTGATAGTGGTGCAAGTTGTGCCGAGCTGGAGGCGGAAGGATCCCATGTCGCCATTTCGAGGATGCTTTCTTGTAGCATTTCGTCCGAGAAGAGCTCTATTTCTAGCCCTAACACCGTAGTGATATCTCCGTCACTGTCGTCAAGGACAGACGGTCTCTCCAATATGGCATTGAAGCCGTGATTCCCGCCAAGAGAATCACTTTCAACCAATTTCGGTTTCACTATTGCTGCGGCTTTGAAATCGCCCTTCTGTCCCGTACTGTTTTGCGCTGTGGCTGGCCAGCCTGTAGGTTCAAGATACCGGATATTGGTTACAGGTGCACCACTGTATGTGGCGATCGTGCTGAGGAAGGAGCCGGTGGCTGTATCCCAGGATTGTATCGTGCCGTTGGCGTGGGAGGTTAGAAGAGTGGTTGTCGAGTGTGAGAGAGTGAGGGAGAGTGTTGCTTGTGATTGTGTCGAAAGGGTATCACTATTCGCTGAGGCAGACGAAGTGCCACCTGATCTAGATGCCCACCGCGATGATGGCGGTGGCTGTATTGGAGTACTACTAGGCGTATTGATACTGTTCATTGAACTTGGCGAGTAGAAATCGACAAGCTGCACACCACCATCTTCATACCCAGCATAAAACGCCCTATCTGCCGCGTCTAGCTCTAAGCAAAGAGGCACTGCTGGCAGGAGGAACGTCCGTAGTTGCTGTCCAGAGATATAGTCCCACACAATAACAGTACTATCTTTCGAGCCACTCAGCGCAATGTTCCCACTTGCGCTTGCGCCGCCGTGTCCCATCGCTAGTGCCGTGATGCCACCACGATGCGTACTCAGCGCATGTCGCGGTGCTATCGTCTCTCTTACTCCATTTGCATTCGACGGAAATGCAAGGAGATCTAATAACGACCAGACCAACACATTCGCATCGTCACTTCCAGATAACAGAAAATTGCTCTGCGCATCCACGACCAGCCTCGACACCGAGGCCAAATGTGCAGCAGACGTGCTAATCTGACGTCCCGTATGTATTTCCCACAATATTATTGCGCCTGCTTCTGTCCCCAGCGCTAGCACGCTATCGCCGCAACATATCGCAATGCTGTGGATTCTAACACGAAATGGGATCGTGGCTTCTTGATTTCCCTTGGCTATATTATAAACGTGTATTGTGGAAGCATTGGCTTGAGCGGCAAAGATGTGGGTGGAGGAGAAGGCGAGGGAGTTTGGATTCGTTTGCGACTTTTTGTAGGTGGTCTGGAGGTGTGCTGTTGGCTGGTGGGTGTGGAGATAGACGCCGGCGTCCTTTAGGAGTGTGATGTTTGTGGAGGCAGAAGCGAGAGAGGGTGGGTTCGAAGAAGAGGCGATGAACGATTCGGTCAGCATTGTTGTGGATGTCAGATGTCGTAGTGCGGGAAATCTGAAACAACTTGGAACTTTTCTGAAACATCGTCGGGAGTGGCTCCGGCTGGCGTAAATTGATTGTTAAAGTTTTGAGAATAGATGCGCCTGTGGTCTGTCAAGTTGCTGCTAACAAGATGTCGGACGCAGCAGACCTTGAAGAGGTTTGTCACATGGGGGAAACAAAAACTTATAATCGCTGACAGCACAGTAGATACGGCGCGCGCGCATGCAGCAGCTCCGCGAGGGCGGTGGTGGTGGAGGAGGAGAGGGTGGAGGAGAGGAAGATCAGAAGAGGTAGATACCCATTGGCCGATCGGCACATCCCTGTGTATACTGACACGATCGTCCCTCTAGACAACGAGAAGGTCCGCTCACGTCACACCTCGTTCAGCGACGAATGCGCCAACTCTAATACGTTTTCGCAGCCGACCAACGCAACTCCATCCTAGGCCAAATCCTGACACCCGAAGCCGCTGACCGTCTCGGGCGCATTCGCCTAGTCAAAGCCTCACGCGCGGATGATGTAGAGAACAGACTCATAATGCTTGCACGCTCAGGACAACTACGGCAGAAGATTACAGAAGAGCAATTAAAGGAGATCTTGGCTGGGTTGAGTGAACAGGTGCAACAGAAGGAGAAGGTGGTCGTGAATCGAAGGCGGGCGGATAGTGATGATGACGATCTAGAGGCGATGTTGGAGAGGGATTGAACGAGGAATTGGTTTATATCGACCATGTGTTTGGTCATTCACAAACAAGAGATCGAGGGTAAAATTAGGCAGTAACGTGAGGCGTGCTTGGGGCTTGTGCTGGAAAGGATGTGATGCGACCTATCGCTCCTGCCACCCTCGTAGTCCTTCTTCTGGCTGTGGTGGTGAGTGTTGCGTGTTTGCCGGCCACGCGAGGCTAACAGGTGGTGGCAGTAGCAGATTACAAGCACCGAGGGATACTATCGCCCAAGACATTGGTGGAGATCAATGTTGTCTTTGTTTTGCATTTCTGAGCTACTGACCTGCTCAGCCATTATTCGAATTACCACTACCATTTAGATACTTGTCCAGTGTCTCTTCCAGCTTCTTCATACTCAAAGGCTTTGCGAGAAAGCCATCCGCCCCAGCCACTTCGAATGCTTTTTCTGCTTCTGCACTTACTACAGCCGTAACAGCAATAATTACTCTCCTGTTGCCGTGCCTCCCTCCACCAGTCAATGTGCCTGCTCTTTCCATTTCCCGAATCTTTTGGGTGGCTGTGATCCCGTCCATGCGAGGCATACTTTGGTCCATAAGTATGACCTCAACCTCGTTGTCATGTATACTTATCTTATCAAGAGCTTCAAGACCATCGGCGGCGAGTATGGTAGTATAATTAAGGGATGTAAGCATCTTAGAGCCGAGGCGAGCATTGATAGGGTTGTCTTCAACGAGAAGAACTGTCGCTTTTGGTGGTGCCTTAGGTGCTTTCGAAGGTTGACTGGTCTGATGTGGTGTTGACGTTGCAACGGTGGGAGATGCTGACGCAGAGCCAATGACTTCAGCATGTGAAGCAAATCGGACTTCTTTAGCCACAGGTGCGTGCTGGAGTGCCGCAGCTATGCGTTCTTCGAATGTGTGCCATATCAGTGGTCTTGTGAGGTAGACGAAATGTGAGGGCGGCGAAGCTAGAGCGGAAATTTCTTGAGGTGAATTGAGTGTATCGCAAGGAATCAGAACCTTCAAGCTTGGATCTCGAAGGAGTTTCTTGAGTAGACGTGAATTGCCCTTGAGTGCAGGCAAATCTGCCCAGACGAAGTAGAAATCGGAATTTGCAAGATCGGACTCGTTTTGGCAGATGACTGCTTGATATCCGAATTGATCAAAGCATCGAGCGATACCTTGAGCAGCTCGGGAGTTTCCAGCATGGAATATCGCAATCTTGCCATGCTGCTGAGGTGTTGGCATGTCCAAAGTGTTATTGTGGAGTGTCTGAACAGGCAGAGAAATCGTAAACATACTCCCTGTCTCCGAAGCTTCGACACCAGGCTCTTCAAAGTATTTACTTTCGACATCGATTGTACCGCCCATCTTACTCAACAGCTGCTTGATGATGCTCAAGCCCAGTCCAGTACCTCGCTGGGATCCTCTGGTTTGAGCCTGCTTGAATGGTTCGAACATGATGGGGAGGAACGACGGTGGCACACCCACACCTGTATCAGTGACGCTTGCCACGAGTCTGCCATCTTTCATTTCTATCGTCAGTGCTATGTAGCCAGAACGTGTGAACTTTTTAGCATTGGAAAGCAAATCTTAAGAACGCATTAGAACAAAATAATGCCATTCCTGAGGTAGTTGAAGCTTACTCATAAGAATACGATGAATGTAGGTCTCATCCAGGAAAAGAGAGTGCGGTACATCGGGCGTGACCACGACCAGTAGCTCAACTTCTGCTTCTTCGTCATTGTTAGGCAAAAGTACGATTACACTTTCGCAGACTGTTCGAAGATCCAATGCAATTGGTCTGCAAATACCCTCGGCGTCCTTTTCAAGCCTATGTGGTAGGTTAGTAATCGGATTGCATATTATTCTCTATCCTAGCTCACCTGGACCAGTCGAGAACATTATTGGTGATGAGTGACAATGTTTGCGTTGCCCTCTGGATGCATGCCAGCAACATTCTCCCCTCTTCTGTAAGTTCAGTTCGTGATAACAAATCACTGTATCCTTGGAGATGATGCAAAGGCGTGCGAATCTAGATTTCGTACATCAATACGTGCTGTAGAACAGCGATTTCCGAGAGTACTTACCTCGTGACTCGCTGAAGCTATGAAATCACTTCTTGCAGCCGCGGCAGCTTCAGCGTTCTCTTTCTGGGCGATCGTCCTCCATAGCTGTTTGCGTGTATACACAATCTCTGCCAATTTATTACGTGAGACTGTCGCTGTGTGGCTAAGCAGACCATTTGCAGCGATACACGTCACGACTGCGATCGTTCCAACAAAGAACGGAAGCTCTTTCGGATATCCTCTATCTGCCGTGGGCAGAGCTGTAGTATAAAATGTTGTTGCCCGCATACCCGTGAAATGCATAGCAGCAACACCAGTACTGGCCACAACAGAGAACAGAACTTGCTGAGGGAGATGTGTTTCCATTTTTGCCATGAAAATGCAGCCAACAAGGCAGACAATCCAGCTTATTAGTGCAGAGGTGAGAAATAAGAATGGATTGAGCCTGTAATACCCATGTGGTATGACGAGTCCAGCGATACCGACGTAATGCATGCTCGTTATTGCTAATGACCAGAAAAAGCCTTTAACAATGTTCTTATAGATGAGGCCAGCCCATAGCGTCGTTGCCGTCAGGACGAACACGTTCTGTACAGGCGATGATGTCCTCAGCCAGGCAACATTTACAAGGCTGTTCAAGCCAAAAGAGCTTGCATTTGATAGCGACCGTGTGGACGTACTTTCCGAGTCTGTCCTCGTCATTGAAGAAGGTCGCCGTGCTTCGTGCTCCTGCTGAATGACGAATGCAGCTTGTGTTCGGACGTCCTTTGGCGAGACTGGATCTGAGCTGCTGCTCTCACCAGAGGGAGTCTTGACTGGAATGAAGTGGCTAGTGGTGCCATCTAATGTGTCCGGTGATGCTTGTAATGTGATTGTTTGTGACTCTTCGTCGGGTGACATAAGTTCCTCTTCCTCATCAAGTACGGCAGACTCTTGCAGCCGGATGGATCCTGTCAGTGGTCTGGACTCTTCTGCCTCCTCTATTTCATCCTGGTATTCTTCTTCGGCGCTCATCTCAGTTGTCTCGGGCACTCGTGTGGCATCTTCCTGTTGGTGAGGCAATACATTCCACATGTTCTTGTGTTGTAGATTGATTGGTTTCTTAGGTTTCGGACCTTTGCGTGACGCTCTTCTTTGTCGTCGTCCTCTCTGCATTCTCCATCGGTCCCACAACAAGTCACCGCAGAGTGCCGCAAAAGTAAAAGCAGTCGCAAGCAGTGCGCTGAGAGTTGTGAGCCATGCATCAACACCTACGGGCAGGTCGAGCTCACAAGCCAGCATGGCCACTTCGTGAAGACACCATACCGAGCAGAAACCGAATGTGATGCTGGCGAGTAGAGCCCAGACGAGGACGGTACGGAAGTGGTAGGAGGTCCGAGCTTGACACATAAGCTGGGTGGAAGTGAAGGCACCCAGCAGAGATATTGCTATCGACGCAGCAATGAGGGTATGGTTCCATTCGGGTTCAATGGCACGGACAGGCCCGTCGATGAGCGTAGTGTTGCCGGTGGGCGAGGAGTTCGACATGGTTGCGCGCGGACCTATGCTTTTGGAAGATACAGGAGACCACTACAATGTCTATGAACTGCCTTTCAATGCTTCCTGAGTTGGCTGAACAGCATAGCATACTGCGATACAGCGCACGAACTCACGGCGGATCTTTGCTCTTGCTCCTACTGTTACTCTTTCTGTTGCTGTTGCCTTTTGCTAGACGGCCAGCGCCTCTTCAGCTTCGCCGGGATCCAGGACTTATTCGGCAAAGCACTTTGGAGGCGAACATCGAAGATATCGGCAGGAATGGGTGCCAAAGACTCGGACGAAAGATCGGCAGGCGATCCAGTCCTGAAGCGCAAAATAAGGTTTCCCATGTGTGGCGTACCAGGAACTTGCTATTCTTGGCATGGATGTCGACGACAAACACATCTTGAGTCTTTTGAAGTACCATACTAAGGAGATGTAATACTAGCTTACTAGTGAAACACTTTTCTGCTCTACAAGTGCTCCCTTTCCTCGAAAGCATCGAGAGTGGTCAATCGAAATCGAAGGATGAAGAGTGGTCAATCGAAACAGCCGAAGGCGCGAGTGGAGCAGCGGCAAGAGAATTCAAATGAACGCATGGAACACTTCAATCAATCACTTGCAACGAGTTTATTAGGCATCATATGTCTGGCCACTCCACCAGATGAGGTGAGACTTTAGGAAGACGACTCTACAATCTCAGTGCTCTACCAAAGTAGTACGATGTGCAGAGTCTGCTATAGCTTAAAGCAAAGTGTGCTAGGCATCGTACAATGGTGACTGACCACTATCGAGTAATAGACGGTCTTAACCAGTCAGCATCAATGTCGCATCTGCAGAAATATAAAAGCTTTACGACGTGTTGTTGGTTTGCGCTGTTAATGTGATGTTTCAGACGCGTCACAAATCCGTCGCGTTTGCCAGATCTGTTTCATCATGGTCCGATCTAATCGGACCGTGTCAGCAGCTCTTTCTCTCTCTCGCAACTTCACCTGAAAGCTTCATCTCCACCTCCTCCTTTGTCGTCTTCAATTACCTTCGAGCCCGTCTAGCCTTGCACGAGCTCCTACTTCGTCATGCATACTTGCGGTACAGCTCTCTTGTATGCCGTCAAACACCACTTGTCGAGAACTGTTGCGATTGATCGCGATGGCTGCAAAGCTTCCGCGAACCCATTCCCTTTTCTGAAACTGCCCCCAGAGCTGCGAGAGATGGTAAGTGCTTCGAAGACTCCTTCCAATAGTCAGGTCTACATTGCGTGCTTTTCGTTCAGCAGGCAAAAAACCATGAAGAACGCCGTACTCTTTCGCATTAATAGACAAGTCTACGAGGAGCTGTCGTGCTGGCTATCCTAGCACTATGATTTCATCCATGTCCGACTCAACCTTTCCTCGGTACTCTCCAAATTGTTAGTAAGCGAATAACAAAGTCTTGCGACCACTAGCGCAGCAACTATTGGACATATCGCTGGGTTTCCGCATTATCGCATGAAAGTAAAGATCAAAGAACGGGCAGTGGTCGAGTACCCTAGTACAGATATCATGCTGGTCAACGAAGGTGGCGCTTGGGCAATAGCAACCGCAATCTCAAACCTCTTCAGGCGGGATTCGTACGGGGAGGGCTATACACCAGTATCGATGCTGTATTATAGAATTACCTTCTCGCACATGTCTGTATTCTGGCGGAACAGCAAACTAGACAAAGAAGATTTGCTACGGCCCGTGTAGACACGTTGGTGGGGTCTGCGAGATCTCACCATCTATAGCAATAGCAGGGCGGAGGCTATACCTACATTATCCTCGAGATACATTGGTGACGACGGAACGTGGTCGTCTGTAGAGGAGTTTATTGAGTATATTGATGATTTGATTGCATCTTCCAAGGAGCACCTAAAACATGGATCGGCTCGCATTGTTCGACTATTCAACATTAAAGCCATCGACGCTTGTTATGGAATACTAGGAACCGGGAGCGATTGGTTGCAGCAGAACGAGGAAAACTCTAATGATGCAGATCTTGTCATGAAGATAGACGCTCGTCTCAAGGCCCATCTAAATCTCGCTTCTATCGAGGTCCAGGAAGCGCTCAGTGTCGTGCTCACTGGGAAATGCAGTGTCCCATGTCTTCAATGGATATGCAAATCTGCTGCTTGTTTCACGCAGGATGTGATGCGCATAGCATACGAGTATAATCATGCGCCTGACCGAACAGGTTTGGCAGAACTATGGTATCTCGCCGCAGTATGTGTCAGAATGAACGGAGGCATCAGCGAGGCTGCGGAGTTTCTGGACCAAATCCACAGTCTCAAGCTCGAACACGATGCTGACACATGGGCTCGATATGAGGCGGAACGGCAGAGAATTGAGAAGGCAAAGGCACTTGAGTTGTTGACAAATTTCCCTGAATCTGCATGAACTCGACTTCGACCTTCCAGTGTTCAGAGACGATCCCTCAATACGTCGTCCTCGATGTGCTCATCGGTCATATCATGCAACAGCCCCAAGTGTGTATCTTCCTCGTCCTCAGCAAGCGGCAACTTCACTGCGCTTCGCCTATGCCAAAGCCAAACGAGCAACAGACATATCGCCAATCCCAGCACCCAAGCTGACATATACCTCAAGCTATGTCCTTCAGCGCTATGACCGAAGGCCAATGACAGACGTCCTATCGCTATATCTTCTTCGTCCTGCTGGTATGGTAAAGCACTCACAACATTTTCATGCGAGACATGCCACAGTCCGAGGATCTCATTATTCGAGTCCATGGCACGAAGACGGAATTCTGTGCGGTTCTTGCTTGGTTGCTGATAGGATTCTTCGCCTTCTGTCTCGCTATTTCGGAGCTCGGAATATGAATTGACAATACTGCTTTCAAATCCAGCCTTGTTAGTCGAATTGACCATTGTCCAGCCATTTGCGTTCAGATGATGGTCTTCCACTGGTGAGCTTGAAAGGGTATCGTGTTGTCTTTCAAACATGTCGGTCGTACCTTCTAAACCAGGTAGATCTTCATCTTCACTTTCAAATGCATTCTCGGATATCATACGTCGTTCCACCATCCATGTCTCGACTTCTGTAGCTCCATTCCAGCTAATCCACATGCGGATCTCTTTTGTGGTATGCTCCGTTGCGGCTGATTGTGGTTGTGTTTGCTCGTCTGTCGAACCGTTCTTTGGCTTCACCTCAACCTCAACCTCTTCGATCTTCACCTTTGGCAATCCTTTCGGCCACCCTTTCCAAGACTCTTTGAAAGCCCTATAACTCTGCACCATGCCTGCACTATACTCTCCTTCCGCCTTCGCATGTAACGCACCATATTGCCAATCACAGATGACCTCCTTGCCATCAGCCGAGAACTCTGTCATTGCTGCCGCATATCCATAACCCACGAACAGATTTCCGTTCGCCAATTGCTGTGCAGAGCCTTGTGACGGAACGACGTAACCCTGAGGATGCTCAGCCGCGGCGAGGATGAGTGAGGTTGGCGGAGAGGTTGTGGTGTCGAGGAGGATTTTGAGGACGGTAGCTGGAACGGTGCGATTCCAATTCACGGCGTCGTTGTTGAAGACGAGGATCGTTGTTGTGTTGTCGTCACCGGGCACAGAAGACATCTCCGCAGGGACGATGGAGGCGTGGTGTTGCCAGGCTAGAGAAGTGCTCAGATTCGTGTATGGTGGTGGAGATATGTCGAAGAAGCTATTGTGTTTCCCGCCGAGTTGCCAGAGGATTTTGCCGGTGGTGTGTGATATGTATGCTAGCGAGTGTGAGTACCGTGAGGAGATGAGGTAGTTGCCCAGATGATCTTTCGAGACGCTGTTGATGTGAAACCAATCCCAAGCACGTGGTTTTGTGATTGGCAGCGGCAACGGACTAGAAGATGTATTTGACGTGGGATGTATCGGTAACGGTATTGGTATTGGTATTGGTCGTATGCTCGACGAGTTTATATTCAGGTTACTTGCGCGAGGAGGGTTGTAACAGTCGTCAAATATGAAATGATCTGAAGCGCGCCACTCGAAAATGAGCTCGTTTGTTTCCAAATCGATTTCTTGGAAGAGACAGTCGTAGATGTAGCTCTCTTCCTCTGCGTGGATGCCGTAGGCAGTCAGATCTGCCGCCACTCGGTCGTACATCGTCACGAGAGCGGTGTCTTGAGGTGTAATGAGGAATTCGTGAAGGTCACCTGGGTAGTTGCCTACAGGTGATATGCGCCGGTAGAGCTCGTAGTGTTTATCATACTGTCAATGATCAGCATCAGTATGTTGACATGGTGACCTCGCACATGCTCTTGTTTGTTCGACATACCATATAATAGAACCCGCTGCCATGCCCACCCTCATCAACGCCACTCCACCAGGTCAGGTATTGTTCCCCTCTATACCACTGCGCGCGAAAGTTGTACGTCGTCTTCGTCCTGTTTTTATCTTCCTCCTTGTCTGCATACCACACCATATGGCCATCATTGTCATATATCACGGGACCTGTATGCGCCAGTCTTTTACCTCTGATGCCGAGGAAGATCTTGTCCTCCGCGCCACCACAGCGCTCTTCGTCCCATGTCCGTCGAAGAAGATGGTAGGAGGATCTTGATGTGGTGTGGAAGGTTTCTAGAGGGATGCGGCCGTAGGTGCCGTTGTCGTAGCTGTCTGCGTAGGAAGGAGGGAAGGGAGGGAGGTCTGCTTTCGTGATGGAGAACAGCGAGGAGGTTACTGCTACGAGAATCAGGCATAGATGAAGTTGTAGTGGAAGACAGGACAGAGACATTCTTGTGGTCATATATGGAAATGGCATGACGAGAACAACAGAAGAAGGACTGTGACGGCGCAAACATGCTTGTCACTTTGTTTACGAGCACGAGCAACCCAAAGGCAGCAAACCTCCGAGAAATCTTGTTTACGCAAGGAGATCCGACCACAATGTCATAGAGAGACATGAGAAATCACTTATCACCGGGTTCACTTCCAGCCAGGTTCACTTCACCAGGAGGATAATGGCAGACTACGATAGAAACGCAACAATGTTGCTTATTTGAAGTGCATGGGTGGTAATCACCACGTGACTAACTCGGCCTAAGCTATCCCGACGCCCGTAGATTCCACTTTTCTGTACTTACAAATATGTCCATATCTTCCCCTGTTAGTAACAACCAATGCCACCACCAAGAGCAGCAGTTTGGAATCATTATATCAAGGTCGATCAAGCTCACTTCAAGGTAAACACTCTCCTTCGTCTTCGTTGTTGAAAGAACTTCATATTGCAAAGTTTGACTCATCTACACCTGTCTTTCACCGTCATTGTGCTTTTTATGAGCAGGAAAGATAACATATTTCCCTTCCTTAGGCTGGTCGTGTAGCCTGTAGATATTGCGGTCATCACACTTCCTCTTGGAGTGTACAACGAGCTCAAAAACATTTGCGCGAGTGCCGTGCCGCCATCCTAGCAAACCAGGTATCTACTGCCCCCGAAGCTGTTGGTACACCACGAGGTATTGCATACTCGCCTGGTCAGATTGATAGTACAACACAGTCGGTGGACAATTATAGAGAGTCGCTTACTCCGACACCAATGCCGAAGATGAGTCATAATACTGCATTGAAGGAGCAGCAGCAAATTCTGGATCAAAGTATGGACTCTGGTGAAGCAGATGATCAGGGGTGGGAGCAGGTGATGCAGCGCAACGAGAATGAACGACCGCAGAGTCATCAAATACAGCAATCAAGTGGAATAGAACAGCAGCAATCACAACAGCCTGAACACAAGCAGCCCCAGACACAACAGTCTCACACTCAAACGTCCCAGACTGAACAGCCTCAAACCCAGCAATCTACAATACAGCAGATGCAAGCTCATCCGCCTCATCAAATTCCTGAAGCCCAAGAAGAAGAACAAGCGCCAATAAATCAGCATACCCTGAGCGATGCCGAAGTACAGACTTTATGTGCAGAGACGATAAAAGCACGAGATCGGGCCTACTGTACGTGTGCAACAGCAAAACCGTCCCTCTACCACAACTCTTCTTCGTTGCTGACCACTTCTCATAGGTCCTTATTCGCACTTTCGTGTAGGAGCCACCCTCCTCACAAAGGCTGGCGCCTTCATCTCCGGCGCCAACGTCGAAAACGCCGCCTATCCCTCCGGTACCTGTGCTGAACGCTGTGCTCTTGGTACTGCAGTAGGTGGACTAGGTCTGCGTCGGGGTGACTTTCGTGCCATTGGCGTGGTCACAGATTTGGGCCGCAAGACTGGTGGGCCAGCAAGTCCATGTGGGATGTGCCGACAGGCTCTCAGGGAATTTCTCGATTTGAGTACGCCGATCTTCATGTTCTATGGAGAAGGCGATGGTGGGTGCGTGGTAAAGACGATGGAAGAGGTGAGTACCCTTGAGAGCGTCTAGTACTGTGAGATGATGCTAATGCTTGTTGTAGTTGTTGCCAATGTCGTTTGGGCCTGAAACTTTGCCGCCACCTGATACGATGGATCAGATACAAGCCAGTTCATGAACATCATAGAAGCGATCGGATCCGATTGAATGATGGAGCTACGGCTAAGATAAACAAGAGAAGCTGCAGTCTGACAGCGAAATAAGATATGCATAGATTTAGTACAGGTACGAGATGCGCGTCTGCTTCTCTTATCCTTCATAAACCACAACGCAGAGCAGGACAGTATTAAGCTAGCGCATCTTGGCATTTAGCTGCGTGCTCAAGATACCTCAATACAATAATAACAACCATCTTCTTCGGATCTCAAACGATTGTGACTTGCATATGTGACTCGCCAGCAGTGAAGCGTCATCGAGGCTGTGTCGTGTTTCTTTAGAGTGCTTAATGTACCTCTCTTCTTCTCTGGTTGCTTACGTCCATGCTCCACCAAACATACTATCAATAATCTGCAAAAAGTGATTTGGTCTGAATAGACAGTGGGTGTTCCCGGCCTTATCGGGTGTGATGCATGTCGGCAGCAGAAGAAGGGGAATTGCGCATCCGTCTCATATGTGTTATACTCAGCGAGCTGAATTGCCGTAATAGTGCCAAGTCTGTACACGTCTTGCAATCCGTACCATGTACAGATTATTGCGAACGACATATGGTAGAACGAAAATGAAAAACTCAATCGTCGCTTGAGGTCCAGTGACGAGAGCAACAACAATTCCCCGCCTACAGTGATACCCATAGAGGACTTCGGGCAAGCTCGTACCCAGATCAAGCGACTGCTAGTTCTTCTCATAATTTCCACCTCCTTTAACCTTGCTGCAACTCTAACAACCGCATTCGTCCAAACACTGGAATTACAAGCAGTAACCTACTGTCTCGAGCTGACCTTCGGCGCTTCTATCGTCAATGTGCCGAAATATCTTGGCCAAAATGTAGGACGGTGCTGTGTTTGACGGATTGTTCGACGGTATGGTGCCGTCGAACGTTGGGTGCGATGTGGGTGTAATTGGCTGACGCGGCATATATTGCTACGCCGGAAGAGTTTGACAAAGCCAGGGTACATGCAGTCTTCTAAGGTTAGATCACTGACTTTGTGGGCGTGGCGAAGAAGATTCCGAGGTTTGTGCTTGATCGTACGACAAAGTGTTCTCGGTTCGAGACTGATCTAGCAGACCTGGTTGCACAGTGTCCAGACACGGTTGGTGAAGCTCGGGCTTCCTTAGAGCTCAAGGCATTGCAGCATATTTCTCGTGTAGTCCCTTGACCTCTGGACAGATGAGGCTTTCAATCTCTTGTGTTGGGTGGTCTAGCTTCTCCTCCTGATCGCTATCGCTATTGCCTTGCACTCGAACCCATTGCTCACCACCCTCAAGCATCTGACTCACAAGCAGAACCTCCCACTTCCTTGTTGTCAATAGATTGCCAATAACAAGATGATGCTTGTACTTGCTCAGTGCATACTTTGCCTTTTTCGAAAGCATGGCCGGATCAGTCTCCAACTTAAAGCTGACAATCATCGCTTCAGGCGCCCATGTATCTACTAAACTCTTCAAGAACTTAGGTACAGGGGCTAGCTCAATTGTCATTGAGCCGTCCTGAAGGACTTGCGCAGCTGGTTTGGGCTTTGCCGCAGCGCCGTCCACTGCTTCACCACCAGAAGCCGTAAACTCGGTGGCTGATTGTATTTTATGCTCCGCCATTCTTTCCGATGGAACGTAGAAATCGCTCACGGCAGCCGCAAGATAAAAGCATGCCTTCCTGCCCACCGGCTTCAACAGCTCTGCCACGCTTCGCAGTAACCACAGATACTCATTCACTGTGGTGTAACCCAAACTCAGTAAGGTGCCTGCCCTCTTTACCTGGTCGTACTGCGCAAGTACCCCACGCATCTCGTC
>Ga0181471_100215_pt2 | contig 16050 bp, 12 predicted proteins | sample InSIn5gowninarea_FD_119083 | JGI IMG/M metagenome (GOLD analysis project Ga0181471, IMG submission 119083) | Clean room microbial communities from NASA Spacecraft Assembly Facility at Jet Propulsion Laboratory, Pasadena, California, USA -... ...
CAGCTCTTCAGCTCACGGTTTTGAACAAACGACTTTAGAATTAAATGAAAATTACAAACAATGACCAAGTTTAAAAATATTATTGCCTTCATCCTGCTACTTGTAGTATTTGCTGCATGTAACATTACAAAGGATACAGCAAAGCCAACAGCACCATTACCAACAACATTTAGAAATGCTGTTACAGAAGACACCGCAAGCATTGCAGACATACAATGGCGGAAATTCTTTACAGATGCTACGCTTCAAAAACTAATTAGTAGCGCAATTGCAAAAAACTACGATATGCAGTTGGCGGTTAAAAATATTGAAGCAGCCGAATTATTATTCAAACAAACCAAGTGGGCATATTTGCCGAGTGCAGCATTACAGGTAACAGCTACATCGAACCGTCCGTCTGATAACAGTTTGAATGGTTTAAGTGCTAAAAACTTTTTAGGAACAACCCATGTCGAAGATTATTCAGCCAACATTGCCCTTTCCTGGGAAGCAGATATATGGGGCAAGATAAAAAACCAAAGAGCAGGTGCACTGGCTGCTTACCTGCAAACAGAAGAAGCACGTAAAGCAGTTCAAACAAACATTGTAGCTGCAGTATCCCAAGGATATTATAATTTATTAATGCTGGATGCGCAGTTAGCAATTGCTCAAAGAAACATCCTTTTAAACGACAGCACTTTAAGAATTATAAGACTACAGTTTAATGCGGGACAAGTTACTTCATTAGCTATACAGCAAGCCGAAGCCCAGCAATTGACTGCAGCCGCTTTGGTTCCGCAAATTGAAAAAGACATTACCCTGCAGGAAAATGCGCTAAGCATATTAGCAGGTGAATTGCCGGGAAAAATTCAGCGAAATATAGCGCTAAACCAGGTGAAATTCTCAGATAGTTTATCAGCAGGAGTGCCGGCAGAATTGGTAAGCCGTAGACCAGATGTGAGAAGTTACGAATTGGCTTTAGCCAGGGCAAATGCACAGGTTGGTATTACCAAAGCCAACATGTACCCGACCGTAAGTATTACAGCGGGTGGAGGTCTTAACGCTTTCAGAGCTAGTAACTGGTTTAATGTGCCTGCTTCTCTTTTTGGTGTAGTAGCAGGTGGTATAGTACAGCCACTATTTCAGAAAAAACAATTAACGACAGCTTACGAAGTTGCAAAGGTTGAAAGAGAAAAAACCGTTATTGAGTTTCGTCAATCGGTACTAAATGCAGTAGGAGAGGTGTCGGACGCGCTGGTAAAAATTGAAAAACTAAACCAGGAACAAGGGATTATCGTAAATAGGGTAAGCACCTTACAAAAAGCAATTTCGAATGCTAATATGTTGTTCGGAAGCGGATTGGCAAACTACCTGGAAGTGATTACAGCACAAAGCAATGCTCTGCAAAGTGAACTTGAACTGGCTGCAATAACCCGCGAACAATTAAGCGCAAAGGTTGAATTATATCGCGCATTAGGTGGCGGATGGAAATAAAACCTTTTTAAAGTAATTCTTTCACTGGTTCGTCTGCAATGTAAATCAGCTATACAAAGCAATAATCAAAAGGTAGTTAAGCTGACGATGTCGCCGGGTTCATCGAGCCTACATGAAAGATTAAACACTTATTGAATTGGATAGAGCCAGAAAAACCAAACCAGACTGAAAAATATTAACTTCTTTAAGAGAGACAAAACTAATCGCAATGAAACTTTTATTACAAATTATAGGGTTGTATGTACCAGGTACAACCTCCCTGCAGGTAACTGCAACTATAGGATCTGCAACAATACTGCTCAATAAGCTTTCCTCGGTCAAGCAAAAATGGAAGAGGAGGAAAAAAGACAAAGTAATCATAAATGATTTTTGGGCGATAGAGTAGGAGAGGCTTTAGTTATTCTGTTAGCTGGTCGATATATGTAGATAATTCTTAATTCAGGTCATTGCCGTCGTCTTTAATTTAGTCTACTTTTGTACTTATTAAAGATTTTTCCAATGCAACGACAATAAGCTCCCTCTCTAATCTACCGTTGAACGGAATGCGACGCAACGATGACGCCATGGAAAACTAATGTTGGTAGCCCAACAAATCATCAACCCGACAAATAGAAATAACTAATACTAACAGATGCTGCTTTAATTGAAGGGAGATAAAACGTATGCAATGAAAAATTTTACAAAACTGATTTTATATAGTTTATTAATATTGATTACGACAGGTAGTTTCTCGTATTCACAAACTATTATTAAGGGAGTTGTGCGCGATGCGGTATCAAAGGAACCGCTGCCATTCGTTACCGTTTCTGTGCGCGAGGGAAAGGGTGTTACAACAAAACAAGACGGCAGTTACCTGTATACTACTTATAACACAGAAGTTAAAACAATCAGGTTTTCTTATGTAAGTTATAAAACAGAAACAAGAAATGTTATTGTTAATAAGGAACAGGTTATAGATGTAGACCTGGTTATTTTAGATGCTAAAAACACGGTAACTGTTAAGAGTAAAAGAGGCAAATATTCCAATAAGAACAATCCTGCTGTTGAGCTGATTAGAAACGTCATAGAAAACAAAAGCAGGAACAGGATTACCAGTTATGATTTTGTGGAGTACGAGCAATATGAAAAAACAGGCTTGTCGCTAACCAACAAACCCGAAAAACTGGCAAACAATAAGCTGTTCAAAAACTTCAAATTTGTTTTTGAGAACCAGGATACGACCAAGTTAGAAGGAAAGGCTTTGTTACCGATATACCTTGAAGAGAAGCTATCGCAAAAGTATTATAGCAAGAAACCTGAGCGGCAAAAGACCTATTTATTGGGTGAGAAGAAGGTGAACTTTGGAGATTTTATTGATATTAACGGCATCAGCAGTTACATGAGGCGTTTGTACGAAGACGTAGACATTTACGAAAATAATATCTCGCTGCTGACCAACCAATTTCTTAGTCCTATAGCTGACATGTCTCCCACTTTTTATCGTTTTTATATAACTGATACTGTGGAGAATGATGGAATAAAGTTGATCAGGCTGAATTTTACACCTAAAAACCCAACTGATCTGTTATTTAAGGGAATTATGTTTGTTACGCTCGATGGCAATTACTCGGTTCAAAAGATCAACATGAGTATCAGTAAACATGCAAATCTTAATTGGGTAAGGGAACTTAAGATAAGTCAGAACTTTGAAAAAGGACCTGATGAAAGATATCATGTAATAAACAGCAACACAATAACAGAGTTTGCTTTAACAAAGGGTGCCAGCGGAGGTATGATGGGTGAGCGGACAGTTTCTTTCAAAAAGTTTATTATAAACAAGCCGGAACCCGAGAGCGTATATAGTGGAACTGCACCTTTACAATATACTGGCAATAATACATCTGACAGCTTTTGGATAGCAAATCGTCACTTTCAGCTTTCTGGTGTAGAAGCTAAAACTTATTCAAACATTGATAGCCTGCAAAACCTGCCTCAATTTAAAAGGTTTGTAGATATAGCGACGTTGGTGCTGGCAGGTTATAAGCAAGCGGGACCAAATTACGAAATAGGCGCAGTAAGTACGTTTTACAGCTTTAACCCTGTTGAGGGTTTCAGGCTTCGTTTCGGTGGTCGTACCACGCCTAATTTTAATAAGTCGCTATATTTTGAGAATTACCTGGCTTATGGCTTTAAAGACCAGAAATGGAAATACTTTTTATCGGGTACCTATTCCTTTAACCATAAATCTATTTATTCATATCCGCTTAACTTTTTACGGCTAAGTTACCAGTACGACACAAAGATTCCCGGACAGGAGCTGCAGTTTATACAGGAAGATAATTTTTTACTTTCCTTTAAAAGAGGCAATAACGACAAATGGTTGTACAACAACATATTTAAAGCAGAGTATGTACGTGAGTTTCCTCATAACATATCTGTTACCTTAGGCTTTAAAAACTGGAAACAAACTCCTGCCGGTTCAATTGTTTACCAGAAAGATAACGGGCGGTATTTCGACAATATTACTGACGTAACTACTTCTGAGCTATCTGCTGAATTTAGATGGGCGCCTCATGAGCAGTTTTACCAGGGCAAAATCTATCGCATACCTATTTTTAATAAGTACCCGATCTTTAAACTGCGATATATAGCAGGTATAAAAGGTTTGGTAAACGGCGACTACAATTACCACAGTTTAAACCTGAATATTGCCAAAAGATTCTACTTATCCCAATTAGGATATACTGATGTATCAGCAGAAGGCGGATATATCTTCGGACAAATTCCTTTTCCGCTGCTAACCATCCATAGGGCCAACCAAACCTACTCGTACCAATTGAACTCATACAATATGATGAATTTTATGGAGTTCGTGAGTGACCACTATGCTGCCTTAAATGTTGATCATTATTTTAACGGCTTCCTTTTCAACAAAGTGCCGTTGTTAAAAAGGCTTAAATTAAGAGAGGTGATAACCGGCAAAGTATTATATGGCGGAGTAAGAAACGAAAATAATCCTGAATACAATAGCGCTACTTTCAGGTTTCCGGTAGATACTAAAACCGGTGTACCCACTACCTATACTTTAGGCAGCACTCCCTATGTTGAGGTAAGTGCAGGGATAGCCAATATATTTAAACTGGTTAGGGTAGATGTGGTAAAAAGGCTTACTTACCTTGATCATCCTGAAACAGCAAAATGGGGTATAAGAACAAGGGTGAAATTTGATTTTTAAGATACATTTCCGGGTTTAGATTTCATTGGTTAGAATTATTTTTTGGCATGCTACAAATTTTTCTGCCGTTATCCTCATTTAACTTTAACCGATGAAATCAGAACCTATGAAAAGATCACGTAGCAGCGTAATGCGATTTGAAATGAAATCGCTGTCAACAGGGGGCATAATAGTTATGGTTTCGTTGACAATATTAGGATGTAATGCGATTAGGGCTGTTGGGAAAAATCCTTCGGGAAAGGCATTAAAGAAGATCGAATTATTGCCTAACTATAAAAATGGCCAATTTCAAAATCTTTACCCAGAAATTCAACCAACTACTATCGTCGTTCCAAAAAAGGGCAGTTGGTTAAGACTTTTCAAGTTCTTAAAAGGGCAACCAAAAACTGTTCTTCCATCAAAGCCCTTATTTACAGTTAATACCGATCTTGTTCATACTACCTATGCTAAGCCAACTGTCATCTGGTTTGGTCATTCTTCTTTTCTTTTAAAGGCAGGTACTGCCAACATTCTGTTCGATCCCACTTTTAGTGGCTTTGCTGGTCCGTTTAAAGGGGCTATTAAAGCCTTTCCTGGCAGTAATGTATACAATGAACGTGACATGCCTGTTATAGATGCATTGGTTATTTCTCACGATCATTACGATCACCTGGATTACCTCACGGTGAAACGACTGAAGAAGAAAATCAAACGAATTATTGTTCCTATCGGCGTTGGTTCGCATTTTCGGTATTGGGGCTTTCCGGCTAATAAGATAACGGAACTTAACTGGAACGATTCTGTACAACTTACCAATAGCATAATAATTACAGCCACACCCGCACATCATCGGTCTAACAGAACCCTTCAAACAAAAAAGACCCTTTGGGCGTCTTATGTTGTTCGGGCTTCTGGTTATAAGATCTTTTATAGCGGAGACACAGGTTATAGCCTTCATTTTAAAAGAATCGGCGAACAATACGGACCCTTCGATCTTGCAATGGTGGAATGCGGTCAATACAATGCAAAATGGTCGCATAGTCACATGTTTCCCTACCAAAGTGCGCAGGCTGCTGCTGATATAGGCGCAGCTATGACCATACCTGTTCATTGGGGAAAATATGCTGAATCAGAACATGCCTGGAACGAGTCGCCTAATCTTTTAAAAAAAGCTGCCGATAGCTTACATGTTGCCGTTACAGTACCCTTTATCGGTCTGCCTTATACTATTGGGGATGTGGCTAAAATACCAGAATGGTGGAATTATTTCTGATGTTGCTTCTTTTGTAGGCCTGTGCGTTAGTTAATTTTTATTTTGCCTGGTTTTTTTGGTTGCCAGCTCCAGTAATTCTATTAAGCATTGTTGTGTCACTCACTTGTACTGGCAGTAGTCGTTTCAGCTTGCCATCCGGAAGTAGCCCCAGCTGTAGCTGGATCAATATCAATTCACCCTTCATTACGTTTCAATTCACAGGTTTTCTTAGCTCGATATACAAACTTTAGATAAGTGCTCTACACGACTTTTAATTCACAGGCAGTTTAATTTCAAATGTAGCCCCTTCATTTTCAATACCCATTGCTTCAATGGTTCCTTTATGTATAGACACAATTTTTTTTACAATGGCTAATCCTACACCTGTTCCCCGGTATTGATCTTTTGTATGCAAGCGTTCAAAAACATCAAATATCTTTTCGTTGTAAGCAGGATTAAACCCAATACCGTTATCCCGGTAAATGATCCTTGCCACCTCCTTATTATCCTCAATAATTATCTCCGAGCTTATGTTAATTACCGGGGTTCTTTCCGCATGCATAAATTTAAGTGAGTTGGAAACCAGGTTTTGAAATAATTGCCCAAGCTGAAATTCTATCCCCCATATTATAGGTAAATCAGTATATTCTATACTTGCACGTTTCGAGGTTATTTCAATCTCATAGTCATCAACAATGCGGTCGAGCAGCTTTTGAAGATCTACTTTTTCAAACTTGTGTTCAACCTGCGAAAGCCTGGAGAAGTCTAAAAGGTCGTCAATCAAAGTGGCCATTCTCCTAGATGAGGATATAATATTATTTACCTGTTTAAGAGAAGTAGCATCTAATTTCTCCTCGTTCTTTTGCTTAACCAGGTTGCTGAATATAGAGATTTTCCTTACGGGCTCCTTCAGATCGTGACTTGCAATACTGGTAAATTGTAATAATTCGTAGTTGCTCTTTTCCAGTTCCAGCGTACGTTCCTTAACCTTCTGTTCCAGCATGTTCATTGCCTGCTTTTCCTTATCCCGTAATTCCTGTTGTATTCTTTTTTCTTCGGTCGTATCTCTTGCTTCAATCACTGTTCCCACAGGAACACCATCCCTTACAATAGGACTGGCTATAAAACTCACGGGAAAAAAAGAACCGTTTTTTCGGATAAATATTTCTTCGCCCTGTGTCTGGTGCTTTGTAGGCAACGCTCTGTCTATAGGGCAGTCTTCAATGGGAAAATGAGTGCCATCAGGATGAGTGTGATGAATATAGTAGTGTAAAGGCTTATCCTGCACCTCCTCTAATTTAAAGCCGATCATTTGCTCTGCTGCCGGGTTCATATAAGTGCAATGTTGCCTTGCATCCATTAGAAACAAAGCTTGCAGCGTATTACTTGTTATTGTATTGATCAATAAGTTTTGAGCTGCTAATTTTTCCTCTATCAGCTTGCGTTCTGTAATATCTGTAACAGATCCTGCAAACCCCGAAAATCTTCCGCTTCTGTCATGATAAGGGCTTCCTTGTGTTGAACACCATCTTACTTCGCCATTTCTTCTTTTAATTCTAAAGTCAAAAGCGAATACTTTTTTATTATTGAACGAGTCTTGCCAAATTTTTTTGGCTTTCCTCTCATCTTCACCATAAATCGGTTGTAACCAGCCATTTTTTAAAAAATCCTCTCTGCCTGCACCAGCCCACTCCATCCAGGTTTTGTTTATGTAAATCGTTTCGCCTCCTGCATTGGTCATCCATAAGGCAACAGGGGAAACATCTGTTATTACCTGCGCAAACTCTTTGCTTTTCTCAAGTTCATCTTCTGTTCGTTTACTTACCGATACGTCTTTTGCTGCAGATAATACATGAGGCTTGCCTTTAAAAATAAACTGGTATCCTCTAAAGACTACATCAATATAAGTCCCATCCTTCTTAACCCGTGTGTTTGTGCCAGAGTATTCCCTACCCGAAAATGCAATCTCCTTCAAAGTCTGAAAATCTAATGGGTTTAAAAAAAGCTGACTTACATGTAAACCTATCAATTCAGAATACGAATAACCAAAAATGGTAGTTGCGGCAGGATTTGCTTCGACTATGTAGCCATTCTCCTCGTAAATTATAAGTGACTCGGAGGTGGCATTAAAAATACTTTCGTATTGTTCTTTTTGTTCTAATAGCTTTTTTTCTGTCTGCCTTTTCTCCTCAAACAAACGGGCGTTACCCATTGCAATAGCAGCTTGTATAGCCACACCCTCTATTAGTTTTTCTGATTCTTCGGTAAAAACACCGGCTTCAGAATGTCCAAAAAACAACCCTCCTATAGCCTCTTTGGTAATGGGGGAAACAACAGGCACCGCTAAATAACTTTTCACCGGCAAATGTCCTTTAGGCATCCCATTGTACGGAGGGTTCTTGCCGTAATGAGGTTGTCGCGTTACATCGTCGTACCTAACAGTTCCTGTAGCCGAAAACGTAGGCTCGAAAATCTTAGTGTTACGAGGCAAGGGAAACTTTGAAAAAGCTTCTTTCGCAACACCGGATATAGTATATAAAACAAAACTTTCGTTGTTGTGATTAGTAACATTGTAAAAAAAAGCTCCAAACTGGGCGCCTATCAATTCTGTTGCTATATCGGTTACTCGTTGTACCACTTTCTCCAGTTCCAACTCGGAAGTAATAGCTTTACCTGTTTCGTTAAGAAGCTCAAAAATTGTTTTTGTCAGCACCGGTTCTTTTTATTAAGGCGAAATTATGGATTGGATCATGAATTAACAGGTTGGGCTTAAAATAATATTAAATGAGGTTATATTGCAGCAAATTACAGGAGTTGAATGTTAAGAACGCTTAATATATTGCTGGTTGATGATGACGTGATAGACCGTGAATTATTTATAGATGCAATGAACTTAGTTGGCAACAATTACGAAGTAGCCGAAGCCGGCAACGGTCAGCTGGCTTTAGATTATTTGCGTAAAACCACAATTCCGCCTCATCTTATCATTCTTGATTTAAACATGCCAGTTAAAGACGGGAGAGAGACATTGAAAGAGCTTAAAGAGGACCCGTTACTTAAATCGATTCCGGTTTGTATCATGTCCACCTCTGGTGCCCATTTCGATGTTCAATCTGCTTACGAAGAAGGCGCTTCTCTTTTTCTCGTAAAACCACTTGAGTTTGATAAGTTAATTGAAATGCTTACATCTTTACTTACCCTGTTTTATAAGTATGTAAGTTTTAAGAAAAGCTAGATGTGTTTTCGTAAACTGTCCGCTCTGTATGCTCCCTTTTGGTGCTATAACTCCCTTCAAAGCTTACATAACTAATTGTTGGAAAAATTCTTAGTGCAATTCAAAATCGCTGGTCTTTATTCGGTTCTAATTATTTTGTGTAATTCGTTTTGGGATTTCGGCTTGCATGAGATACAGAAGAAGCAGTAATTATTTATTCGTTTTTTTAATAAGTATAAATAATGACATTAGGAAGAAATTAATGAGAGCGTCCCTGTCAGCATTCTCAAAGTAGTAATGTAGCTTCTGTCTCAGCTCTACATTTTCCATAATTCTGCTTGAAAGAAATTCAACCTTTATTGCCGTTAAAAGTAAGTAAATAACTTACCATAATCCCTATTACTAGCAACCAGAATTTTTCGTCCTGTAAAAGTTCTCGTTCATCCGGGCTCCAGAAAATCGAGTTCAGGATGAACAAGCATTTATAGCTATGTTTAACTCTTTACTCTCTTACAATTTGCCCACCTGTTCATTATAGTATTTTGTTTCCTGTATAACAGAAGGCAGGTTACTTGGTAAATCTGTTGCATCACGCTCTATATAAACAGGACCTTTAAACCCTTGTTTCTTCAATTCCTTAAAAATAGCAGGAAAATCAACTACACCTGTACCTACAGGCACATCAACAAGCTTAGGATTATTATAGGCAGCAATATCTTTTAAATGAATGGCAATAATATGACCGTTTAGCTTTTTTACAGCATCCAAAGGATTAATACCGCTTTTAGGCCAGTGACCAAGATCGGCGCAAACGCCAAAATTCGGATGACCTTTTATAGCCAGCAAGGTTGTATCAGGATTCCAGTAATGACTCATGCCTTTCCAATGCTCATGAATAGCCACTTTAAGTCCATAAATACCGGCAAGACTATCAATGCTGTCCCACATGTTTATTGGAGGTTCAGTAGTTACAAATTGAACCCCTAGTTGTTTTGCCGCCTCGAACTGGCGTTTCCATGCATCGATAGTATTACCACCTGCCAGGTAAACTGATTCGCATTTCAGTCCTCTTTGCTCTATCAGCGATTTCAACCTGCCTATACCAGAAGGCGACAATTGCATCAGGGAGGAATCGTTGAGTTCAGGTAGTGTTTTCGTAAAGTTGTTTGGCTCTATATACTTCAAACCTGCGCTATCAACCTTATCCAGCGCTTCAGAAAAACTAAAGGTATGAAACGTCCATAGTGCAACTCCGAACTGCCAGTCTTTAGCAGGGTTTACAGCAGAATTACCTTTTTTATTTGACTGGGCAGAAGCAACAAAAAACAATGCAAAGCAAGCAAGTGAGGCAAATAGTTTTTTCATTCGTTTAATTTAGACTATCACACTTTTAAAATTTGTTGAATTAGTGGCGATGCCTTTACGCACATAAATGTAAGCGTTCTTTCACTCATTCTCCTTTTCGCCTTTGAAATTCCTAAGATCTAAACCAGTGGAGAAAGTAGAAAGCAAGGGCTGGAGCGGAGGAATTCATAATTTTTCTGAACTTAGCATAAGTGCTACTATCAACATCGTTGTGTCACTCACTTGTACCGTTAGTACAGGTTTCATCAGATTGAATAATCAATTTAACCCTTTTACGTTTATTTATAGCTTTGTTTATAATGTTGCTGTATACAGTCCTGCTAACAGGTTTGGTTTAAGTAATTCTACAAAAGCCTCGAACCGGCAAAGGATAAAGTGAAAATAGCGAAAAGATTATAAATATCCCCCCACAAAAAAGGCAAATAACTTCGAACTTAATAATGTCATTTTTACTAAACACTTCATTCGGTAGAAGCCTATGAACTGCAGGTAAGAGCAATGGGGGGTGACAATTTTACCAAATTTAAAATAACCGAAGAAGTAAGTAAAGGCAATATCAAAATAATACCTGATATCATTATTGGCAGTAACGGCTCCGATGGTCCAATGAATGGATTGATGGGAATGCAGTTATTACAGTTAATACAGGAGCAAAAGAAAAAGGGCGAGAAGAACGATAATTAGCTGATAGAGCTGTAATAGACAACTTAGTAGCTGTAGGTTAAGCCAAAATATCGGAACTTTTAAAGCAAGTATCTGGATGCTATTGCAACCATTTCTATGCACTGGCTCAAATACCTCTCCTAACAAAAATGCCGGAGTCCCTGTTATCCTAAAGAGTCAGTAGAAGAGACTCCGGCAAATAGAGTAATTATTACAGTTTGCTCCCTTTACGCTGTTATATTCACCCGCTCATCAACTATCTTATTCCATTCAGGGTGCCGTTTAATATAGGCAGCAACGAGGGGACAAAGTGGTACCAGCTTTAAATTTGTGTGCTCTATATAATCTAACACTTTTTCAATAATAGCTGTAGCTGCACCTTTGCCTTCAAGTTGGGGAGTCACTTCGGTATGCATTACAAAAATTGCAGTCGGGCTTTTTTTGTATTCTATAAATGCAAGCTCATCTCCAACGTGCATCTCAAATCTTTCTCTTTTTGTATCATGTACCAGTTGCAGATCTTTATATTCTTCTTTCATAAGCCTTGGCGGTATTGTTTTGGTTGCTTTTAAAACTTGTCATGCACAATTTAACCCAATTTCACCAAATTTAAAGAAGCTAACGAACCTTTTGCCTGTTGCAATTTGCTGCCTGTAGCAAGTGTGCCTAGGTCAACCGGAGCAAAGCGCAGGGAACTTATGAACGTGCTTACCTGTTTTTTTGCGTCTGCATCATCGCCTGAATAGAATATTACCCGTTTGCCGTCTGCTTGTTGTGGGTCAGCTTCCAGTATTTTAAAAAATAGCGTATTAAATGCTTTTACAACCCGAGCACCCGGTATGTGTTCCGCAACTACTTCGCTGGAAGCCCTGTCGCCTAGGTCAGCTACCTGGAAATCAGGAGCATAAGTAATAAAATGATTGGTTGCATCAATTACAATGCGGTTGGTCCAGTCAGTTAGATTGGTAAGGGTTTGCAGTTGCGTCCATGGTAAAGCTAATAGTACTAAGTCTGCCTGCGATGCCTCCTCGCTTGTACCTGCTTTGGCGCCCTGCCCTAAAGTTGCAATAGTTTCCTGTAAAGTTTCCGGCGCTTTGCTGTTGCTTAATATAACTTCATAACCTGCGTTAAGCGCATGTTTGGCAACTGCTTTTGCAATATTTCCTGCTCCAATAATTCCTAATGTCTGTTGCATTATTTTAAATTTTAGTCTTTAGTGTTTTACAATATTAATACTGCAAAACTACCTGTTGCAGAAGCCAGGTCAAATAAAGTAGATTAACCAAACCTGATGGTATAGGTTAATACAAAAACTTGATCTACATCAAGAGTGTGAATTGCTGATAGCTGTTTTTTTGGCTGTCGACAGTCGAGCTTCATTCAACATTGTTGTGTCACTCACTGCATCTTGTAAATTATCTAATCAGCCTTTTCCATCATTATCGTGACATTTCTATCACCATTGAAAAATACTACTTGAACCAGGCAAAGCAACTTGTTGACTGTTAGTAGCCGATATTAATTAATCATTGTATTATTTAACATGCGGCTAAGAAATTCAGGAGTAACACCAATATAAGAAGCAACCTGCTTCTGAGGAAGCGTGCGGATAAGAGATGGATAAGTATTGCAAAACTTTTTATATCGCTCTATAGCTGAAAGGGTGAGATTATCAATTTGCCTGTATTGGTAAGTTCCTACCGCATTTTCCGCCAACATTCGTCTGAAATGCGCAAATTTTGGTAACCTTGTAGTTAGTGATTCGAAATCAGGCTTCAATATAAAAACAACTTCGCTTTCCTCCAGTGCATCAACATTTAGCCTGGCAGGTTCACCTGTTAGCATACTAAACATATCACCAATCCACCAACCAGACGGTGCAAATTGAAGTACGTGTTCTGCCCCATTTGAATCAATTGCATAACTGCGGAGGCAACCGCTGATAACAAAAGTGATTTTTGTACATACGTCTCCTTCTGCCAGCAAATGCTGCCTGCGTTTCAATCTTCGGTGATGTAGATAAGAAACAAGAAGATTTTCCTCTTCCTCATCGAGTTGTACGTATTTTCTAATGCTGGTAAGTAGGAGGTTATGATCCATGAAACGAAAATAGTTCTTATCATTTTAGCAAGCGTTCTTCGAGCATCGTCATTTTTTATTTGTCTTAGTTACAATAACTGTTTTGCTTGCTTAATTTGCCGAAACAACTAGCAACCGTACAAGTGTGCGACGCAACGGCTGCTTAATAGTACCACACAAGCTAAGTACATAAACCCTACTAAATCCTCCAAAAGAGGAGGAGTTTGAACCTAATGCAAGAGTGTAACAAAAGCGGACAATCTAAAATCAGAAACGTACATTTTCCAAAGTAGCAAAGTCAGTAATTGACTGATTACCAAAGAAGTAGTAATTTGGCTTAATATCAGTGATAGCAAAGTAAACTGCAGCCTCTCATGTTTAAAAACTTCTTCAAAACTGCCTTGCGAAATGTAATGAGGCAAAAGGTATTTTCATTCATCAATATTGCGGGACTTGCGTTAAGCCTTACTGCTGTCTGGTTAATTGCATTGTTTGTTGCCGATGAATGGAGCTACGACCGGTATCATGAAAAGGCGGACAGAATTTACAGGCTGGCATCGCACGGGCAATGGGGCGAAGAAAAGTTTAATGTTACCGGCACGTCGGGCAAGCTTGCTGAAGTGATAAAAAGTGACTTTCCTGAAGTGGAGGAAGTAGTGCGCTTAGATGCAGAAGGCGGGGGAATGGTAGTGTACGGTGACAAAAAACTGAAAGAGAATGCGATCTTTTTTACTGACGCCACTTTCCTTAAAATATTTACTTATAAATTTTTGGCAGGTGATGCTAATGCATTAAGCAAACCAAACTGCGTGGTACTTACCAGGTCAGTGGCTGCTAAATTGTTTGCAGATCCTTCAAAAGCTTTAAATAAGACGGTTAACCTGGATAATACACCGACTCTTGTAACCGGAGTGATAGAAGATGTGCCGCATAACTCTCATTTTTCTTTCGGCGCTCTGCGCTCAATGCCCGAGAACTACCAGGACGATTGGGGAAGTTTGAGCATTTACACCTATATTTTGCTAAAGAAACATACTGAGGCTAATCGTTTACAGGCTAAATTGCCTGCCTTCATTAATAAGTATCTTAAAGACGCCGTTAATATTCACTATCAATTAGAGTTGCAGCCTTTGACTTCTATTCACCTGCATTCGCATTTAAGTTATGAGTTGGGCGAAAACCGTGATGTGAAATACATTTGGGTGCTATCTTTTGTCGGCTTGCTGATAGTGTTGATTGCGTTTATTAATTATATCAATATTACTACAGCCCGAGCTTCAGTCCGGTTGCGTGAAGTGGCGGTAAGAAAAATAATCGGGTCTAGTAAAGGTAACCTGGTAGAGCTATTTCTTACAGAATCAATCGTCACGATAATTTCGGCCGCATGCCTTAGTTTGGTATTGGTAAATCTTGTAATGCCCCTCTTTAATGAAGTTACTGGCAAAGTACTTTCTGTTTTACAATTTGGGGTAACCCAGACCATTTTGTATGGGCTTGCCTTTTCTTTAGCCGCAGGTTTAGTTGGAGGTTGCTATCCTGCCCTCTTTTTGTCGGGTTTTAAAACCATACCTGCATTAAAAAACCAGTTAGGCGATGTAAAGGGACAAACTTTGTTTAGAAAGTCGCTCGTAATGTTTCAATTTGCGGTAACTGTTGTGATGATTACCGCCTCGCTGGTAATTTACCTTCAACTGAATTACGTGCTGCATAGTGATCTTGGATTTAATAAAAACAGTGTGCTCACCTTTCACCTGGATTCCAGAGAGGTGCGACAAAAAGTTCCTGCACTTCAGGAAGCACTATTGCAAAGCCCGTTAGTAAAGGCGGTAGCGTCGGCAGGTAACCCAATTGGTAACAACGATATTGGCATGATGGATTACAACGTGGAGAAAAACGGCGTGTTGGAAGAGCGGAGTAGCCTCGCTTACGGCTTGACCATTGATGCTGATTTTATACCTGCCATGCAGATAAAATTACTTGAGGGTCGCAATTTTTCGCCTGATATACCAACTGATAGTAGCGCAGTAATCGTAAATGAAGCTTTTATTAAAAAGCAAGGTTGGGCTTCAGGTATGGGCAAACGAATTTCAAGGGGTAAGGACTCCGCCGATAGAGTGCATTTTTCAAATATTATAGGGGTGGTAAATGACTATCACATCTATTCGTTACAACACAAGATCGAACCAATGATCATGGGTTTACCCGAACAGGCGAAAGAGCGTGACAACATGTATGTACGACTGGATGAGCACCACATGCCGCAGGCGCTCCGGTTTGTGGAGCAGACATTCAGGATGTTTGATGAAGGCTCACCGTTTGATTATCATTTTCTCGATCAAAATTTTGCTGCCCAGTACAAATCAGAAGAAAAACAAGGGCAGGTGCTGCTGGCATTTACCATTCTAACCATTTGCATTGCCTGTTTAGGATTGTTCGGATTGATCACCTTTACTATTGGACAACGTGTTAAGGAAATTGGTATCCGCAAGGTACTCGGTGCCAGCACAGGCAGCATAGTTTCTTTATTAACAAGAAGCCTGCTAAACGTTGTCGTCGTTTCCATGCTGGTCGCTATTCCACTTTCGTGGCTGGTAGCAAACAAATGGCTTGAAGATTTTGCATACCGGATCCAGTTGCAGTGGTGGATGTTCCTTTTGGCTGGTGTTATCTCTATCATCATTGCCATGGTTACATTAAGCTTCCAGGCAATCAGGGCGGCAATAGCAAACCCTGTAAAGAGTTTGAGATCGGAGTAACCCTCCTAAAATCTCCCTAAAGGGAGGACTTTGAGTTACTTTTTTTGTACCGGCT
>Ga0181471_100310_pt1 | contig 15972 bp, 17 predicted proteins | sample InSIn5gowninarea_FD_119083 | JGI IMG/M metagenome (GOLD analysis project Ga0181471, IMG submission 119083) | Clean room microbial communities from NASA Spacecraft Assembly Facility at Jet Propulsion Laboratory, Pasadena, California, USA -... ...
CAATTCGGACGGCCGAGAGAGCTACGAGGAGTCAGACTATGTCTATGTAAAGTACCGTATTGCAAACAAACGGTTGTCATCCATGGAAAATGAAATCAGCGATGTAGAAGACGATTGGATGTATACGGAGACCTTTGAATATATCCACGGGCGCATGCTATATCCTTGGTCCGGAAACTTTGAGTCTGTCGTCCAAAAGTGTTATGCCAATCTGACTCCTGGTGGCTATTTTGAACTTCAAGATAGTCTCCTAATCGCTTGCATCGACGAGTCATGGAATGGAAAAGCTATTCAGCGATGGGCGAACTTGCTACTTGAAGGAGCGAAGAAGCTCGGAATCGATTGGGAGAAGGTGGAAAAATACCCACAGTGGATAAGCGCTGCAGGATTTAAAGACATCAAGGAAGTGGAAGGGGCTTGGCCAACTAACTCTTGGCCAAAATCTGGCTTTCAGAAGCACCTTGGACGATCTGCAAACGAAATTTTAAAACAAGGTTTGCACGGAATGAGTGTCGAGATCTTTACAGCTGCTCATGGGTGGACGGAAGAAGAGGTGGATTCACTGCTCGAGGACGTCAAGGAGAATCTCGACGATCGAAACATCCATTGTTACGTGCCGATGTAGGGTCGATTCTTTAACGATACTAGATACTTTACTGATGTTCAAACAGACGTGTTGTTTATGGTCGAAAGCCTGAGCAGAAGTAGAACGTCGACTTGGACAGGATATGATAAGATCTGTATTCGAGATCTTAGAGTATGCATTGGATTAGAGGACGAAGATTTATCCAAATACCTTATGAGAAACGGTTATTGACCCCCTGTTGTTTGTGACCCATATCCGATGACATTGATGACATTGTCTGGACGCTGATGACCCTGACTGTTGACAACCATGATGACTGATGACATTGGAAACCACTATTCACGGATTTATATCTCCTTACAGTACGGTACAGTACTGTCTTTCTTGACACTCTTTAAGGATAATTAACTGCTAGATCGTTTGTGACAAGTTTGGCATACCATACCTTAATCATGTCTACAAATCGCATTATCCAGAGGACCTCATCGTCAGCTCCACAGCTTCCACCATGTCCGGGACCACCCCCGACAAGACCTCTGCCACCTCTACCTAAGTGATTGGGTGGGCATAAATCTTTACCACTGAAGGATAATGCAGGTATGTCAGTCTGGAAAGTGTCATTTTATTTTCTCACAGTACTAAGTTAATCAACTTGGTTAGAATAGCATCGAAACTGCATCATGAGGTAGGAAGCGCATTCGGGGGCAAAGGATGGCCATAGTGGTGTACAGCGGATGATGAGATGGCAGTGGGGTTTATCAGTTTCGAGTACATCTTGATCTTCATGTTAAATTACATGAAAAGTCTTCAAAATCCAATTTGTGCGACATTAGTTCTTCCACACGTATATCTAATATAACGACTTAAATTCTGCTTTACAGGCTTCGAGTTTCAACCATAACTTACTCTCTTTTGTATCTTTACAGTATGGTTAGATGTGTATTGTATGATACCTTGAAAGAGTGCTGTCCCTCATTACTGTGCTGTATCCCAGAGGAGAATCCGCTCAGATGTATCTATTCACAATGAGAGCCTTCAAAATATCGACCAGGATGACCTGGGCTGTTGTCAAGTGGCTGGAAAGGTTCATTCACTTACTGCCAGATGAAACCTTGGTCTCATTAATGGCATTCATCCACTGTAGGAGCTCTCTAAACGGTACTAGTGCTGAAGTGTAATAGAGTGAATCGGGTTTCGAGTCTAAGTTACCTCTAGCTTCTAGATATATTAATTATATACCTAACTTATGTCTCATCATGGTGCTGACATTCCCACTCTCTTTTTTATTTCATGGCAAGTTATATTCCTTCCAGGCGAAATCACATTTTACGGAGGATCAAGTCAATCAACTTCGGGCTCCCTTCTACTCGTACCTCTGTCAAATGTCTCACGCCTTATAAATGACGATGGAAGATTCAAAATCTAATAAATGTGTCTGCTAGGCGCCCTCTTCACGTTCATATAGAAGTACTTTGCAGTACAATATAATCTTAAATCAAATTCACTCTAAAATTAAGACAGGATTGGCGCATACCCTTACCAGCTTTAGATCACTGCATTCTACTCGCTGATGACATTATGTTCGTTTCCGGCCTTTGTCGTCTGCAGCCGCTCTAAAGCTTCCTCAGTACGAGCAATGTGATCGGCTGCTACACAAAGAGCCCCAGAGTGCTGTTCCCTCATATTCTGCATTTTCATTTGTAATTGTCCTATCACCATGAGAAGATGCTCGATTTGGCTCTCCTGACCCACTGTTTCTCCAACACCGGATTGAGGTCGAGAATTTAAATACTGCAATAATCTCAAGTAAGCCGCACGGCATTCACTATGCTTGATTTGTTCATCAAGCAAGGCTAGCTGGTACATCTCGCGAAATTGCGATTCGCTCTGAATAAGCGTAGCGTAATTGTCAATTGTGGTCTTCATCTCAATGATTTCATTTTCCATGGATGACAACCGTTTGTTTGCAATACGGTACTTTACATAGACATAGTCTGACTCCTCGTAGCTCTCTCGGCCGTCCGAATTGATTGAGGTAGGGGGAGATGACGGGCCGACCTCGATTGACCCACCATCGTAATAGTTTGGAGAAGACATATTTCTTAATTGAAGGGCTGTAGAAATGCGGAATATGTCTCTTGTTGGAGATTATATCTCCAGCTGAGAAGTCGTACAATAGTAGAATTCGTCTAAACCACTTGCCCTCTAAAAATAGGATAGCACTGCCCCTCTGAAATTAGAACCTAGTGTCTCTGAGTTGGCTGACAGACTTCCAGAAGTGAACTATTAGAAGTGATAGCTTCCTTGGAAATCATGGCAGAAATAGAAAACTATTCTCTGTCTTGGCCTACACAACCTCGAAGACCGTTGTCAGGTATGTCTGAGCTTTCATCTCAAAGTAACTCTCACACCATGTACGAAGAAACGCCTATGGTCGCCCGTCGGGTTTTCAGATGTCTTGATTGCGATCAATATGTTGTTTTCCCTTCAAATTTGCCAGTTGTGGCTTCAACCTGTAGCAGCATACCGACTTTAGACATGCCATGCTTCGAGACCATCAATAAGTCGGATCTCTCACATTCGTCCTTTCCTTATGATTTCAACTCCCTTCAACCCCCCTCTTCAGATTCCTCGAACCTTGTAAAATCAGTTTTCTCATTGTCTCATTTTCCAAACTCACCTTCCTTTTCCTCAACGGATGTCTCTCTTATACCATTTCCTCAAGTTGCAGAGTCATCTATAACAAGTCAACTTTTCGATTCATATGATACATCCAGCTATCAATACAGAATGGAGACTGATCACAGTAATGAAGTGGCAGTACTGCGTTCGGAAGTTGAACGGCTCAAAGACGTGGTTCAGACACTTCAACAAAGGTACACCACAGGCCTCTTCTTTCCCGATCGTATTTACTAATCTAATCAAAATAGCCACTTAGATGATAATATCCCGAACTCGAGTGTTCGCTCACTTACACAATATTGTGAGAACATGGAAACAATAGCTTGCACTGATACTCTTCGAGATGAGGTTCTTAGTATGTCTGCTCAACTTGAGAAGGCTACAGGTGAGAGAGACAATCTAGAAACAAGACTACGTGGGATTGAGGATTACCTTCCCTCATTGGTTTCGTGGGCGGTGGAGACGACGCAGGCATTAGATCGACTGAAGGAATCTCACAAAATTAAAAAGTCAAACAAGCGATTGACAAAGGCAGGTTAGTTAGACATAATATTTGATTGAATACCTTTGCATAAATAACGGTGTGACAAACTTTGCATTCAGAAATTTGATCTCTTCTGCTCCATGATCATGTACGAACCACTTGATATTGTAAGCACAGTAGTCCGTATGAAGGACAAACGGCCCAATTAAGATCTTGCTTGTAAGTTGCTATGAAATATCTCAAAAAAAACCTTCTGGAACTCCTGAATCCCCTATAGATTCACCTAAAGCTGCCAATATCTTCATTTTCTGCTGCTGCATTTGTAACTGCAACTCAAGGAGCTCCTGGCGGAGATTCTGGTTCTCTACCTTCAAAGAAATAACTTCTCGTTTCAGCCGATTGGCACTACTCCTTTCAACACGTCTATCTATGATCGGCGTACCAGTCTGCGCCTTGAAAACGTTTGCTGTTTCTGTTCGCCGCCTGTAATCTCTTGGAGGATCGAGGGTCATTGTAGTTTAAGGTACAATATGCATTGCAAGTGGATTTAACCAGAAATCGAATCCGTATATTTAAGTTTCTATTCCTGTGTATATCTTCTATTTTTGGATATCTCGACCATATGTCATCAGATGTTTTCTTTCTGCCAATTCAGAATGTCAGCCATTCAAACTAAAAATATCGATTTGGTTTATATTAATTGAATACTGAACTCAAATGCATATAAACCAGTTGCATTTCTTTCGTAGGGAGACAGGTTACAGTACTCCGCAGATATATCAATCATGAGAAGCGAACAGCATACCCTCTGGTTAGAGCCCTATCTTCGAGACAAGGAGGTAGCTCTGCAAAAAACGCCACGCCTTGGTGAGATCCTAAGTCAGACACATGGCGAGCCGAGCTTGATACTCTTCGTCGGAAAGTCCTTCAAGAGCAAAGCCTTGCGTTACCTGGCGACTCCTTTAAGGTCCAAACGAAATGGCCGGCATTGTGGAGAGATTCATCTCCGCCTAGATGCGGGTGCTCAAAGCATACAAAGCCGCAGACCTCTGCTATTTGCGGATGGACCGATTCCCAACATTGAGAACAATGTAAAAGACATTGAAAAATGCTCAGATCTTGAACCCGTCAGCCAGAACCTCCAATGGGCTGGAGATGATCTCAACATCACTCTTTCAAATATTTACGCCAATCTATTAAGCCCCTTCACAGACATTGTCTGTCTCTTTCTATCTGATTTTTGTGGTTTGGCCAGCATCGCAGATTTTATAGCGCTGTGGCTCAACAGCTTTAGAAACCGCTCTCTTCCACCCGTTTGTTACCCAAGGTTGCTTATAGTCGTTGAGGATTCCAATACTACTAAGTCTGACAAGTGTTGGGAAAGTCGCTGGAAGACAAAGTTTACTCGTTTATTACGGAGAAAGACAACGAGACCAATTAATGAAGCATTCTCCTATGTTGGTATCCATCATCTCTTCACAAATGATCAGATCCGCGAGGAGTTCTGCTACTTACCCCTTAAAGATCGATTGCTCAATGAATCAGACGCAATTCGATTTTCCAGAATCGAGCAACGATTGCACTTCGTAGGGAAACATTTCAACGCATTTTTCGATTATGCTTATAATCATTTCATTCAAAATACTGGGAACCATTTCAATTTTATCAAGGCTTCTCGGTTGTCAAACCCAGTATCCCCTCATTTCAAACGACATCTTCTTAATTTTATGAAGCAATTCCAGAGTGTAGAAGAGATTAATGAATTCGCAGTACCAGTAGTTGCTTCTTGTATATTGCTCGATAGCTTTCCTCCAGGAATGCATGGTGAGTTCAAGTAGTATTACTGATGAAGCTCTGACCTAACAACTTGAATAGGTTTTGATCCGGTTGATGTTTTCCAAACTCTCTATCAGACGTCGTGGAGAAAAGCCATAGAAGTATTCTCACGGGCAACAAGAACCGCTATTTCCCCCATAGAGAGCGTAGTCGGCGAGCTGTTCCTTACAATGTTCGTGAACAGTTGCCAAGACTTTAAACAATCACACAGGCATACCATTCTGTCATTTAAAGATACCTGGAAGAATATTCATAGCGATTCCACCTGTTTAATGTGTCTATGCAGAAGGCCAGAGTATGGTCTACCATGTGGACATTCCTTCTGTGGAATTGATATTCAACGTTTTGGCACAGTCTTAGATACAGATCCTCACAAGTTCACTGTCCAGTCCTGTTTTCTTTGCTCCCAAGATACCAAAGGGGCACAGTTTGGATTCAAACCTAAGACAAAAGGAGTGAACGTACTTGGAATAGATGGTGGTGGTGTTCGCGGAGTAATCCCATTGCAGGCTTTGTTGCTGTTGGAGCAGAAACTCAAGCCGTACTTGCCTGAATTCCCTGTTCAAGACCTTTTTGACGTCGCTTTTGGAACCAGCTCCGGTAAGTTATTACTCTTTGCTATTATCGTCTACTAAGTGTCTCAGGCGGGCTCATCATTATGGCTATGTTCTTAAACGGTTTGCCAGTGACAGAATGTGTGAAGGTTTTTGAGAACCTTTCTCACAAAGCATTCGATCGTGGATTTGTATCTTCAAATTCAATTTTCTCCCGTCTGAGGGAACTGCTCATATCCTACTTCGCAGATTCTCTATACTCAGCTCATAACCTTGAAGAAGGGCTTCGCACTCAGTTTGGAGAGGACATATCGCTGATGGACCACTCTGCTGCAACATCCAAAGGTGCTAAGGTTGGAATCACAGTAACTGGAGTCCCTAATGCGGAACTGGTCTTTACTAATTATAATGGGGTCGGTTCACGACTGTTGGGGTCTGGTAAGTATGCTCATGCATCATAAGACCTGGCTAATTCTGTTAAGGATACCGCCATGTGCTTTCAGACGACAGTTCTAATCGAGTTCGCGTATGGGAAGCGTGAGTGCCTCAAAGTCTCTGCGCATTTGAAGGAACTGACAAGATTTGTAGGGCCAGGTGCACTTCCGCCGCGCCATGGTATGATATGTAGCCACCAATATGCTAAATCAGATACTAATATATTCACAGGTACTTCAGGCCACACCACATTGAAGGTGTCGGTACTTTTCAAGACGGTGGGTTATGGAGGAATAACCCCATTGACATTGCTATCTCCGAGGCGCGTGCCTTATGGCCTACAATTGTCGAACCAGATGTAGTTCTTTCTTTAGGAACGGGATACCAGGTCGATGAAGATGCCATTATGAATGGCCTATCCCCCACTGAGACATCACCTCTAATTAGTTCTCCGGCAATCTCTACTGATTTGGGCCGTGCGGAAATAGCAATGGCTACGGCCCTCCAGGACGTACAGCAGCCTCGGGGACTCTGGCGCAGCGGCTTCATCACAAGATGCTTAGAATCTTTCTTGAGCACAATGGATGGCCAGAAGTTTTACGATCTCCCTAACCAATGGAACCGCGCAGCCGGTGAGATCGAGAATCGATATTATCGTCTCAATACACAACTCCAAGGAAAGACACCTGCTTTAGACGATGTCAGCACCATGAAACCTCTCAAATCCGAGACAAGGAAACAACACACAAAGAGCAAATCTTTAAATGAACTTGCAGAATGTCTTATCTCTTCTTTATTTTACTTTGAGCTGACCTCAAGGCCGATTAGAAACAGGAGCCACATCAGTTGCCAGGGTCAGATCTTATGTATCGTAGGTCCAGGTCACAAAGGAAACAGCAAACTTCACAGGCTTCTCAATAGTCTGACTGAGGACGGATCAAAGTTTTACGTTGCACATCGTCCTCTATCAGGTCCCATTAATAGCTCTGCAAATATTGATCCAGCCACCAAACTCTTTCGAGTCAAAGTAGAGCTGAGAGTTCGAGATCTTGACAGTTTAATTCCAATCTCTCTTCGTATTGGTAATAACAAGCGCTCTATAAGCGAGGGTCGAAATATAAGCGCATCACCATTCACAGTCAACGGACTGCTAGAAGCACAAGGGTGGAATAATCCTTTTGGCCGTGCAGATCACGGACCTACTGAACCGGATGATCTCACCAGACTCACACGTGAATGTAAAGAAGCATCAAAGGCTACTAAAAGACAATTCCACGGTCAAAATAATAGCACGCCCAAGAGACGACGGTCCTGATCTGTCATCTGACCTTGGAGAAAGAGACTTATGGCGTAAAACGGTCGGTTAATAGAATTTCACTTTCGCATGGTAGGCTCTTTTGTTTGAGCATTATGCCTTTGCTCCTTATTTATCATTTTTCTTCTTTAATTTCACAATTCTTTTGTCTTAAAACTTCCCTCATGAAAACGTATCTCGGCGAACCTCTGATACAAATGAGCTTCCCGAATACGTGGCTAAAAGTATCTGATTAAGTTTCGCATACATATTGCGGCTATTGATAGAGCACATGGCTAAGGAATTCTCTGATAGCTCCGGCATCAAGTTCAAAGCATCACAGTCTTCAAAGCCTAAGAATAGTTCTAGGATACACAATAGTCCACTCTGGCTAAGCTCTTAGGCCTATTACTAGTTCGACATAGCTAGCTGCCATACTACAATCCAAAAACATTCCGTATTTAGTGTTTTGCGGACTGAACCTAGCCTATGACTAGTTCTTGTTGTCCCTTGAGTTGTGAACAACCACTTTTTTCTTCCTTAGTTGAGCACTATCGGCCGGCTGGTTATGACGGAAGTGGACACGGCGGTTGTCTCGTATATCTGGGTCCAAGCTTGGTGTGGTGGAGGGGTCATCGTGATGCTTTGTCGAAGATGTCTTAGATTTTACTATTTGAATTTTCGATGATGTCTGACTGCTTGTAGCAAAGTGTTTGAACCCAGGTAGCGTAAATTTAAGTAGCTTCTTTAGCTCGTGGTTTCCGTTGGGCGGTAACAGATAGCGTGATAGTTGCTTAGGGAGACGTTGTGGCTTTTTATCTATCAATACCCCATCAGCATCAATTGGCATCAATAGAACTACTTTGTCGAGTCTTTGAGATTCTTCGCTGGGATAAGCTAAGACAAATAGTTTCATCCAATGGCTGAAACCAAGTGGTGTCAATGCTGGAATTGTCGGTGCTTTCGTAAGATCTTCGTCTTGCACTAAGTAATACTGGCAGCCAAGATATCTATAGATCCAAGATATATGACCATGAGACAAGACTTGGAATATTGCTACGAGCCTTGTAAGTAGATAGCTTTTGATATTTGCATGCATTTCTCACTTTTCAAAGGGAATTTTTCATTCTCCAACTTATAGTTTGTATAAAAATCTGCCATTTTTGCAGGCGGAATGGCTAGAGTCTTCTGGGGAGCGTACATGTTGTTCTAATTTATAATTAGTCTTTGGACATCAACAGTGTCTCACTCTTCTTTCCGAGACCTTAACTTACAACATGATTTGCAATTCCTCTGGTAAACTGCCCGAATCTCTCCGTTGGGAAATTTCCATCAAAAAGAGGTCCCCATATTTTATCAACTGTAGAGAGCTCCGGATTGTCGTTAGGATATGAGGTGATGGTTTCCTGCGGCGCATCAGCTGGCTCGCCTCTCAGAAATCCCGGATCATTGTAGGCCATTGCGTTGAGGAGAGTGCAAAACGAGAATAGTCAGATGTATTTATCGGCGTCGCAAATAGATGTATTTCTGTTGTCGCCAGCCACCATCAACAAGCATGTACCAAAGTCCGAAACGAATCATCGAGTGTAGATGCTGCTATGAGGCTCTGCGGGATTTGTGCACTTGGTTGGGAAGTTCATTCTGCAAGTGCTTGCATAGCCGAACACAGCATCAGTTATGTTCAAATAACGCAGTGGAACATGAATGACATGAGGCTGTAGCAGGCAGCCATAGCAAGGCCGATTTTCCACTTCAGTATTTCGATGACAAATCTGGTCAGTGGCGAGGCTGATCGGCTGACATCAAACTGAAATATTCCGGTTAGAGTGACCATAATACAGTACGGATAACGCGAAATTCTTCAGTGATCTAAAGCACGTCATGGTTGAGAGGCTGATTTACGATTTGAGAGCCACTGGGGGTAATATGCTGATCGTTAAACATGGTTTATTGTTGCATATCGCAGGGCTGATTTGTTCCCAGACTGTTTAGTGGACATTATAATATCACTATCTTTTGAATAGTGATTTGATAATTAAAACTAAATGATTTGCTATTATATCTACTTGCCCTTTTAGGTTCCTTGTACACAAGCTTGACCGGAGATCAGGGAAGAATTTCGCCCGAAATAATGTCCTGGCGTTCCTGGCTTGCAAGCATTCCTCACCGAGTTGGGCGGCCAGGGCCAACGGGCCTCAGATTCGACAATACATAGCAGCTTTGGCAAAGAGGCTCTGCTCACCCATGTCGTCAACCAGCTGACCACCTATTGCTGCCTCCATGTAGCCGCATGCGTTCAATACCACGGTTGGGCGTAGCGGTTGACACCAGGGCATGTCACATCAAATTCTCGAATCACTCTCCCACCGTCCATTTCTAAACCTGCCTGTTTCGAGTAGCTACTCGAAGAAGGAGGAAGTCATCTTATCATGATATTTAGTCCGCCATATCTCTTTCCATCATTCGTTTATAGTTTGGCTCCTCACTAATCTATAGGCTCCGCTCTGCTTCGCCTGTTGCTTCAATAGTTTCCATACGTCGTCTAGCCGCAACTTCGAATTTTCTAAGTGTCACCTCAGATTCGTCGTTCTCAAGTACACGTTTAGGTGCTGAGGTACCAAGCACGAACCTAAACGTAAAAAACATTTCTAGACTCGGCAAAGGAGGACCCAAGCTGTATTCAAGATAGACGCTATCTAATGCGGGAGGGGTGCTGAGAAAAGTTTTGATTTTGTAGCCATCTGCCCAGGATCGACCAGTCTTAGGATCGATGAAGCGTGTCTCCCACCGATACAATCTTATATCAGTAACCTCTGGTACATATTAGTCTGTGTTGTAAAGTTATGAATGAACAAGTTCAACCTTTCCCACAATTTCTCAATAAAGCGGTGCAAATCATATCCGTCAAATTTCTCAATGTTGGGGCCCGGTACAAATTTCCTGCCGCCAAATGAAACGGAATCAGGCGTAGATTGAACTGGGAATTCAGCACCTGCTCTTCACCTCTTTCCTCAAACCCCTGAAGAAAAAGCATCCGGTTTTCAAGGTTTTGGCCTCGGAAAGTTCTCCAGCTTTGGTTGCGTGGTGATTGAGTATCAATAGTGTTTGTTGGAGAAGGTAATCTATTTATAAGACAAATTTCAGATAAGGCTTTAGTAGGAACTTATTACAACGTAAAACCTACACTGATTTCGAAGGAGCTTGTCTAGAAACTGCTAAAGCCGTTGGCTGTGCAGATGTCCTGGAATCATCGGCTCCACTATGGGTATTTAGCAGCTCTGTAACCGCTCCAGAACTACTATCTGTAACGTCATCTAGGTTTTCGGCGCGAATTCTCGATGAGACCGAAATAAAGGCTACGTCAATGGTTTGTCAATGTACTTATCATAGAGTTGAAGGGACATGTACAAACTTTCTCGGCCCAATGCCTGTACAAGCCGTTGGACTCGGTCAGCTTTTGAACCGTATGTTGGGAGACTGTGAAGTGCCGCAATCTTATCTAGTTGCTTAAGAGTGAGATCGTCTCCAATAGAATCAGACATAATTCTCAGTAACAAAGAGTTCCGTGCTTCTATGCTTCAGATGTCGAGAGATCCAGCCCGAAAGTGAATACGTACAAGTTTCAAATTGAGTTCTCAAGTATAAGACCGCATTACTGTACAATACCCAAGTTGATCTCTCCTAAATTCCCGCTGCTATAAACTGCGTATTTAAGTCATCATTTCACGGCTCTTTTTGAAGTCATCATTTAAGTTAACCATGAATCTTTTTGAAGTCATCATTGAACCATGGATCTCCCACTTTTCAGCTATCCACATGTAAAGATAACTGCAGACAGGTGGGATGACTGTCGGATTTTATTTCCGTTTGGCCTACGCAAATGTCAGCATTGCCAGTTCCATCTCAGAATTCCACAACTAAGGAATTTGAAATCAGCATTGTGCTGAGTTCCTTTCACCAGGAATCCGAGTCACTGTTATTGAATAAGGTTACACAAAGCTCGTGAGCGGTCCTGCGCAAATTCGGTGATGACTATATGCTTTGAGAAGCAAAATTGCCATACTGTCGTTCTGGGAGACTGTGTATACGATTATGTGCTTTGTCGAATTTATGAGAGGCTCATGCGTCAAAGTAAGCAAGTTGACCAACTTATACTGCTGGTGCCAGACCATCCCTCAATACAGAGGCCAATTCCATTTTCAAATACGTCAACGATCACGCAGACCTCCTGACCTTTTCCTAAAATGATATCAACTCACATATCCTTTACATTGAAAACTCCGACAACTATCAGATGTGCTCATATCCTCGGTTCATGGGACCTTTACTCAAGACAGCTCCCTCTTATGAAAGTGAAGCAAGACAAGGAAGCTTCTACGTGGAATAACACTTTTGAATTTCAAATCACTATTCTGCAACCCGGGAAGCGATACTGGTACTACGTATGTATATAAGTGCATAGTCAGGCGACTTTTTGCTCACATCATTAAAGTACATACTCAATGGACACCAAGTCTCTTACGACTCTACAAATGCCGTAATGATCGAGCCTACAACTGGCCGAATTTTGAATATACTCGAAGTTCCAACCGCTGAATCCACCTCCAAGTCATTGCCTCGAGAAAACCAAAGGGATATACCGAAAGGGCGACCACTCGAACAATGCCAGATAGTGGCGCCAGTACCAGTAGCTTCCGGATTGAACAGAATTAGTTCCATTCTCTACAACCAAACTAGCGATACGATCGAGGGTCTGACTTGTCAGGTCGGCGCGGTAGCGCTTGATTGTGTCGATACTGAGGCTGACAGTAACCCTTTGGCTGATCAGGGATTATCTTATCCCTTTCTCATGGTTCCAGCCAATTCTCCAGTCAGTTCTCATCGCAGTTGGGCATCTAAGAGTCTCCATTGAACAACCAATTAAGTGCCAGGATTCTTAAATAGAATTAAATAGGACTTGCTGAAAGGAATTGTCATCAGGGACTGAACTAGAAAATTAGTGAACAAATGAATGATGACCTGGTACCCTTGAAAAAGATGTGTCATGATCTTACTGATTAGCTAAAGCGTCTCAGCAGAATGATAAATATAGGTATTTTGGTGAGACGCTTCAGGAACACTTTTGTTTCTATTGTATTAGCCATGACAGGAATTTACGATTTTTACGCAAACCAAGTTGTTTTCTTGACCGGCGGAACCGGTGGCTTAGGAGGTTGCCTCCTCTATAAACTTCGATTTGTGCTGGAGGTAAAAAAGCTTTATGTGCTGATTCGTGGACCACTGAGCAAAGCCTTGGAACGATGGAGACAAACCCTACCAATTCATTTTCACGAAATACAAGATCGGATCAATTCTGGACAGATCATCCTTGTTCCTGGGGATATGACCGAGAGCAATCTCGGCATCGACAAGAAAGTTCTCGAGGAACTGGAGAGAAGTGTTACGTTGATAATCCATGCTGCCGCAAATATCAGCTTTCGAGCACCTCTGGCAAAGGTAGTCAGGGATAATTGCCTTCCCGCACTAAGACTGGCGGAAATGTCCACAAAGTTCACCAAACTTGAAAATTTCACCCAAGTCTCGACTGCATTTGCGAATTCATTTCTCCCCGACGGTCCCATTGAAGAGAAAGTGTACTACTTAGCCAACCCGGATACTGCGGAAGCGGAGCTTGACGAAATCCAGCACACTGGCACGACTAGGTATCTTCAAAGCTTTCCTTGGGCGTATGCCTACTCAAAACATCTTATGGAGCGTTTGATGGTAGCGCGGTACCCTAGCCTTCCCCTTCTACTGCTTAGGCCCTCTAGCATTGGCCCAGCGATCGCACAGCCCTACGAAATGTACGGTCCGAAGGGATCATGCCCTGTGTCCACACTCTATTCTCGCTTGATGAGGCCTACTGGTGGCCAAAGCGTTTGGCATACATCGGCAGAATATCCAGGCGCCAATAATATCCTTGATGAGATACCGGTTGATCTAGTAGCGAACATCTTGATGCAGCACGTTTATGCAGGTACACGCGGCGTGGTTCACGCTTCCTCCTCCAGCTACATTCCCAAGACCCTAAAGTGGTTCCTTGAACAGCCATATAAGCATGTCCCGGTCAAGTGGGCGGAAAAAATGGCCACTCTTATATTCGATCAAGCCCATGAGATACAAGAAAGCCGAGAAGCACAGTTCTACCGGATTGGATCCAGGGCATGGGATTTTTGCACTGCTGCATCACAGCACTTGGAAAAGCTGGAAGGACCACTGGCCTTTGGTATTGACGGTCATGACATCGACTCTTTTGCTAAGTGTCGAGTGGAGCTACTTTTCAAGGAAGTGGTAGGAGAGGATCTGCATGGTTATGAGAAGGTCTTGGCAAAGCTATAACTAAAAACACTCCAAGTCATCTCGGGGCAGAGAGCCGACTTTTCAATAAAAAATGTCGGAGAGTTTAGATATGTTACAGAGGTAACGCTCTTGCTACAGTAGTCAGAATGAGAATCGAGGCTTCTCAGACCAGTTGAAACTGGGATGAGGTCAGAGGCACGTCATCTTAACTTGATTCGCCTAAAATATGAGTTCCTAGAAAATTTAAGGCAGTTGCTACATCACCATGCCGGCAATAAGAATGAGCAACACCGGCTCCCCCCTAGCAACGCCCAGTAGCAACACCAATATACCAGCCGTGAGACCATCCTCACCATTTACCAGCCAGCAACATTGCCTTCACTTGTAGAACACAACTTCCACCGCATTCCTCAGCCAGCCAAACCACCTCCGCCAGGAGTGTACAAATTTCACCACTTCCGCTGGCAACAAAACCAATTTCACCACCTCCACGAGCAGGCGTGCTTGCTCACCCAGCAATAACACCAATTCCAGCTCTACCAGCAGCTATATCCCCATTGCAACTAGCAACGCTTCCTCCACCATTCTTCTCATCTCCCACTAAGCTAATATATTATTCCAGAGAAGTGCCTCCAACCTCCAACATGCCATTACCGAGTATATCTCGAGGACAAGGATTTCGCAGTCGAGCCACAATTCACCTGCAAGCTCTTCGGTTCAAATCAGACGAAGAATTTCCTTTCCATGAATCAACTCCAGCTACAAAATTACGCAGTAGGCTCATTCATTCCCAACCAATCACTGAAACTCCGCCTAAAGGGTATGTGTTTGGCAATATTGATTTAGCCAACTTCTTGTAAGGAAAGTTCGAAGTCTTTGTTAAGGTTTTCGAACTCCGGCAGAATGGCGATGGTATTAATGGATATGGCCCCTCTCTGCGCCCCCAACTCGGTAAAATTCTTAGAGAGCTCCTCCTCGGCTTGCTCTGGCAAACGACCGACACCGAACTGCGAACCCCAGTTATCATAGGCCGGCTTCCTCTATCTCGCCTCGGCTGCTGGCATCTTTGTACACCCCAAGAGCAATTTTATACTCACTTAGCGTGGTGAGCTGTTCTGAAGACATTGTGCGAGAAAGTCTGAGGGAACGAAACTAAGTGCAAGATTAAGAGAAATGATAAAGAGCAGTGACATCTTTTTAGAGTTGTCTCGGATGTCAACCTCAAGCCGACTGGTTGGCGAGCCACAGGGGCAGCGTAAGCGCAAAGCAGGGGCATGCTAGGAAAAGATACCAAGACCAAACCAGGCAATTCTCAATTGGCTGGTTGTTGGAGTCTGCCATAATTAGATTTGAAAAGCTTTTATACTACTTCGCCAGCGTATTGATTCACTGGTGACAACTCTGCTGTCATTTTTATCCATGGTGAGGCTATTCCCCTTTTAAGGTACCAATGAAGCCGCATTGAAACTCACTCCATTGTGAATCATTACCCCACCAAAAGAAAAGTCAACATCCGCCTGTGGTAAGTGCACAACGCAGACTCGTCGAGCATGACGAGATACAGAAGTTATGAAAGTCGTCGTGAATTTCCCCACCGCGGCCGGAAGAAGCAGCCAGATCAAGAAAAAAGGAAGAGGAGTTAAGAGTAGGGCTACAGCGACAGCGTGTCTTGCTTCCGCTACAATTACGACAGGCCTATGATATGTGAGGGATTTCCTTTTCAATTGACGAAGAAAGGCCAAGGACGTTGGAGAGAAGTGTT
>Ga0181471_100219_pt2 | contig 15955 bp, 24 predicted proteins | sample InSIn5gowninarea_FD_119083 | JGI IMG/M metagenome (GOLD analysis project Ga0181471, IMG submission 119083) | Clean room microbial communities from NASA Spacecraft Assembly Facility at Jet Propulsion Laboratory, Pasadena, California, USA -... ...
AGAGAGGAGGAACAAAAATGACAGAAACAGTTCCAAAGATTACAATTAAAGAACTTCGAGCACGTCACAATTTGACACAAGAGGAATTTGCTAAAACCGTTGGCACTACACCTCAAACGGTGAGTGCATGGGAGAAGAATGTACTTTCTATTTCTCCTAAGAATATGGCAAATATTTGTAATAAATACCACATTAAATCGTCTGATTTGTATGGCTTTTGATTTTAAAACTTGAATTAAATTCAAGTTAGAAAGGATAATACATGAACGAAATAGCATTAAATGAGTGACTGAAAGCATTATAACGTTTGAGTTTCAATAAAAGATAAAAAAACTTTAAAAAAATAGAATAAAATTGTTGACAAACTAAAAAATATAGTTTAAAATAAAACCATAAAGTTAAAAAAGGAGAAACGAATGGAGTTTAAATACGATAAATTAAAAGGACGTATTAAAGAAAAATACGGAACTCAAGAGAATTTTGCGAAAGCTATCGGAAAAACTCAAACTACAACATCTTTTAAAATCAATGGAAAAAGATTGTGGAATCAAGATGAAATCATTAAGGCTATTGAGTTATTAGATCTTTCAAAAGATGATATTGTTGAGTATTTTTTCAACTACTAATACTAACTTGAATGATATAGAGAGGAACTAAAAATGAAAAAAATAATTAACTGGATTTGGTCAAACAAGAAAACAGAAACGCCAAAATGGACTTTTGAAAAAAATGGATCAGAGCCTAGCCGTGATCGATACAACAGAGCACACGGATTGGGAAAGACGTTAATTTAAACTAACTAAATTCGTTTCAATCCGTAGCCACACCCTGATGTGCGGAGTGCAACTAAATACCTTATACCCCAAAACTAAAAATAAATAAAATTGAAGCACATCGGGGGATGGGTGCGGATTGAAGCACTAAAAAAAGCACAGGTAATGGTCTGTGCAGAGAAAATTATATTAAGGAGATTATACCATGAATATTACAACAATTAAAGTGATGAGAAGGTAGGCATTAAAATATGGCAAAACTATACGAATTAACGGGAATTTTTCTAGAAATCGATGAAATGGACGTCGATGACGAAACTAAACTCGATACCTTGAATTCGATTGATTGGGAAGATGATTTCTCAGAAAAAATTGAAAACTGCATAAAAGTCATCAGAAACAAGAACGCACGGGTTGAAGCTTATAAGGCTGAAATAGAGCGACTCAAAAAATTGAAAGCATCTGAAGAAAAAGCGATCGAAGAAATCAAAAAACGTATCTCAGAAGCTATGCAATTAACCAAACGCGATAAGTTAGAGACCACACTATTCAAAGTCGGTTTCCGTAAATCGAAAGCAGTAGTAGTCGATGAGGTGAAACTTCCCAAAGAATACATGAAAGCGAAGTGGATCCCAGACAAAGAGAAGCTAAAAGAATTACTTAAAAACGGTGCTACCATTCAAGGTGCTCACATTGAAGAAAGGAGGAATTTAAATATTAGATGAAAATTACTAAAGCAACAGATATCCAGCGGACAGCCAATTGGCGAATACTAATCTATGGTAAGGCTGGATTAGGTAAAACATCACTTATTAAAAATATGCCTGGAAAAACCTTAGTGTTGTCTTTAGACAATTCCTCAAAGGTTTTAGCTGGGGCTAAAAATGTAGATATCATTGATTTTGACCGTGAACACCCAACTGAATTTATCACAGAGTTTCTAACCCAAGCAGATAACTTAATCAAAAACTATGAAAACCTTGTTATCGATAACATTTCAAGTTTTCAATCAGATTGGTTTATTGAGCAAGGTCGCAAGTCAAAGAACGGTATCAGTAATGAGCTTCAACATTACTCTCAATGGACAAATTACTTCTTAAGAGTATTGACTGTTATCTATAGCAAACCTATCAATATCTATGTGACAGCATGGGAAGATACCCACGAACTCAATTTAGAAACTGGTCAGATTTTAACTCAGTATGTACCACAGATTAGGGCTAGTGTACTCAACCAACTATTAGGGCTTACCGATGTCGTTGGACGTATTGTGGTTAATGCTAAAACAGGTGCACGTGGACTTATTTTGGAAGGCAGCGAAGGTACTTACGCTAAGAATCGCCTCGATAATCGAACAGCTTGTAAAATTGAAGACCTATTTAAATTTGGTGATTTAGATGGAACTAAGGAATTACCAGAGTGACCTTGTTAATGATATCAAGCAATCAATCTTAAGAGGTAATAAGCGTATCATGGTGCAGTCACCACCTAGAAGCGGTAAAACCGTGGTGATGGCTCACATTGCCAAAGGTGTGACAGATAAAGGTAACACTATTCTGTTCTTTAGTCATCGAAAAGAAATCAATGAACAAGTAGTTAATACCTTTACGCGTAACGGCGTTGACATGAACCTTGTAACCATTGATAGCGTGACTAAGGTAGCACGAAACCTAGATAGGATATCAGAGCCATCGATCATATTAATCGACGAAGCTCACCATGTTAAAGCTAAGACCTACCTCAAAATTATCGAATATTACATTAACAGCATTGTTCTCATGTTTACTGGGACACCCGCCAGACTAGATGGCAGTGGGTTTGATGATATCGCAGACGATATTGTTCTCGGAAAGTCGGTTAAATGGCTACAGGAGAACAGGAACATCGCACCATTTAAATATTATGCCCCTTCTTTAATCGACACTACAAACCTAAAAAAGCGTGGTGGAGAGTTTACTAAGAAATCCGTAGACGACACAATGAAACGTGTGGTTTACGGTGATGTTATAAGACATTATGAGAAGTTAGCCAAAGGCAAACAAGCCATAGTATACACACATAGCGTAGAAGCTTCTGAGAGCGTTTCTAACACGTTCAAAAAGAATGGCTATACTTCTATCGCAATCAGTGGTAAAACGCCACCAGAGGTTCGAGAGAGGGCAATGCAAGCCTTTAGAGACAGAGAACTTACAATTATGGTTAATTGTGAGTTATTCACTGAAGGTATTGACCTTCCAAATGTTGATGTTTGCATCATGTTAAGACCTACTCAATCGTTATCACTCTATTTACAGTTTGCCATGAGGGCTTTAAACCCAAGAGAGGGCAAAACAGCTATTATCATCGACCACGTTGGAAATGTAGATAGGCATGGACTTCCAAACGCCGACCGTGAATGGTCACTAAAAGGTGTTAATAAAACCAAGAAAAAACTTAAACTCGGTGAACCAACAACTCGGACTTGTGATGAATGTTACGCAACTTTTTGGAGTGCTGAACGTATCTGTCCGATGTGTGGTCACGAAAACAAACCGACAAAAGAAGAAGTTGAAATAATTCGAGAAATAGAACTCGAAGAAAGACGGCAAGAGGTTGCTAGTAAAGTTGAAACTTTCGTTACTAGTGACCAATGCCAAACAGTAGAAGAACTCAAAGAGTTCGCTAAACAACACGGATATAAGCCCGGTTGGGTTTATTACCAACAAAAAGAAAAAAATATATGGAGATAAAAAACTATGTTTACAATTGATTACTCACAAGCGAAAGAATTCGGATCTATCAAAGACGGTACTTACGAAGTTACTATTGATTTAGCAAAACAAGATGCTACTCAAGGAGGAGCTGACTACCTTGACATCCGTTTCCGTATTCGCAAGGACTTCCAACAAGAATTCCAAAATAACATTATTTTCTATCGTATCTTTGCTAAAAAAGAAGACGGAAAATATCCAGTAGCTTCTATCATGAACCTTGCTAAAGCCTCAGGAATTCCTGATGGTACTAAATTTAGTAGCTTGGAAGATTATCTCAACCAGTTGGAAGGAAAAGCTCTTAAAGTTACCGTTAAAAACGAAAAATCTGAGTGGCAAGGTAAAACCTACGAAAATCTAAACGTTAAACGTTTGGAAGTTACCGATATCCCACTTCCAGAAGTTAATACTGAGATTTCAGAAATTGACCTTCCATTCTAATTATGGAGATGGTTGATTACGCAATCAACTATCAACGCATGGGCTATTCTGTTATCCCTATCTCAAAGAATGGCAAAACCCCTCTTATTTCTTTCGCTGACAAACCACCAATGACTGAAAACGACATTCGGAGGGTGTGGCGAGATAATCCAGATGCTAACATTGCACTTAAAACAGATACATTCTTTGTCATTGACGTGGACATGCATGGCGATGTTGACGGTTTAACTAATTTAAGGAATTGGGAACATGCAAGACTTATACCCCCAACATTGCAAGCTATAACCCCCAGCGGTGGGAGACATATCTACTTAAAAAAAGACCCCAACCATCCTATATCGCAAAATATTGGGATGATTGAGGGAGTAGATATCAAGGCACACGTTAATAACTATATATTAGTGCCACCGTCCAATAATTCCAAAGGATACTATGAATGGGATACAGTGCATTCGCCAAAAGATGGAAGCATAACAGAAGCACCTCTTGCATTGATAAAAGTATTGCAGAAAATGAAACCAAGCTATGAAGTCTCATCGTTTGCTAGTGACAGTGTTAGAAGTACAAAAACCACAAAGTTATTCGAGAGCATCTTACTAGGTTTTGGAGACAAAGGAGGTCGAAACAACGCACTTGCCAAGTTTGTCGGTGGGCTACTCCTTAGAGGCGTTGACCCAGAAATCACTTATCATCTTGCAAAGATGGCAAACAACAACACCCAAGAGCCTTTGGGCGATAAGGAATTTGAAAGGACATTTAAGAGCATGTTAGACAAAGAGATAAGGAGGATTGGACTTGACAACGATTGATTTCGATTATTACAGAGAACAATTTGCAAGCTCTAGTCTCTCACCAGGTAAACCGAGCAGCAAAGAGGGAATTAAGAATAAGCTTAAAGCCTACCGAAACGACTGGTTTGAAAAATTCAAGGAAGAAAATCCAGATAGCAAAGAACCAAAGGCATTGCCAGAATTAGCAGTAGCTAAAGGTTTAAATAAATACACTCATGTTATCACCCTCGAAAATGGGAAAGTAGCTATATATGATCCAGAGCGGGGATACTACCAAAAAGATTACAGATATGCCTACCAGCTTATCTATATCTTAGAACCTACATTCAATGAAACAAAATGCCGAAATGTTCTATTCTTGCTATCAAACATGAGCAGGAAATATGAATATAATAACATGTATATGGATTTTGAACCAGAATATCGAGATGTAAGGCGTTTTATACTTGTTAAAAATGGCATCTACGATAAACGAAAGAAGAAGCTGCTATCGTTTGACCATAAGTTTATTAATTTTAGTACCATTGAAACAGAATTAGTTGAGAACGCCCCTAAACCAACAATAAATGGATGGGATGTTGATAGTTGGTTGCTTGATTTAATGAGTGGTGATAGTGAGCTTGTCGAACTACTTTGGCAAGTGATTGCAGCGTCACTGAATGGTAACCATTCTTATCGAAAATCAATATGGTTGGTCGGTAACGGTAATGACGGTAAAGGTACGTTTCAACAGTTAATTAGCAATCTTGTTGGATTAAAAAACGTAGCTCCCTTGAAACTTAACCAATTTTCAGAGCGTTTCGGTCTTGCCATTATCGAAGGTAAGACAGTTATCATCGGGGACGATGTCCAAGCTGGTATATATGTAGATGAATCTTCCAATTTTAACTCAGTCGTTACTGGTGAACCAGTTTCAATTGAGAAAAAAGGAGAAAATCCTTACTTAGCGCAATTTAAGAAAACGGTTATCCAGTCTACCAACGCTATGCCAGTGTTTAAAAACAAATCAAACGGGACATATCGACGTATCGTGATTATCCCATTCAAGAAAACATTTGGCATCAACGATGATAATTGGGCAATCAAAGATGATTACATCAATCGTAAAGAAGTTTTAGAGTATGTGCTCTGGAAAGCTATTAATTTAGATTTCGATAAATTCAGTGAACCAAAAGCAACACAAGAACGTATGCAAGAATTCAAGGAAGAAAATAACACAGTTTATAAATTCCTTAATGAATATTTGTCAGATGTCGTTTCCACTCGTATTCCAGTTAGATTCTTGTGGGATGTATACCGCTCATGGTGTCATGAGGGAAATCATACTATCCCTAAAAAATCTAACTTTGAAAAAGAGCTGGCACAGAATTTACCGGTAGGTTGGATTAAAGATAGACAAAAACCTCTTGATTTTTTTAATCCAACTAAAGATAAGCCAGATTATTGGCATGATTTCAATTTTAATTGGGACGAAAACGAGGCGAAGAAAGCAGCAGTAGTGGTTATGGTTACTCAGTAACCGCAGGTTATTGCAACATGTAACCGTCAAACCCATTGAAAATAAAGGGTTTCGGTTGCTTTAGTTACTTAGTTACTATATATATATATAGAGAGACACTTAAAAAAACGTGTAACTAAGTAACTAAAGTGGCCAGAAACCTTTATATATCAAGGGTTTTCGGCGGTTACGAGTAAAAGTAACTGTTACTGTAATCGAGTAACAAAAGGATAAAAAAATACTTAGAGATTAATCAATCAGTAGATACGTTGCGTAACTGCTTATTCCAACAAGCAAGTATGGCTTATACTGATAAACAGATTGCGAGCATTTATAAGGAATGGTTACAGAGTCACTAATTCAAAATCAAATACGAGTAGGACTATCAAAAGCTGGTCACATGGTGTTCAGAATCAATGTTGGTAAAGTCAGAATGGCTGATGGACGTTGGTTCGACACTGGAGCACCAAAAGGTTTTTGTGACTTGTTTGGATTTAGACCAGATGGACAGATATTTTTCATCGAAGTAAAAAATGAAAAAGGTCGTTTGAGAGATGACCAAAAGAAATTTATGGAGGCTATGAAAAAACGAGGGGCACTCGTAGGAGTGGCAAGAAGCGTTGAAGATGCTATGAGGATAGTTGATGGTAAAACGGTGGAATGACCATATGGCGGGCATTAAATATGCACCACACCCATACGATGAAACGGTAACTGTGTTAGAACGTGTAGAGTATTTCAATCATTGGTTTTATGCTACCCACCAAAAGAAAGGTGCGGTGGCAATTAAACTAGGAATTAGTGATAAGAAACTCAATCGCATACTAACACTAGAACAGTTACCAGATGACAAACTATTGAAAGAGATGATAGAACTATGCAAGTAAAGGAATACGCTTTATATAAAGGTGAGGAGTTACTGGCTATGGGAACTAAGCGTGAGATAGCTGAAAAGTTAGGAATTTCAGTGCGTTCCGTTACTTGCTATGGGACACCATCATACGCCAGAAGAACTAGCGAAGAACATAGTAGGAGATTAGTAGAGTTATGAAATATAAAGTAATTACATATTTTGACAACATGGAAGATAGTGTAGAAATTTATGACAACAAGGACGAAGCTATCAAAAGATTGCATCATTTGAGAGGTGTTAAGTACAGAAACTTACGATTGTATAAAGTAGAAATGGAAGAGGTGGAAGAATGAATATTGAAGAAGCAAAAAAATATGTAAAAGAAAATGCAACAAATGGATATTTTGAAAATCAAGTGGTAATGCCGAAGGAAGAGATATTGGATCTGCTTGACAAACTCAACCCTCCTAAACCAGTAGTGCCCCAGTATGTTGCTGATTGGTATGAGGAACATAAAGATAACTTTGAAGAATACCTATTTCAATATATCCATGATGTTGTAGATTTTAATAACAGAGACGAAGTAAAAGATTTTAAAGATTGGCTATCTATTGTTGATGGTTTTATGAAGGACGAATTCAAAGCTTGGATGTCTCAGGCTTATGAGAATGGAGCTATCAAAACACTCATCAACATGCACCAGTTTAGGTATGAGGTAGAGAAAGAAAAACGATATACAGTGAGAATCCGAAACTTAGATGATGAAGCAGCTTATTTGAATTATGATAATTTCAGAAAAACTTGGGTGTTTTACAGCCGAGACAATACAGACCGTTTTAGAACAACACACACCCGAAAAGAGCTAGAAGAAGCTGATTTTGGATGGGTATTCGACTGTGAGGGAATTGAAGTGGAAGAGGTTGAATAAGTGAATAGACTTAAAGAATTAAGAGAATTACGGAAAATGACAAGAGTTGAGTTAGCCGAAAAACTTGGGGTTACAAAATTAACCATTCTTAATTGGGAACATGGCACCCATGAAATCAAAGGAAGTAACGCTAAGAAGCTAGCTGAATACTTCAACGTATCAATCCCTTACTTAATTGGCTACGATAAAGCTAATGCATTCTCGGACCTAGTTGCCAAGATTAACGAGTGGGCGGACGAACGCAATTTAAAGCAAGCAGACCCTAAGATTCAGTGGATGCGCATTACCGAGGAGGTAGGTGAAATTCGTGATGTACTATTGAAACCGACTAAATTCACAGAACCACAAACAGCACTCAAGGACGCAATAGGAGACACGCTAGTAACGATTATCGTGTTGGCACATCAATTAGACCTTGATGTCAATGAGTGTTTAAATATTGCATATGAGGAGATTAAGAATAGAAAAGGAAAAATGATAAATGGAACGTTTGTTAAGGAGGAAGACCTATAGAGAGCTAAACGTAGCCATTGCCTTACTACTGGCATCCCTAATTATCAATGTTGGAACGTTAATCAGTGTAGTCAATAGACCAGTTAAACCTATTATCGTGTATAAGGCTGATAACGCTACTGTAATGCATGGAAAAATCACAGGTAAGCAGATGATAGGGAAATTATACACGCTCGATTGTGGGGCGTATGGTAAGTTTCTAGTGAGCAAGGAGCAATATGACAGTGTTAACGTTGGCGATGATATACCTAGCTATTTGAAAGGAAATTAAGATGACAGAAACTATTAAACTACCAGACGGATTCTGGCCAGATTCGCATGATTTTAAAAACGCACGATATGGCTCATTGGAAGAACTCAAAGAGTTACTACTCTATAAGCGTATCGTTAAGTGGAATAAAGACCACCTAGAACTTGAAGATGGGACAAAGGTAACTATTGAGATGTCAGAAAATGATTGCTGTGCCTATGCTGGCGGTGAATTCAAAGATGTCAAGCTAGACGCTATTATTACTGATATTAAAATTGGTGAACAAGAAACAGTGGGATGGGAAGATGGGTCATCAGAAAGTTATAATACGGTTACTATTTACCACAATCAAAATCCAATAGCTTTGGCAGAGTGTGAGGCTGATGATGGCAATGGCGGTTTTTATTACAGTGTAGGCTCTCTGGTGATTGGTGATATTCATTTTCCAGTTGTTGAGGCGTAGGAGATAATCAATGAATAAATGTATGAGCTAGATTTACCTTTTGCACTAATCATGAATAGCAACGGGTTGTTTGACAGCAAATCAAGATTCGAATTGTTTAGAAACAATAATTTTGAGTTGCTAATTCCAAAAGGAAGAATGAAATTCTTTGATGAAAGTATGACAGTTAGGAATAATCCTAACTTCCAAAGCATTTATGTTTGCAATAAAATATTACCAAATAAAATTGAGTTTACAGATATGAATACAAAAAGTTAAAGGAAGAGGACAATGAAACTTAAATTTAGAGCGTGGCTTAAAGAAGATAAAGAAATGGTAGATGTGGAAGAGATTCATTTCTTTAATGGCGAGTTTGATTTCATCGGAGACGCTATCACTTGGATGTGCAAGAGCGATGATTGTGTTTTAATGCAATCTACAGGTCTCAAAGACAAGAATGGCAAAGAAATTTTTGAGGGGGATATCGTCAAGGTGACTGATGATGACGAAAGAACTAATTTTCCGGATGGTGGAATTGGAACTATTTGCGGTTTGGACGAGATTTTCATGTGGTACATAGACGGGCAAGTACATAACGGACTATTTGACATCAGTCAAGAGTATTACATTGAGGTTGTTGGCAATATCTACGAAAATCCAAAATTACTTGAGGAGCGGTTATGATATGAAGCGTTTTGAGTACGCAGGACTGACTAAAGAATTACATTCAAGGGTCGTGGTTGAATTTAACAATTTGAAAGAGCAACACCATAGAAGATTAACAAAGTACGTGATGGAAACAAAGCAGTGCAACCGATTGCAAGCTAGAAAATATTGTCAAAGATTTGATAACGTGGTTAAAGAGCGTTCGAAACTGTCAACTACCACGTTGGATGATATGAGCGAGTATCTTACAGACGGTCTAGTTAATGACTTGCAAGAGTATCTATTAGAGAACTACTCTACTAAACGTGTCTCTTGTAAACCAGATGCTGATAAAACTAACGCAGGGCTTACAGAGGAACTTTTTCAACAATACCGCAAGGAAATCCAAGAGTTAAGAGCAGCACATCCAAACAGCATCGTGTCACATATCATGGAAGTGAAAGGATGTTCATATAATGAAGCTAATTCAATCCGCACAGCAATCTGTACAGTATACTCAGAAATTGGCAATTTAACACCTCGCAAGGTAATCCAACTTGAAGGTCTTCTATCTAGAGAGCTATTTGGCAAAATAGCTAAATATGTATTTAATAAGTATGAATGGCCTGAAAGTCTAGATGAAGAAGTTGATCGTATTTACTTTGAATATCGCACAAAGGGAAATGTTGGGCGGAATAAGGAAAGTGTTAAACGTACACTATATAAAGCGATTGCTATGGGCTTGTAGTGGTTCGAATCCACTATAAGTCATTAATCCCAGTCAATTTAAATTTAGGAGGAAGCCTATTTTATTTCAATCAAAACATAATCAAAGTGAGACTGGTAGCTTTGAAATCTAACGCAGAATGGAGGTGATAACAGCGTAACTGTCTTTTCAAAATCTTTAGGCAGAATCTCAGCTTGTTGCAAAATATATAAACCTTGATTCTGTGCAAGTGTGCCACTTTTAACCATGCCATTGATACGACTGACGCTATTAGAGCCAGTAGGGTCAACAGCCGGCAAAATATCAGCGTCCACATCACATGAAAGTTTTTGAGATAATTCGCTGAGAAATGGTCTTAGGTAGCGTGAGATTGCTTTAGCATACAAATTGGAACTCATTTCAAGTGAAGATTGTTGGTCTCCTTGACCACCGACTACGTTATCAGGGATGCCGTATACCTTGGCAAACTGTCCAGTTGTCCAGTCCGCTTGCTTAAGCAGTTGAGACACGTTCGACTTAATTTCAAGCGGTGTAAAGTCCTCTAAATCGTCCAGTACCAATGGACCGCCCTGCATCTGTTTCATCGCTTGGCGTGAGCGTGAGAGTTTAGTTTTAAAATCAAGCAAGCCACCGCCTTTGATTTTCAAAATACCATTGGCATTTAGGGCGTTTTTAAGCGAGTTAATCGTTAGATTGTCACTAGCTTTTTGTATGTTTAACTCCCTACTAAGAGCCATCAACGGGCTTACACTTGTCAAACCACCATCCACAGATAGCAATTTAAAGTGTAAGACGTCACCTTGTGGGACGTGCTGTTTTGGTGGTATCCGTGGGTCATCAAAAGTGATGTTATAGTAAATTCCATCTTTATTATCCAAGCGATTGAATGATACTTGAGACGGTCGCAAATATTCCCACTTCATATCCCGCCCATTTTCATTTCGCCATCGATAAGCAAAGGCTTCCCCACCAAGTAGCATTTGAGCAAAGATAGATTGATAGAAATTAAAGCGGTTAGCATTGTTTGACGGGTTATCAATGATTCCCTGTAATTGTTTCCGACTGGCTGTCAGTTTAACGGTTGCAAGGTCGTTTGAGAGTTGATTAATAATAGAAAATAAGTCTGAGTTTCTGAGAGCAGTTTCAGCTGATACCCACTCACTACCCTGAATAGTAGCTAAAAACTCTGGATCAGTAATATCAAAAAAGACACCTTGATTACTAGGTGGACTCTCTGTTGCAAGATTCGTTATATTAAATATTGGCAATTGTTATCACCTCCTTTCTAGCCTTTCTTGGCGGCTAGTTCACTAACCAACCCTGCTAGTATGAACGTGATTGTCATGCTAATGCCAAACCATACATAGCCAAGGTGGTAAGTGGTTATATTGAGTGAAATTGCAGCTAAAATGAACATTAAAATGTCGAAAATAGCCCAAATTGCCTTAAAAAACTTTAAAATCATGTATTAATACTCCTCTAATAGCCCACTTTCTGGGTTTTTTAGCCATTCTAAAACTGCTTCTTGGCTCATGTGTTCTACTTTCCATGTTGGATTGTTAGTGATAGCGTAATCTTCAAACGCATACATACCGTCATAGAACGCATCGATAAGGGCATCTACAACGTCAATCTTATAGGTTGACTTCATTTTGTCTACTTGAATGCCGATGTTATCCTCTTTAATCACAGCATTTATCAAGGCTTTACGCATAATCTCATCATCCAAGCGAGTGATATTGCCTTCGATAAATAGCGTTTGAAGGAATTTTGTAGGGTCTTTTAGCTCACTTGTACGTTGTCTTATTGGCATGAGTGGGAAATTTGTATTAGATTCAAGACTTTTTATTATTTTATCAGTCATCATAGCGTCATATCCGAAGAAAACGACATCAAGCTGATTGTCTTCAACATAATCTACAAACCATCTATACACTTCTTCTGGATTGATAAGCCCCTGCGGATGACTTGTGATAGTACAGTAGCCTTTCTGTTCTAAATCACGATAATTGACACCGTCTTGCTCTATTTTCGCTTCAAGCGAACCTGCTTGTTGCCAAGGAATAAAACTGTGTTGTTCAATGTGCCATTTATGACTGCCATCTTCACCAATATATGGATAGACGAAACCAATGGCTGTATTATCGCTGAACATTGAAGCATCTAGTCCGACATATACACGCTTACCCTTGACATCAAACTCTGGGATAACTGCGTTTTCGATATCTTTCAAATCAAGAAAGCTGTTGCTGTCAGCAAGAAGCCAGCAATTCATATTTTTTACTTGGAAGTCTGCGAGGTTACCACTTAGCAGGTCGCTATCTCGCTTGTCCATTAACCCTTTCATAAGGTTCTCACGTTCGCTCTCCAAGTCTAGCAGTGGATTGCTCTTTGCCCATGTTTCTGGTTGGAAGACCTCGTCTAAGTTATCTTGCGACCAAACTAAGCAAAGATACGTATCGGCGTCACGATTATCGTCATCTTCCATGGCTTGCTGCAAAATCTTTTGGTCTTCCCTAAATGGGACAGACGGATTCGGGTAGGCAGTGGAAATTTGGATGAATTGTCGGTTTGGAACTTTAACTTGTCCAGAAACAATTTTAGAGACCGCGTCCCTTGTTTCAATTTCTCCAATTTCATCAAAAATAGCCGTTGTAAAATGAAAACTATCATATTGCCCACTCTCAGCAGATATAGCTCTCAAAACGTTGTTGTTTGCTTTCATAATAACTTGGTCACTATGCAAGCCCAATTCAGTTTCATTTGCCAAACTCTTGAAAGGTTCGTTTTGGATTATTTGCTTCATCATTGATTTGATGTAACCAAGCAACTTGTTTGTTTGTTTGAAGTTGATTGATGTAACCAAATAGTCCTGATTGGAAAGTCCGAGGCTTTCAATAAAATACGAATAAGCTGTCAGAATAGCCATCAAGTATGTCTTACCTTGACCTCGACCGACTGAAACAATGGCACGGCTGAAACGTTTACCACCGTTTGCATTTCTCCACCCAAAAAGCATACATAAGATGAACTTTTGCCAAGGCATCAATTGTGTAGGTTCACCAGTGTCTACGTTCGGACATATCCTAGCAAAACGCAATAGTTTGTCCGCTTCTGCCGTATCATAAGTATATGGAAAGTCGTCGTTGCCTTGCCTTTGTAGGTCTCGCAAGTGGCGGAAACAAGCCAGTTTAATCATATAGCCAGTTGTGATTCGCCCTTCCAAAGCATCAAAACAATATTTTGTTCCATCGTCTTGATATTTTTTTGCAATGTCGGTGAAATCAAATTCTTTATACGCCGAATCTATATCATGAGTTTTTGTTAGATTTGTTTTCATTTACTATTAATCACCTCCCTTCAATATAATAGACATCTTTTTATTTCCCTAAAAATTCCTTCAACATTTCTGTTGTTGAAGCCTTGTTTGTTTCCTCGCCTGCAATTTCCATTAGTTCTTGACGCCCTTTAGGAGTCAAGCCAAGCTGAATACCTATCTTGTTAAGCGTTTCAGTAGCATCTTTCATAGTTGCCACTGCTGGATTCTTTTTAAAACCCATTGACTGCTCACCGAGAATCTCACCAGACCCTTGCGCTTGAATCGGTTTTTTAATTTCCTGCTGAATCCCATTTTCCTTAATATCTTCATACGCTGATTTGTAAAGTTCATAGTTAGTACAGTATGTTTCAACTAGGAATGTATCAATTCGCTCTACCTTTTGTGTGCTTTCTAAAAACGGAACGATTTTGCGCCAAACTTCCCTTGCCACTGTTCCTAAATAATTCGGAGGGTCGCTTGGTAACCGTCCATTGTTCTGCTGATAATACGGATTCTTAACCACTCATCGTTTCTCCTCTCAAGTTGAATCATGACACCCCTTAAAAATCTGAAAAAAATTGCGCGTGACGTAAAGAAACACCTTGTCGTGGCTCTCCTAGGCTCGATATAGGGGGCGGGGGTCGATTTTAGACATCACATAGGGTAAATATACCACCATACTGTAAAATCGTGCTACGGGCGTTTTAGAGGGGTTTAACGACGTCTGCCTTTTTACGGGCTATTAAACCCGCCCACGCTGCCACGGAAAGTCGTAGGTCAGTGTTTTGCTTGGTTCTATTTTGACCAGTACCATAGATTTCTTGTTCTAGAGTCCTCTTCGTGTTGTCACAACTTCTACAAGTCGACGCGATGTTAGATACGTCAGTTTTAAGTTCAGGTGCAATCTCAACTGGTGTCACGTGGTCACCTATCTTTGCATCTGGTGTGACTACATCTAACGCTAAGCAGTACTGACACAGATAGTTGTCACGCTCTAGTGCTATCTTGCGAATAGATGACCACGTCCTTGAACGATAGAACGCATAGCGTTCCTTGCTCTCATCATCTCGGTTCCTAACTCGTGTGTTGTATCTCGTGCGTGAGTATCTCTGTCTCTCTTGTGTATATGCTGCTTCCATGTCCTTGTGTGTAGTACAGAAGTGTGCTGGTCTCTCTGCTAAGGTGTGGCATCCGTCTGCCTTACATCGTCTGACCATTGGCATTGGCTTCCCTCCTCTTGAGTAAAATAAAAGAAGAACACGTGTCTGTGTCCTTCTTATTTGATAATACTATACTACCACGTTCATTGTATGATGAAGTATGAGTTGGTCTATACCAGTATGAATCAATCCAGATGTTTCTCAGCTTGTCTTAATTTAACGTAGCACGTAGCTCTACTAAAGGCTAAGCGTTCACATATCTGCCAGATACTAAGTTGGTCAATGTATACCATTTGAAGCAGCATTCTAGCTTCTATATCTTTAACGCTAGCTATTTGCTTACGAAACTCTCGACGTTCTTTGATAGCTTCCGCAACGAATTGTTTCAACTCTTCTTTTTCCGTTATCAATTCAACATACAGGTCATCTTTAGCTTTTCGCTCTCCACCTTGAACCATGTCTATCTGCATAGGCCCAGACGTAACTTTCAGCGCTTGCGATTCGAGTCTCTCAATTTTATCTAGTTGGCTTTCGATATATCGATCAAGTGCTTTGATTTTCTGTAACCGCTCAACTGTTCTCATAAATTGTCTTCCTTTTATGGTATAATAATATTATCAGATTTCTTAAACAGTTCCACGGCTTTTGCTTGGGGCTTTTTTATTTACCACCACCTTTATTTTAAATTCCAGTCTTGCTACCAGCAATGCAAGGCTGGACCAAAATATGTATGGATTCCTCATTTCTATAAAATATTTACTGGGTTTGTGTATCGGTCTGTCAGCGATACGAGTGTCGAAAAAAAGTTACCTAGTCACGACAGACAACAACGAGCGAGGGAGTCGAACCCTCGAACGCTACAAGA
>Ga0181471_100312_pt1 | contig 15941 bp, 15 predicted proteins | sample InSIn5gowninarea_FD_119083 | JGI IMG/M metagenome (GOLD analysis project Ga0181471, IMG submission 119083) | Clean room microbial communities from NASA Spacecraft Assembly Facility at Jet Propulsion Laboratory, Pasadena, California, USA -... ...
TAGATGGGTATTCCGCCTGACCATACCTTCCAGTGCCAGGGAAAAGACCTCACCCCAATTGTCCTTGATATTGGCCTTCTTCGCTTTTTCTTCCTGGAGACTGGCTTCCAGCTTTTCAATGTATTCTTCCAGTTCCTCTAGTTCTCCTTTTAGATCCTCGTTTTCTTTTTGCAGGAGTTCAAAGTCCCACTGACGCCTTTGCTGTTGCATCTTGTTGTTCATGGTTTGCTCAATACCGGAAAGGGTGGCCTTTTCTTCTTCAACACCCTCTTTTAAAAAATACACGTAGCGGGTGTTTCTTTTGGAGGAGCCTTCATACAAGGTGATGGTGAGGTATTTGCTTTCTTCAGTAATAAAGTCTTCATGGGAAAAGAACTTTTCAGGATCGGTTGTGCGTCGCACTACTTTTAAATCATCAACAGATATGTCGAATTCCCTGGGTCGTCCGTCTTCATAGTCGGATTGCAGGAGCTGATAGAGCAGGTTAATCCTGGCTCCGGAATATTTTTCTTTTACAATGGCCATAGGAATTGGATTTAGTTTTGGAATATTTAAGGAATGCTTGTTTTTCTGTCCGCTTCTTTTCGAGATAGTACTGGAATAAAAGCAGCCCGATATAATCATGCAGGTTTGCAATGGAATGTTTTTTCATATCGGCAGCCATGGCTGCAAGAAGCAGCCTGAAAAAGGTGGTTATAAATTCTTCTAAAAGCTTTTGGGTTTCCGATAGATCAACGGTTTGGTTACTGTTTGTTTCCATAGAGGTATTGGTTTAAGATTTCTTGGTTGAATTGAATACGGCTGTACTTTTCTCTTTGAAGAGGCTTTAGCTTTCCTTCATAGATTAACGCATAAACTCTTGAAGTGGAGAGGTTGAGTTTTTTGGCGGCTTGTTCAATGGTGAAGCGACTGCCATCTGTTACGGTTGCTTTTTGACCCTGCATCTTCCTTACTTCATTTAGGAGCAGGTCGAGCTTTTGATGGATCTCTTGTAATTCTGTTTTCATAGGTATGTTTTTTAGGTTGCAAAGTATCACAGCGGCAAAACTCACTTTCCAGTTTCTGCACGTTTATAAACGTTTTTAAACGAACTTGACAGTTTAAGTCAATAAAGTCCTTATTTGTCACTTGATCGTTCCTTGTGAAATCATCGTTGCGTTATCATTTCTTTTGGAACATTATGCAAACTACAGCGGAATAAAGACCCACTTTCCGCTTATCGCCAGTTTCGTTAAGTAATCGCAACAAATCGTAACTAATGGTTGGTTTAGGTGAGTTTATTGCCGTTTTGATAGTATTTGTTTCAAATTTTGTGCAAGCTATAGTGGGGCAGATAGCCACTGTCCGATTTGGGAAGGTTTAGGCAGATATGGGAAGAAAAATGCAGAATTAAGTAGCGAAATAATCAGAAGAAGCTGTATCGTCCTAAAAAAACCTTACAGATTATTAGATAGTCCTGACATTAGTTTTCAGTAGTTTTTGTCAGTCCTGGTTTTAGTTTACATCCATTGTTGAAAGTCCTGGGTGGACCTTACACGGAGGACTTTTGTTAGTGCTGAAATACTTATTCTTGGTAGTTTCCATTGATTGCTTTTTTTCGGTAGGTTTTCCAGTGTTTCGTTAAGCCAATATTTTCTATGTGTGCTTTGTCTGGAGTCAGATAACCAATGCTGCTGTGTGGTCGCTTACTGTTGTAAACTGTGATGCTTTCCTGAACAACACTATGAGCATGGTGGATATTTTGGAATGTGTTTCCAAGATTAAATTCATCTTTCAAAATACCGTTGATCCGCTCGGCTACTGCATTCTCATACGGATCGCTTTTCTCAGTCATAGAGATAGAAATATGGGAGGATAAAAGCAGCTGCACATACGCAGTGCTGCAATATTGGATGCCCCGGTCGGAGTGATGGATTAAACCATGCTTTGATGATCCGGATCTCGTATTCAACGCCATAGCCAATGCTTTCAAACAACCTTCTGTTTCCAGGTTAGCTTCCACATTGTAGCCCACGATCTTTTTTAAGTAAGCATCTGTAATGAGCGATAGATAACAAAAGCTTTTTTGCAAAGCAATGTAGGTGATGTCACATACCCAAAGCTGTTCTGATCGCACCAGTTCCAGTTCCCGCACCAGGTTCGGATACTTTCGAAAGCGGTGGCGGGAGTTGGTGGTGCTCACTTTTCGTTTGCGTTTTTTGACAAGTAAGCCCTCTTCCATCAAAAGCGAAAACAGGGCGTCTCTGCCCATTTTAATACCGTGCTGCACAAGAAAATCCTTGAGTAAATACTGAAGTTTTCGGGTGCCTACTTTGGGTAGCTCTTTTCTAATGAGTGCTACTTCAGTAAGCACCAAAGCTGCTTGCATTGACTCTTTTTCTTTTCGCCACCCGCCTTCGTAAAATGCCTGTCGTGTTTTACCAAACAGTCCGCACGGCTCTTCCAGGCTGCCTAGAGCATAGTGCGTTTTTACAAATCCGACTGTTTGGTACCAGACTTTTTTCTGATGTCAACTCCAATTTCTCTTTCTGCAATGTCAATCATGGTTTCAAGGCAGATAATTCTGCGCTTTGCCTCTTCTAATTGTTTTTGCAGCTCCTTTTCCCGTTCGATTTTCGCCGCCGAGAGCAAGATATCTGTGTTTACAGCAGTGGGTTGTAACTCTTTCATCGCAGAAAACTCGGAAGAATATTTTTTAACCCATTTAGAAATCATGCTGCCACAGCCCTTGGGTAAGCCATACTTCAATCCAATCTGCGCCAGCGTTTGCGAACTAGTCTGTACATCGTACAGCACGGCGCGAACAATCGCCGGTGAATACTTCGATTTTGCGTTGCGCCGCTTCTTTTTTTCTTGCATTTTTACACCCGTTAGTGTAAAGCTATTTTAGGACAAGACAAGCCTTGAACTGCGAAGTGCAGTGGCCCATCAAAAACCAATTGGAAAAAGATAACGAACCACTAAAATCCACATAAGAGCGAACAAGAGCAATTAAGGATAGATAAAAAACTGATGATAAAATGATGTCATTCAATGATTAACCATATACCTCTCATGAGTTTTTTTAATTATTTTACAGCCCTTAGCAGCCAAAACGAATGTATCACCACCTGAATGAAGCTGAAACCCGTTACAATCTGATTGATCCCCTCATTACAAAGGCGGGTTGGAACCTGGCTGACCGCACTTCTGTTTCTTTTGAAGTGCCTGTTGATGGTTATGATGCTTCTCCAGTAAATGGCATCACTGATTACTGCCTTTTCAGATCCAATGGAGAGATTTTGGCTGTAATTGAAGCCAAAAGAACCAAAAGAGATGCAAGAGTTGGCAAAGAGCAGCTTTATCAATACATTACCAAAATTGAGAAAAAACAAAGCCTCCGGCCATTTGGTTTCATGACCAATGGCGAAGACATCTGGTTTTGGGATTCACTGGATTATCCTGACCGTGCCGTTGCTGGCTTTTTCACACTGGATGATTTGGAGCGATTGCTATTTTTAAAACAAAACCGCCTTTCACTTTCCGATCAAAAAATTAAGGATTCTATTATCAACCGTTCTTACCAGGTAGAATCAGTAAGGCGTATCAGTGAACATATTGAAAAAAAGAAGAAACGGAAAGCCCTGATGGTAATGGCTACCGGAACTGGCAAGACCAGAACCACAATGGCCTTGATTGATGTTTTTCTTCGATCACGTCAAGCTCAGAAGGTGTTGTTTTTAGCAGATAGAGACAGCCTGGTTGATCAGGCAATGACCAAGGGATTTAAAGAACACATTCCAGCCGAAAGCCGACAACGGATAAGAACCTTTTTACTGGATGATGAAAAGGAACGATCAAAAATTACCGGCGCAAGAATATTAATTTCCACCTTGCAGACGCTGGAGCTTTGCTATAATAAATTTTCACCAGCTTCATTTGATTTAATCATTACTGACGAATGCCATCGTTCCATTTACAATAAGTTTTCTGATATACTGGCCTATTTTGATGCCGTTCAAATTGGACTGACGGCTACTCCTGCGCATTTTATAGATCGTAATACGTTTAAGTTTTTCGAATGCGATGGTGCAGCGCCTACTTTTTTGTATACCTATGACCAGGCTGTAAAAGAAGGTTATTTAGCGGATTATAGTGTATATGCAGCGCAAACGAAATTCCAGCGCAAAGGCATCCGTGGAGTTGATCTGTCCGAAGAAGAGAAAGAAGATTTAAAAGAACGAGGCATAGATCCTGAAACCATCAACTTTGAAGGTACTGACCTGGAAAAGAAAGTAACCAACATCAAAACCCTTCACCGGCAATGGGAAGAGTTTATGGATGTATGTCATAAAGATGCAGGCGGTCAACTTCCTGCTAAAACCATTGTCTTTGCCATCACACATAAACACGCCTTACGTTTGGAAGAAGCCTTTAACCAGATGTACCCGGAACATAAGGGACTGCTGGCAAGAGTCATTACTTCTCAAACAGAAAGAGCAAAAGATTTGATGTGGCAGTTTGAACACGAAGACCTGCCCCGTATTGCCATTAGTGTAGATATGTTGGATACCGGAGTGGATGTGCCCGAGGTAATGAACCTGGCTTTTATGAAGCCTGTTGGTTCCCAGATAAAGTTCTGGCAAATGATTGGCCGGGGTACAAGAAACGACGAAGCCTGTAAAAACAAGCAATGGCTGCCTGGATTTAAGAAGGATAATTTTCTTATTGTGGATTACTGGGAAAACTTTGAGCACTTCAACATGATGCCCAAGAATGAAGAAGGTGCGGCTCAGATTCCGGTATTAGTAACCATTTTTAATACCAGGCTTTCCAAACTGGAACTGCTGCTCGCCAATCAAAACAGTGAAGATGCGCAAAGAGTGATACAGGATATACGAGCAGACCTTGCCCGCTTACCATTGGATTCCTTCACTGTAAAGAAAGGAGTAAAAGAAATAAGGGAGGTGTTTGATGATAGCTGGTGGCAGTTGATGACAGTGACCAAGCTTGAACTGTTGCGCATGAAGGCGGCTCCTTTACTGCGATTTGCTTCTACCGGAAATTTATCCGAAGCCTTCTTTACTTCCAAAATGGAGCGATTGGGATTAATGCTTTTGCAGCAAAAAGATATTTCAGATAACAAAAAAGAGATAAAAGAAGACGTTGACCTGCTTCCCCGCAACCTTTCACAGGTAACCCCAGATGTGCCACTGATCAACGAGATCATTAGCAACCAGTGGTGGAATACTGTAACGGTAAAAAAGTTGGATGAAGCCAGAAGACAATTAGCTCCCCTGATGAAATACAGAAGGGAAAAAAGAACTGAACCTTTTGAGCTAGGCCTGGACGATATTATTGAAAGCCGCAAATGGGTGATCGTTAACAAAGGCGGCCAGAAGTTGATGGTGGAAGAATACAAACAAAAGGTAGAACAACGCATACAGGAAATTGCGCAACAACATCCTACCATACAGCGACTAGTGAAAGGCGAAGCAGTAAACCTACAAGACCTTTTAGAATTGGAGCATACGCTGGAAACAGAGCTGTTAAGCGATGAATTGGTGCTGACAGAATACATTGAAAAGCTGGAAGCCAGTCTCCAGGAAGAAAAAGCGAAGAAGGCCAATATCAAGGACAATTGGGGTGAGGTCTTTTCCCTGGCACTGGAAGGTATGGTCAGGCGGAATACCCATCTATTGAATGGTATTCCTGTCATCGGCCAGGGTCTGGCCGGTGTGGTTGACCAGGACAACCGGCGGCTGGAGAACATTTCAGAAAATGAAGAATCAAAAGTTCAGGAGAGGCAAGTCAGTTTTCAAAGAGTAACCAAAGAAGAACCCGTCCAAACAGAGGATGATAGAAAGATTCTGGACTATCACCGAAGCCTTCAAAAAGCCTTCTCGCAGGAAGAACTATCTACCATCATTCAAATCATCGCCCTTTTCTCAGAAGAAAAAGAAAACATTGAAACGGTTTACCAAATGCTGATCGGAGAAGATCTGAATGATCTCGAGGAAGGAAAGGCAACATTATAAAATCACATTGTATTGATAATCAATTAATTGTAAATTTGACTAGCCAATGAAAGCCAAAATTATAAAACTGCCGGAAGAAAAATTTCCAGAAAGAATACCGCAGGAAAAGTGCAGGAAGATTCTAAAAGCAAAAGAAAATGGATATACCGATGAAGAAGTGTTTCAGATCAGGGACATGCTTTATGCACTGGCAGATATTGACTACCAGGATTTTCTGGAAAACAAAAACAAAGCAACCGTAATAGACCTAAATAACGTACAAGATGAAACGCAAAGCCATACTTTACATCCGGGTAAGCACCGACGAGCAAGCTGAAAAAGGGTATAGCCTAAAGCACCAGCAGGAAAGACTGGAACGCTACTGCGAGTTCCAAAACATTGATGTTGTCGCCACTTACCAGGATGATCATTCGGCAAAGAGTTTTGAGCGACCGCAGTTTCAAAACTTATTATCCAATCTGAAAAAAAAACGGGAGGCAGCAAGCCTCCTGCTTTTTACCAAGTGGGATCGTTTTTCAAGGAACGCAGGCGATGCCTATGGTATGATCAACCAACTTAAAAAGTTGGGTGTGGAACCACAGGCTATTGAGCAGCCTTTGGATTTAGATATTCCAGAGAACAAGATCATGTTGGCCTTTTACCTGGCAGCACCTGAAGTGGAAAATGACCGGCGAGCACTCAATACACTGGTGGGTATGCGCAGGGCCAAAAAAGAAGGACGTTGGATGGCTACCGCCCCGAAAGGATATAAAAATGCCAGAAGCGAAGACAACCGCCCCATCATTGAACCGAGTAAGGATGCTTCAATTGTTCGTTTTGCCTTTGAGGAACTGGCAAAAGGCGTAAAAGACATAGAAGCCATAAGGAGAATGGTCAATCAAAAGGGACTGAAAGTAAGCCGTAGTGCCTTTTGGTATTTGGTACGCAACCCGGTTTATTGTGGAAAGATCTTTATTCCTGCCTGGAAGGATGAGGAAGCGCATTATGTAAAAGCTGCCCATGAACCTTTAGTTCCGGAAAGTCTTTTTGAAGAAGTACAAGATGTGCTCCATGGCAGAAAACGGAACATTCCCGTAAAAAATACCAAACGAGAAGAATTACCCCTGCGTGGCTATTTATTGTGCCAGCGCTGTGGACGGCCACTCACCGGCAGCGCCTCACATGGCAATGGTGGGAAGTATTACTACTATCACTGCCAGGCATCGCTTGGCTGCAAGGAACGCTTTAAGGCAGAGGAAGCCAACAAAAACTTTTTTAAGTATCTCCAGACTTTTAAAACAAAAGAAGAGATTCTTGACCTTTATTTACTGATCATGGAAGAGAAGTTTAAAAAGGGGAAAGTGGTAAAGGCTTCTCAAGGTAAGGATTTACAAACCCAAATTGATAAATTAGCGACTCGCCTAAAAAACGCAAAGGAAATGATGCTGGATGGCGAAATGGACCGAAGCGAATACAAGCAGATTGTTTCGGAACTGGAACCTGAAATGGATAAGCTCAAAAGAGCAAAGCTCAGTTCCAACTCAGTGGAAGATGACTATCAGCTTTATTTTAAAAGGGGTATTTACCTTTTAAAGGACATTGCGGTCCGGTACAAGGAATCAAGCCTTGAAAGGCGGCAACAGATCACGGGTGTGATATTTCCGGAAAAAATCGTTTATAGCGAAAACACTTATCGAACCACCACCCCACATCCTCTGTTCGAAGTAATAACCATAACGGAAACGGCTTTCAGCGGAAAAGGAAAAAAGAAAGGTCAGAATATTTCTGACCTTTCCTGCTGGGTAGCCCCACGGATTGAAAACTCGAACCAAATACTCAAAGATTTACGGGATTTATGTCCCTTATTGGGTATTACTGGGTAAAACTGACCATTAAAAAGTTCGAGTTTTTTGGGATATATCGAATAGATACTTCTTATTACTAAAATTGAAAAGCTGCTAAAGTTTTTTAGTCTCTATTAACGCTTGATGTTTTCATATTCTTCCTCAGTAACTGGTTGCAGCCAAACGACTGGTGCCCTGTTAGGATTAGTTCCAATAGTAACATGGCTCATAGCACTATTCGGCGATGCTCCATGCCAGTGTAACACATTAGGTTCGCATTTAACTACATCGCCTGCTTTGATTTCTTTCACCGGCTTACCTTTTTCGCCATAACGACCAACACCATTTGTAATTAATAAGATTTGACCACCCGGATGATAATGCCAATTCGTTCTTGCACCAGGCTCAAAGGTTACGTGACTCACCGAAGTATTAAACGTGGTGTCGTTTGCTACAAGCCCTTGCAGCCATGCTGTACCGGTAAAGTTGTTGTTTGTTATTTTAACCCCTTTAGGAAAGATTGTTTCTAATGTAGAAATCTGTTTACTTTCTGTGGTGTCAATAATTGCAGCCAGTCCTCTACTCTTTAATACTTCACTCAAAATATTTCTTGCTGAAGCAGCTTTTGTAATTCCAACATTCACCTCTACTAAATCAACTAGACCTTTCAACTGTGCAGGAGTTATACCCTGGGTTAAACTAATTCCCATGTGCGACCGTACCATTGGTTCAACACCACCGATACTTGCATTAACAGAAACGCTTACCAATTGCCGTTCGGCATACGTCAATACATCACGGTCAAAAAGATCTGCAAACAGGTGCTCCTTTAGAAACACTTCTATTTCGGGGGCGAACGCTGCATACCCCGTAGGCGGTTCCTCTTGTTTTACACCACTTAGTTTTTGAAGATTTGCCTTACCTCTTTCGTATTTGCTTCGCTTGTCTTTTATTGCTGTAGCTGTACGACCTATTTTATCATTTATGCCTTTGGCTTTTCGTTCCTCCAGCACCTCCATAAATGTTTGTATTCCCCGAAGACTGCGGGGAAACCCAGCATAGGCATAGAGGTGCATCAGCACTTCTTTAACCTCATTAATCGTTAATCCCGCATCCAGAGCAGAGGCAAGAGCAGGTTTTAAGCCTTCTAAATTTCCTACAGCAGTAAAAGAAGCAATATTGACAATTGCTTGTTGTCTCCTATTTAATCCTTGGTTGCTATTTTCCTGAGTATATGCTGTAACTGTACCGAACAACATCATTATACATAGAAGTGATTTTATTAGTCTGTTCATAATTTACGATTTTATTTATCGTCACATTTTACCAACTCTTCTATGCCAGAAGACTGAAAGTATAACGTTACTTATCTAAATCTTTTTCTTTTAGCCATTCAGATAATAGGTCTGCTATCTGAATGTTATTAAGGTCTGAAAAAGGAAAGTGCGTATTGCCTTTGATACCGGCTTCGGGCAGATGAACTACTGTTACATCACCACCATACTTATTAACCACATCTCTCCATAACCTTGCCATTGCAAGTCGTACACGCCAGCCGTCTGCTCCAGGATTATTTGAAGGAGTTGCTGGTATGTAATCGCCATAATAGATAATGATAGGGATTTTAGTTAGTTTCATAAAGTCACTCATAGGTACTGCTGAAGCGGTTAATGCACCTGCCGAACTTTCCATTGATGGCGGCACTTCACCTTCGGGGAAAACAAATCCGCTTCCCGGTTCATAGGATGCAATCGCTTTTACGTTCCCATTTTTCATAGCTGTAATCCATCCCATACCACCGGAGTGTGAATGGGTAACAAGGATTGCAGGTCCTGTTTTATCAAAGATTGCTGAAGCAGCATCCGTAGTTACATTGAAATCAATGGGACCAATGTTTGGTAGCATTGAACGGAAATATTGGTTTAAAGTATTCGTATCACGGGCAAATTGTACCCCTTCAAAATAGTTGGGCCATATACCGATGCGAAAAGTGCCAAACCATTGTTGTTCATCAGGTGTTGGATTGATAGTAGCAGCTACAGTACTGCGACTTGCATTGCCTCTCCTTGGCTGGTCAATTAGATAAACCCCAAAACCCCGGCGAAGGAATATGTTTTGAAAGCCTTCTCTTCCATCGGGAGTTGTTTCCCAAGTTTTTGAAAACTGTCCCACGCCATGCCACATTATTAAAGGAAACTTACGAGCATTCACAGGCACCTGGTAAAATACATAGGCATGATCGCCACGAAAGGTTTGCCCTGCAGGTGTTGGCTTGTAGGGATCGAAGGTGCCCGGCGCAGTGATCATTGAACCACCCGCCGCAAAACTGCCTTGCTCTTTTATAATTAGGTGCCCGTTGCCTGTGCCCTTGGTTGAAGCACATGCGGTAATAAGTATAGAAATAGTTATTAATAGGCAGAGGAAAACCGTCTGTTGGTTAATATTTTTCAACTTACACATTGGTGATTTTTTAGCATTTGAATTAAGATATAACTCGATAACCATCCGCTATTGGCAAGGCTTATTTGATTATTCCAATCTTTTGCAGCCACTGAACCGCTTTGGTTTCTTCTTCTTTCGCTTTCTCATCCTTAATTACTAGTAGAACGCCGTCCCGCTCAATTCCGCCTTTGGTAGAAAATCCTTCTAATACCTTACTGTTTGGGAGGAGTGATTTTACTGTCTCAAAACTGCTTCCTACACCATAACCTGCATTGGTATTAAATGGGATAACTGTCTTATCACTTAAATCATATTGCTTTAAGAAGGTTTTCATAGGTGGTGGCAATTGCATACCCCATGTTGGAAAACCAACAAATACCACATCATAATTTTGGATGCTATCAATCCTAGTTTTTAAAGGGGGCAAATAGCCTTTTTCATTTTCATCTGCAACCTGATCTACAATGGCTTTATAGTTTTCGGGATATGGCTTTTCCAGTTCCAGTGCAATCAACTTCCCACCAACATTTTTATGAATGATTTCTGCTATTGCTTTTGTATTGTTCGTTCTTGACAGATAAACTATCAATACTCTTTTACTTTGAACGGAAGTATCGCTCTTTACATTAACCTCCTGCTTTTGCGAAGCAGAACATGCAGAAAGTAAAATGGAAATGGCTAAGAATAGGTTAGTCATAGAAATAGTTTTTCATTTGCTGCTATTTGTTACTATTAAGTTTAACAGCCCTGGTTAGCCTTGAAAAGGTGAGTGAACCCATCACCCATCTACCTTTCTCCTTGACATAAACCTCGGTTACCATAAAAGGATTGGTGACTTCGTTCCCACCTACTACCGCAATCAAATCAATGTCATTTAAAAGGATAGCCGTGTTATCAATGATATTAACTGTAGCTGAATACACTTCTGCCTTTTTATACCAAATCCTACCACTTTTAATTACATCAATTTCCTGTTGCTTTCCCCAGCTACCACCCATGTGGACAAAGACAGATTTTTCATGAAATAGGCGTTCTAACGTATCAACTTTCTTATCTGCCATCCAGCCCCATTTATCTTTAGAAAGATTTAAGAGCTCCTGTTCATCATTGGTACTATTCATTGCGGAAGAGCTCACACTCTTTTGTGGTGAGCATGACAATAGCAGTGTTACTACTAAAAAAACAAATCCGAAAATTGATAGTTTCATATTTTTTAATGCTGTTGATTGCAGATAAAATTCGATTTCTTTTATTGAATGTTTTTACTGAAGAAATCATTTAATTTAGATACAGCCTTATTCACATACTCAGCCTTCCAGTAGCTTTGAATATGCGTAGCCCCTTCAATCAGAAATAGTTCCTTGTTTTTTGCATTGGTGGCTTTGCTAAATGCTTCATCGGTCATATACTTTGTATCCGCTTTGCTTCCTGCCATCATGAGCAAAGGCTGGTTAATTAATTCAATCTGGTTAGTAGCATCCCAAGTCATTAAATCCATTAAGCTACTGGTGGTGTATAAAAAGGTTGAGTTTGGGTGTGCATGGGTTCTGTAATAGTACTGATATCCTTCACGATACAAATCGGTCGAGGTTTTAGCGATTTCTTCATCTGTTATACTTGCTACACCTGCATAAATGATTTTGCCGCCTGCGACTTCCTGTGCACGGGCAGCAGAAGCCTGCTTTAAGCGCTCCTCTATGGTAGCTACCTGAGAATTTTGAAAGCCATTACGCCTTACCTGACCTGAATTAAACATACTCAACGTTGCTACGGCTTTAAATCGTTTGTCCGATTTGGCTGCTTCCAAAGTATAGCCACCGCCACCGCAGATGCCTAAAACACCAAGACGAGCCGAATCCACCCCAGGGTATCGGGTAATGTAGTCAGCCATGCCATGAATATCTTCAGTCCGAAACTGAGGCTTATCTGTATGTCGTGGCTCTCCGCCACTTGCTCCCTGATATGCCGCATCGGCAGCAATTGTTATATAGCCTGCTTCCGCCAAGCGTTGCGCATATAATCCGGTTGTCTGCTCTTTTATACCACCATTAGGATGTGCTACCACTACCGCCGGATATTTCTTTGAAGCATCGTAGCCGGCTGGAGTATAAACGTTAGCTGCGATTTTGATCCCATTTAATTTATATGTTACAGGACGGATGTTTACCTTTCCCTTTACATTTTCTGTAATCGCATCTGCATAGACAAGCCCAAAAGGATTTTTAGATTTGGTTTGGGCTGACGATACCATACCTACCGCCATGAAAATTATTATTAGAATTGATGTTGCGTTTTTCATTTTATCATGATTTAGAAGTTGTTTTCTAATTCTAAAACACCCCCTTAACTCTCGTTTAATGCAGAGAAAATATTCCTTGGAGAATTTATAAATTATTTCTTAGGTGCAGCTTCAACACCTGAGAAATTTAATACAGCTTGTGGAAGTCTTAATCCTTTAATTTCAATCTTTGCCAAGTCTGCATTGAAGGTTCGCAATTCATCAGTAGTAAACCGTACTGCATCCCCACCATTGTTTTCCAGCATGTGATCCATATTAGTTGTACCCGGAATTGGAACGATAAATGGCTTTTGTGCAAGTAACCAAGCCAGTGATATTTGTGCAGGTGTAGCACCTTTCTGAGCACCCCATCTTTTAACCAAATCAACAAGTTTCAAGTTGTTCGGTAAATTCTCTGGAGAGAAGCGACCTTCTATACCACGAATATCTCCAGGTGCAAAACGGGTGTTTGCATCAATCCAGCCGGTTAAGAATTGTACACCAAGAGGACTCCAGGGCACGAACCCTATACCAAGTTCTTCGCATAGAGGAATGACTGCTTCTTCAGGACCACGCCATAGCAAAGAATATTCGTTTTGAATAGCTGTGACAGGGTGTACCGCATGTGCTCTTCTAACCGATTGTAGCCCTGGTTCGGATAGTCCATAATGTAGGACCTTGCCTTCTTTAATCAGGTCTTTCATTAGTCCTGCTACATCTTCGATAGGAACTGTAGGATCTACACGATGCTGATAGAGTAAGTCAATGCGGTCAGTATTCAAACGTTTTAGCATACCCTCTACCACTCTTCTTACGTGGTCAGGTTTACTGTTGAGCCCTGGTAATCGTTGACCTGTTTGCTGATCTATATTCCAACCAAACTTAGATGTAATGACTACCTTATTTCTGAATGGTGCAATGCCTTCACCAAGAACTCTTTCCACCTCATGAGGGCCATACGATTCCGCAGCATCATAAAAGGTTACACCATGATCATAAGCATTTCTAATGATCTTAAGCATTTCCGCTCTGCGAGGAACTTCGGTAGTGTACTTGCGAGTCATGTTCTGTACACCCAAACCAATACTGGAAACTTCCAGCGTACCGAGTTTTCTACGGCCCTTGACTGTTGCAGTTTTCCCGTTTGACGAACCGTTAGAGGTGGTAGTAGAACTGGCAGATGTCGTGCAAGCAGCAGGTAACATTGCTCCACCAGCGAGTGCTAAACCTGTCTTAAAAAGATCACGGCGATTAAAGCCAGAGCCTTGTTTTTCGTTTGAATATTCCATGTTAATTGTTTTATTGAATATTAATTAGTTTATGCCAATAGCCACCCTGCTACTAACGATCAATCATTTTTTGTCCTTGTTCATTGTAGCGAACGCCATGCACTTCAATATTTGTAAGGACTTTTTCAACTTCTTTTAGGTCATCAGCACTAAGCGAGACATCCACAGAAGCAAGATTCTCTTCTAATCGATGGAGTTTAGTCGTACCTGGAATAGGAACAATCCAAGGCTTTTGAGCTAAGAGCCAAGCAAGGGCAATTTGAGCAGAAGTGACTTCTTTTTCTTCAGCGATTTTGTGGAGTAAAGTCACTAACCGTTGATTAGCCTTCCGGTTTTCTTCAGAAAAACGAGGGACTGTGTTGCGAAAATCTGTCTTGTCAAAAGTTGTGTTCTCGTCAATCTTACCCGTAAGAAAACCTTTACCAAGTGGACTGAAAGGGACAAAGCCAATTCCTAATTCTTCCAGTGTTGGGAGTATATCTGCCTCCGGCTCTCTCCACCAAAGGGAGTATTCGCTTTGAAGAGCTGTTACCGGCTGCACTGCATGTGCCTTTCTTATGGTTCCAACACCGGCTTCGGATAAGCCGAAGTTTTTTACTTTACCTTCTTTAATTAAATCTTTCACAGCGCCTGCCACATCTTCGATTGGAATTTTAGGATCTACACGATGCTGGTAGAATATGTCAATGACATCTGTTCTCAATCGCTTTAATGCCGCTTCTGCTACCGCTCTTATATTTTCGGGGGTACTATCTGCACCTAATTGTGGCTTACCCTCCTTAAATCCGAATTTTGTCGCAATCACCACTTCACTACGAAATGGTTGTAATGCTTCACCAATCAATTCTTCGTTGGTAAATGGACCGTATGCCTCGGCAGTATCGAAAAATGTTACCCCTTTTTCGTAAGCTGCCCGTATGAGCTTGATAGCATTTTGCTTGTCCGTTTCAGGCCCATAACCGAAACTTAAACCCATACAACCCAAACCAAGAGCTGAAACTTCTAATCCACTTTTGCCTAATACTCTTCTTTGCATGCTCAATTTTTTTTACAGAAACCCTATTCTTAAATACAACTGTTTTAGTTGATACTTATTAAGCACCTGCTTTATATGTACCCAACCATTTTACCATTGCAGGATCACGGTGATCAAAAAAGAGACTGCTTTTTGTGTCGAGTGATTTAATGGCTTCCATATCCTCTGCGCTTAATTCAAAGTCAAGACTATTGAAGTTTTCTTCCATTCGCTCTTTACGAACAGATTTTGGAATAACAACAACCCCTCTTTGTGTAAGCCAACGTAATACTACCTGTGCAACCGATTTGTTGTATTTCTTACCAATTGAAGTCAGTAGCTCATTGGTGAATAGATTGTTTTTGCCTTCTGCAAATGGTCCCCATGATTGAATTTGCACTCTGTTTTCCTGCAAGAAATTCTGCGCCTCTATCTGTTGATTGAAAGGGTGTGTTTCTATTTGGTTAATTGCTGGAACCACTTCATTGTGAACGATTAAATCAATCAACCTATCAGGATGAAAATTAGAGACACCAATGGCTTTTACTTTTCCTTCTTTATATAGTTCTTCCATTGCTCTCCAGGTGCCGTACACATCACCCATTGGTTGATGAATAAGGTATAAGTCCAGGTAATCCAAATCTAACCGGTTTAGGGAATCCTCAAACGACTTTTTTGTTCCCTCGTACCCATTGGATTGAATCCACACTTTTGTAGTGATGAAAAGCTCTTCTCTCGGTACACCGCTTTTCTTAATCGCTCTTCCTACTGCCTCTTCGTTTCCATAAGATGCGGCGGTGTCAATTAAGCGGTAGCCTACGTTAATAGCATCCAATACACTTCGTTCACATTCTGCCAGGTCTGTTACCTGAAACACACCAAACCCAAGGATTGGCATCTTTATTCCATTATTCAATGTCACAGTTTGCATAGTCTTCTTTTTTACCATGCAAAGGTGTTTTCATTTATTTACCTGTATATTATACAGATTACGGATTTACCTACCATTATTACTGTTCAAGACTCTGCCATTAGGTTAAGGTCAATGGAAGGAATAATTTTGGGGTATAAACGGGA
>Ga0181471_100313_pt1 | contig 15938 bp, 15 predicted proteins | sample InSIn5gowninarea_FD_119083 | JGI IMG/M metagenome (GOLD analysis project Ga0181471, IMG submission 119083) | Clean room microbial communities from NASA Spacecraft Assembly Facility at Jet Propulsion Laboratory, Pasadena, California, USA -... ...
TTAAACCAAAGAACAGATAACTGTTGAGTGTTCTTTTACCAGGCTGTGCCTGCATAAGCCTGAGGAGCAGTTGATACCAGGTAGAATCATAACCTTCCGGCCTGGTAATAGGAATACGGTTTTGCGGATCATTGGTAAGGCAAATGCGATAATTATAAGCCTGCTCCATATTGTTGCCGGTACCATTGGGTAAGCGCTTGTTATTACTAACTCCCCAAAGCAATCCACTGGTGGAATCGCCGGGAACTTTGTAAGGGGAAATGCCATCGGGGAATTGGTGCTTATCTAATAGCTGCACGCCATTCCAAGTTTCGTTGTAGGTACTGTTGTCTTCTCTTCCTACTATATAACGCACACCAGCTTTTGCCATGAGGTCGCCTTCGTAGCTGCAGTCTATAAACATTTTTGCCGTAATGGTTTTATTGGCTGATGAAAGAGGCGCGGTACTATTTTCTACCGTAATGTTTTGTATAAGACCATCTTTTTTGGCAGCATCAATTATACGATAATCATAGAGCACCGGGAGATTTGCTTCTTTGATGTAATCATAAAAGATCTGCTCTGCTGCATGTGGTTCAAATATCCATGTTTCAAACTTACCATAGTGCTTGCCCATCCGGCGGTAAAAGTCTCTTGCCAAACCGGTAATGGCGTATTTATTACCAATATCGGTATAGCCAAGTCCGCCTGACGTAAGTCCACCCAAGTGTTTGCCCGGTTCTACCAGGATCACTTTCTTACCCATCTTAGCAGCAGTATATGCAGCAATAACACCAGCAGAAGTGCCACCGTATATACATATATCATATTGCTGTGCTAATGAAGTATGAGTAATGAGGATAAACAAGAATACAGTAAACAGCTTCATAATAAAAAGATTGAATTACAACAACACAGAAGGCAACACAACAGACTTAAAACAACATAGGATTGCGCTGCTGTAATTGATTAATATAAGAATGGAAAGTAGCACTTTTTGCTAATGGCTGTGCGGGCTACTTACCCCTAGCAGGAGGAACGGCTGTGTAGCTTAGTACAGGAGCATTATTTGAAGATAGGGTACTGTAATATGGATCTAAAAGAGTTGCAAGCCCAAGTGTTTGCAGCTTTGCCTTTGTAGTGAACAATGTTTGCAACCGTTCGTTGCTTATATAAAAGTCTGTATTTGATATTGCGCAAATGCCTTCTGCCTGCAGGAAGCTTTGACTGATACCTACTTTCCGTTTGTTTGCTTCAAAGAAATGGTTGCCTGTAAAGCCGTACAGAAGATAAACAAAGGGTGACAATACTGCATTGTACCCTGTAAGCACAATCACTCTTTTACCGGCAATAATCACAGCGCCGGTTATTAGTCCCTGCACATCCAGTTCGCCAATACCGATAGCACTATAGGTGCCAGGTTTTTTAGGTAATTTATACAACCTTGTTTTATTATCTACCCAATCTTTAGTAAACAAGAACAGGCTATCACCATAAGCAATTAAGGCTTCACAATCGAAGTTAGTCTTGTTGCTGGGGGTTGGGGTAAAATCGGTCTGATCATGATAAGAGAAGTTGATAATAGTGGCTTTGACAGTTGCTTTGCTGTTTACATCTGATTTCCTGAGTTTGTAGATCTTAAGGTCTCTACGGTTACCATTTGCATTATTACCGATATCGCCAATGTAGATGTACTTATCATCCTGTGTAATATCCTCCCAATCTATGTTTGTTGCATTACTAATAGTTACTTTCTTTATTAGTTTTCCGGTAGCAGGATCTACTGCATACAGGGCAGGCTCTCCGCCGCTGTCGTTGTGTGACCATACCTGGTTATTCCACCAGATAAGACCAGAGGTCTCATTAAGTTTAGTATTCAGGTTAGCTTTAAATACAGGCTTAATGAAAACATCTTTATAGGCACAGGAGCCATCGTTTACTGTGGCAGTGCTTTTATAATTGTTTGCTGCAGGATCGGGACAGCCACTCACCTGCGCATAGGAAATATAATAAGAACATAGAGCGATAATGAGTACTGCATAGTTCTTTGCAGAAAAGCAGCCAGCCAGCAGCCGCCTGAATATAGACTTGGTATGTATAAGCATGTTTGAGTGTGGTTTTGAAGTAAAGTTGGTGTACTTAAATGGATATTTATCAGTTCCTCTTACTTGTGTTGTTATTCATTATTAGCCTTCTACAACAGGAGCTTCATTGCTAAAAGGTGTTTCGCCATGGTTGTAATGAAATACATTGGTAAACTCACCTATGATAGCTCTGCCTTTATTAAACCTTAATCTTTCCAGCCTTAACAAGGCAATATCTTCTGCAAAAACTTTACGGTACATGGGGTGCATGGTACCACCCGTAACACCCGCAGGCTTTGTGGGGTCGTATTGAAACTGAGGATCTACCAGCGTGCCTCTCGGATACATAATACGGGGAACACCCTTGCCCCTATAATCCATATCAGCAGGATGGTCGAGCCCCAAGGTGTGGCCGTACTCATGCGCAGCAGTGGTAGAGCCAACATATAAGTTCTCCAGTTTGAAGTAGCCGCTGTTACAGCCCAATCCATCTACAAAAGAGATATTGCCATGCGCATATTGTTCTATTCTGAAATAGTTATTACGCGGGTTGTCATTAGTATATACTTCCATCATATCTATGTTAGATTGCAGCTCCGCAGTAATATAGAATTTTACCGTAAAGGGGGTTCCTTTTATAACTACAGCAGCTTTAGGCTCGTTCCACATTGTTTCTATTTCTGCTCTTATGCGTTCGGTTATCCCAGCATCAGCAGCATTGCCGTAAGTAATAATATGCGAGGAGATAATGAGGGTGCGTTGCAGTGCATCTATAGTGGCTTCTCCCATTTACGCTTATTTTATATTGGTGGTGAAAATAGCAGTAAAAATTGTGTATATGGGTGTGCTGAGATAAATAGATTAGTTAATCTAAATAGCCATTCAATTTATAAAGGAGGTCTCACCCAATTCCTATGAATTGGAATTGTCGTAGCACAAGCGTTACCGAGGCGTAAGATAGGCGTATAGTACAAGGATATAGCAAGGAGCATCGGTATAACTTCAGTATAAGTTCAGTATAACTTAGGTATAACTCAAGTATAGCTCAGTAGTGTCCAAGCGTGGGAATGGAGGCTTGGGAGGATAAATAAAAGGTTTTACCGGGTGCTTGCAGTTTATCGCCATACATCCATTTTACTTCTTTAATAAATACTGTTGCTTTTGCTCTATAATATACCACTGCCCGTGATATATAGATACTACACAGTTAACAACGAATACACTAAACCACAAGCCGTATATTTTCGGGGCACTTTTTTTGTGCGAAGCTTAAACATTGGCACCAAAACAAATGAGTTATGCAGGAAACAGATAAGACCTTAACAACAAAACCGCAGGTTATTGTACTGGATGTGTATGAAACCTTGCTGGATATGAGAGAAATGGAGCGGAAAGTAAACAGCCTGCTGGATAGCCGTAATGGCTACATGCTCTGGTTTGAATTGTTTATGGAGTATTGCTTTGTAGATAACTGTACTATTCAGTTTAATGATTTTGTTTCTATAGCTAAGGCTACCATGCAAATGACCGCTTATAGGATGGGCAGGAAAATTGCTGAAACTGATATAGATAAAGCACTTGAAATGCTTAAACACCTGCCTGTGCACGAGGGTGTACAACAAGGGCTATCGGCATTGATTGACGGGGGCTATCGTATTGCTGCGCTTACCAACTCGCCTGAAGGTGTGGTGCGTGAAAGAATGGAACGTACTGGTTTGATTTCCTACTTTGAATGTGTACTGAGTGCCGAACATGTAAAGAAGTATAAACCTAGTATGGAAGTGTACAGATGGGCAGCCAAAAAGATGAAAGTAAAAGAAAAAGATATGCTCTTTGTAACATCGCACGGGTGGGATATAGCTGGTGCTGCCAACGCCGGTATGGAAACTGCCTTTATACAACAAGCGGATAAAATGCTTTATCCACTAGCGCCTAAACCGTGTTTTATTTGTAACAGCCTTAGTGATCTTGCAAGCCAGCTGAAGGTATTTCAGTAAACTGATGACCATTAAACCTGTGACAATCTAACCTGCCAGGTTCAAGAATCCAACAGGTTTACACTAAGCATAGACTGCTTCGTTCCTCACAGTGACGATTGAATCTCCCCCTATAAACTACCTGTTCTGCCACCATCTACCGGCAGGTTGATGCCATTGATATAAGCCGCAGCGGGGGAACAAAGGAACGCCACCGCGGCCCCAAATTCGGCTGGCTCGCCTATTCTGCCTACAGGAATGGCAGATGCTGATTTTTGGAGAATCTCTTCCTGCCGCATGCCTGAATCCGCTGCTTGCTTTGAGAATAAATAATTCAATCGGTCGGTATTGGTATAGCCGGGTAATACATTATTTACCGTAATACCAAAATGACTTATCTCGTTAGCTAAGGTCTTTGCCCAGTTAGCTACAGCGGCACGTACCAGGTTGGAAATACCAAGCCCGTTAATAGGCTGCTTAACAGATGTAGAAACAATATTAATAATGCGACCGAAGCCAGCTTCTTTCATACCCGGAAAAACAGCCTGTGCCAGCAAATGACTGCTGATAACATGTGTACGAAAAGCTTTCTCTATTTCGGTTGCATCGGTGTCTATCATCGGTGCTGAGGGCGGACCGCCGGCATTGTTGATGAGGATATGGATAGTAATACCTTTGGCAAGAAAGGCATTCACTACCTCTTTTACATCATCCGGATTGGAAAGGTCTACAACCAGATAATTATGCTGTTGTCCTTTGGAGGTATCTAATTGTTTTATTGCTTCCCTTAACTTCTCTTCGCTGCGGCTGGCGACAACTACATTAGCGCCAAGCAGGGCCAATTCAGTGGCACATGCAAGACCAAGCCCTTGTGAGGCACCGCATACAAGGGCTGTTTTATTGGTTAAATCAAGGTTCATAAGTTAGAATTTATAGTCTTCTCTTTCAGGATTAAATACGTCTAACAACTCACAATAAGTGAGGGCTTTGCCGCCATGCATTACATGCGGTGGAATAACGGCAACTTTTCCGGGCTCAATAATTTGTGTTTCGCCGTCCACTGTCAGTTCAAATGTTCCCTGCAATACGTGGGCCACCTGTTCGTGCAGGTGGGAGTGCATGGGCATTACTGCGCCGGGCTCTACTGTCCAGTACATAAAGGTCATTGTGCCGGTGTGAATGGTTCTGCCGCGGTAGCCTGGAATAACTTCTTTTTCGGTTAGCGATGCTGTATCTATAAAAGGCATAGTATATATGTGACGTGCAATGTTACAAATTCTTTAAGTGCCGCTCTGCATACTCTTCTTTGATGTGGTTTATATCCATTTGGATTTTCAATGCAAACCATTTATATGAAGGCATAATTTAATAACTTTATTACTTAGAAAAGGCAATTATCGTATTGCCAAATTAATGAAGCCTTGCTTTTACTGTTAACGGCTTTTTGACTCATTTTATCCGAACTCACATTGATTTGATGTTCATAGTAAAAGAGAAGAAGTTCAGACCTTACTATTGAATTCACAGCTTAATAAGATTTATACTTTGTGTAAAACAGCTTTGATATTATACTTTTTATTAAATGTGTGCTGGCAAGGGTATGCTCAAGCTGAAAAGCTGAGGTTTGAGCACATTACAGCAGATCTTGGACTCCCCGATAATACAGCTATTTGCACTATGCAGGATAGTAAAGGCTTTCTTTGGTTTGGTACTTATAACGGTTTGTGTAAATACGATGGCTATAGTTTTATAACTTACCAGTTTGATCCCAACGATACTACTTCTATTGGTGGTAATTTGATCACCAGAATTTTTGAAGACAGCGGTGGCACTATTTGGGTGATAGCAAGAGGAACAGGCATTTTTCTTTTTGACCGAACTACAGAAAAATTTACCCGCTTTAACCCAACGTCCGGCTCTCTTTCTCCAAATTATTCTTCTTCCTGGGCATTGAATGAAGATAAGGAAGGTAAAATCTGGACCGGTAACGATCATGATGGACAGTTAATAAGGTATGATAAGAAAACCGGTGCCCTTGATGACTTTACAGACAGCATATTTGCAAAGCAGAATGCAAACACAGAAGAGAATAGGGGAGTAGGAAATATATATAAGGACAAATATGGTACTCTTTGGATAGAGAGTACCAAGGGATTGCACCGGATAAATGTATTGTCACAGGGAAAAGGGAAATCACCGAAAGTTAGTTTTACTTCTTACCTGCATGATCCTAAAAACAGTAGAAGCCTTGCGGATAATAGCATCACTGCCATATGTGAAGATAGTACCGGAATGCTTTGGGTCGTTAGTAATGGCATAATAAATTTACTGGATCCAAGGTCAGGAGCGTGTAAAAAAAGATTTATATCCGACCCGAAGAACCCCCACGCCATTGACACCAATGATATTTCGGATATAACAGTAGATAAAGAAGGCAACTTATGGGTGGGTTCAGTAAACGTACTCCACAAATTAAACAAAGAACGCACATCTTTTACGCGCTATATACACGATCCAAATGATCCCGCAAGCTTAAATGGAAATAAGTTTTTCAAGTTGTTTGTTGATAATTCCAATATCTTATGGCTCTCCACCCATGGAGGTCTTGACAAAGTAGATTTGAATCAGAAAGCAATAGCTCTTTACCGGCATGCTCCTTCCGATACTAACTCTTTGAGCAATAATAATGTAAGTGCTATTTGTGAAGATAAAACCGGTATTGTTTGGCTGGGCACTATAGGAGGAGGATTAAATGCATGGAATAAGCGCACCAACACATTTAACCACTACCGTGCCAACCCTTCAAAGCAGGGCAGTATAGGCAGTGACTTCATCACTGCTATTCTTGAGGATAGGGAAGGCAACCTTTGGATGGGCGGAGGTAAAAATTCTATTGGAATACTTTCCAGGCTCAACCGGGAAACCGGTACATTTAAAAATCATTCCTTTAAATTACCTTTTCAAACTTCCTATGGTAACCCGGTTCTTACGCTTTATGAAGACAGACAAGGATTAATCTGGATTGGTTCTACAGGCGGGGTCAGCCTTTTTAATCCCAAAACGGAAACATGGGTACATTATCCTTATGATCCAAAAAAACCGGAAGGCATTAGTGATTACTGGACCAATGCTATTTGTGAAGATAACAGAGGGAATTTCTGGCTGGGACATAATAGCAATTCCTTAGACAAATTGGATCCTAAAACAGGTAAGATTACGCATTACACACATAAGTCCAATGATTCAACCAGTATCTCATCAAGTGCTGTAAAAAGTATATTCAGGGATTCAAAAGGCACACTATGGTTTGCTACCCGATATGGAGGATTGTGCCGTTTAAACGAGGCAAATGAAACCTTTGCTGCTTTTACTAAAAAAGATGGTTTACCTAGTAATACCATTTATTCCATACTGGAAGATGATGACAGCAATTTATGGCTTACTACCAATAAAGGGCTTTGTCGTTTTAATCCTTCTACCCGCACTTTCACCAATTTGGATAAGGATGAAGGATTGCAAGGCAATCAGTTTGAGATAAGAGTAGAAAATGCGGGTGGATGTTTCAAAGGAAAGGATGGAACTTTATACTTTGGGGGACCCAATGGGTTTAATGTATTTCATCCACATAATCTACACGTCAATACAATAATACCTCCAGTGGTTATTACTCGTTTTTCATTATTTGACAAACCTATTCTTGGTAAGCAAAATGCAAAGGAGATCGAACTGGACTACGATCAGAACTTCTTTTCATTTGAATTTGCTGCGCTTGATTATACAAATAGTAATAAGAACCAATATGCCTATAAATTGGAGAGTGTTGATAAGGATTGGGTATACAGCGGTACAAGAAGGATCGCCAGTTATACAGATATAGCACCGGGCAGCTATATTTTCCGCGTGAAAGGTACCAACAGTGATGGAGTATGGAACGAAAAGGGCACTACTTTACTTGTGATCATACATCCTCCTTGGTGGCGTACTAACTGGGCATATGCTTTTTATGCATTGTGCTTTTTAGCAAGTATATTTGCCGTACATAACTTCCAGAAGCAACGCGTTATCCGAAAAGAACGTGAGCGGGCTAAGGAAAAGGAATTAGAGCAGGCAAAAGAAATAGAAAAAGCATACCACGAGCTGAAAAATACACAACTACAATTAATACAAAAAGAAAAGATGGCATCGCTGGGTGAGCTTACAGCCGGCATTGCTCATGAGATACAAAACCCATTAAACTTTGTAAACAACTTTTCTGAACTGAATGCTGAACTGATTGAAGAATTACAGCAGGAACTGAATACAGGTAATAGCGAAGAGGCTTTATTGATTTCAAATGACATGAAACAAAATGGTGAAAAAATAATTCATCATGGTAAACGGGCCGATGCTATTGTAAAAGGTATGCTGCAACACTCCCGTGCAAGCACAGGGAAAAAAGAATTTGTTGATATTAATGCTCTGACAGATGAACACCTCCGTTTAAGTTTTCATGGTATGCGAGCCAAAGACAAAGACTTCAATGCTTCTGTCCGTACTGATTTTGATGCAGGTATTGATAAGGTAAACATAGTGCCACAGGATATAGGAAGGGTATTGCTGAATTTGTTCAATAATGCCTTTTATTCAGTAAGTGAAAAGAAGAAGAAATTTAATGGTATCTACGAGCCTATAGTGGAAGTAAGTACTAAAAAGCTAAGCGATTCAGTAAAAATCTGCGTTAAGGATAATGGTCTAGGCATTTCTCAAAATATTGCAAACAAAATATTCCAGCCTTTCTTTACTACCAAGCCAACGGGGGAAGGAACCGGGCTGGGTTTATCAATTAGCTACGACATCATCAAAGCGCATGGAGGTGAAATAAAAATAGATAGTAAAGAAGGCGAATGTGCAGAATTTATAATTCAGCTACCGGTGGCATAGAATTGAAACCATCAAGTTGTGTATTGTAAAACGTTGATGGTAATATCAATACTTTATTTTATTTCTTTGAATCTATAAAAAATACCCTATTCCTCCTTTATCTTTTTGTCATACTTCTTTCTTGCTTTCAATATTTCGCCTACATTTTCTGCCGCCCAGGTTGCCAGATGTATTAATTGCTTTAGCAGCCCCTCTCCGAGTTCGGTCAGCTGGTATTCTACATGAGGTGGTATCTCCGGATAAATAGTACGGGAAACAATACCATCTTCTTCCAATGAGCGTAATGTAACTGTAAGCATTCGTTGTGAAATTCCATTGATATTGCAGCGCATTTCATTGAAACGCATCTTTTGATGCTGACCTAAAAGAAGCACCGTATACATCGTCCATTTATCGCCATAACCTGCCATAATGTCTTTTACAGGACAAACCTTTTTGTTAGCACATGCTCCTGAAAAAACAGCAGCAATCATTTCCCGCTCTTTTGTTGTTACAGACATTGTTAATGTTTTAACACTAAATACTTTTCTTATAAAGCAAAGTTATATATCTTTGGTTACTAAAAGTAACTTAGTAAAGTTAAATTACCTGTACTACAAAAGTAGACTAAAGTTACTTGGCAAATAAATTGTTCCAATAGCATTATTCGTCAGAGAAGATGAATAAAAAAATGCCAAGGAACAGTTAAATAATACTTGAACAAAAAGAAAAGCTGTTCATTTAGCCACAAACAAAAAACCCGGTCATGAAAAAAGCAGAGATAGTTGAAGTCATTCCTTCAAAAAAGATAGTAGTAGGCGAGCCAAAAGCACCCGTAACACTAATGATGTTTGGTGATTATGAAAGTGAGGTTTCGGCTAAGGCAAATGAGATAGTAAAAGAAATCCTGGCAGCCTTTCCGCAGGAAGTGAAGTTCATTTTTCGGCACTTCCCATTGGTGAAAATACATCAAAAGGCACATAAAGCAGCAGAAGCTTCCCTTGCTGCAGCACAGGAAGGAAAGTTTTGGGAAATGCATAATGAACTCTTCGCTAACAGGCGAAACCTTGGCACTATCAGTTTGAAGGGGCATGCACGAGAAGCCGGAGTAAAGTCTAAGAAATTCCTGGATGAGCTTGTTAACAGCCATTATGGAGCTTATGTTCAGGATGATCTAAAGGATGGTATTGCACTTGGGGTGAAGGATGTTCCTGCTTTTTTCATTAACAGAGAACGGTTTAAAGGTGAGGTAACCTTTGAGGGATTGAGTAGTGCTATTAAAGCAGCTTTGCAAAAGCAAAGTTCTAAAGGCACACAAAAAGCAGCTTAGATAAAATTATTAACAAGAATGAAAGTAGAGATATGGTCGGATGTGGTTTGCCCTTTTTGCTATATCGGCAAACGTAAGTTTGAAAAAGCACTGGAAGGTTTTGAGGCAAAAGACAAAGTAGCAATTGAATGGAGAAGCTTTCAGCTTGACCCGGACATGGAGTATGTTGCGGGACAGTCGGTGCATGAGTATCTAAGTAAGAGAAAAGGCACTTCGGCAGTTGAAGGCAAAAGAATGAATGATGCTATGACTGCTATGGCTAAAGAGGTAGGGCTGGAGTATAACTTTGACAAAGCTATTGTCAACAATACCTTCAATGCACACCGCCTGTTGCATTTTGCTAAAGAGAAAGGCCTGCAAAATGAGATGAAAGAACGGTTATTCAGGGCATATTATACAGAAGGCAAGAATGTAGGCGATATAGACACACTTGCCCTGCTAGGTGAAGAAGTAGGCCTGCAGGCAGAAGAAATAAGAACTGTGTTACAAAGCGAAAAATATGCGCAGGATGTACTGCTTGACCAATACAAAGCACAGCAGATAGGAGCCAATGGTGTTCCGTTTTATGTGTTCAATAATAAATATGCGGTATCAGGAGCGCAGCCATCTGAGGTGTTTGCACAGGTGCTGGAAAAAGTATGGGAAGAAGAGAAGCCTGTTTTAATTACTGAACAAGGTGAAGGCTTCTGTACTGTGGATGGTGTTTGTAATTAGCTATGCCTCTCATGTTAGCTTCAATTAAGTAAATACTTATTACTCATTGCTACAGCGCAGGTGATTGTGCAATTGAAGCTGAACCGGCGAGTATTATTGAAAGAAACCTGTTTATTTTATACCAATCCACAAATCATATAAAAATGAGAATTGTTGTTGTAGGTGCTACCGGCACCATTGGAAAAGCAATAGCACAGTTGTTGAAAGACAAAGGGAATGAAGTGGTTGAAGCTTCACGGTCTACACAGCCGGCGGTTGATATTACTGATGCAGCGTCTATTGATGCCTTTTTTAATGAGACAGGGGCAGTTGATGCTATTGTCAGCGCTGCAGGAGATGCTGCATTTGAATCTCTTGACAAGCTGACTGATAAGCAAATTCAATTAAGCCTTAACAGCAAATTGCTAGGGCAAATAAATGTGGTACGTAAAGGCTTACCTTATTTACGTCCGAACGGAGTGGTTGTAATTACAGGTGGTTTTCTTGCTTACAAGCCTGAGCTCCAGACTTCCATGATTGTGATGGTTAACTCGGGGCTGGAAGGATTTGCAAAAGCGACAGCTTTGGAGCTTACCGAAGGTCGCAGGATTGTGATTGTACACCCACCGTGGGTAGCGGAAACGGCTGCAACTTTGGGGATGGACGCTACTCGCTGGCCAGATGCTGCCAGGACAGCAGAAGCTTATCTTGATGCTATAGAAGGAAATACCAGCGGGCAGCCCGTCTTTGTAGAAGGACATAACCCTACTGTATAAGTATAAAGAGAAATGGAAAGTGGCTCACATTAATAATGTGAGCCACTTTTGTTTTACAGATGTTCATAAAGAGGGTTTGCAGGGGAGCTTTTGTTTATGTGGGATGACTGAGAAGTTGCCTACAGTAAGTTATAGGACACTCCTATCAGTATGGGGAAAGTGTATAGATTGCATGGAAGGATGGTTTAGTGCTGTATATAACTACATGGAAGTGCTACAGGTACTTACAGTGTAGCAAATGATGATTAGTTGTATTTTACCTAAAAAAGCTGATTATGAGTATAATGAGCGCGCCGGCAATAAGGCTGAATTTGAATGTAGTGAGGTATCGCAGGTCGTTATATTTATTCTTAACTAACCGTTCGTAAATAGCATAATCCTGAACAGCATCAACCAGCACACCGATTATGATAAAGACCAGACCTATTCCAAACACAATCTTCCAGGAGCCATTACTGTTGTAAAAAGCCATGAGCAACCCATAGAAGATAGTAAACCCATACAGGAACATAAAAAGATAATCCAGATAAACAATGTTTTTGACCGCTTTAGCGCATGGTACATTCTGCTGCCAAAAAGCTATTACCTTATTAGCCTCACTGCTGTTGCGGCTATGATTGTAAGCAGCGTAGCCGAACTGCTTATTTTCTTTTGTAAGTATTGCATTTTGTTTTACAATAAAACCAAATACAACGAGGGCAAGAATAAAGCCTATAACCAACACATAAACAGTAGCAACCGGTAACATCATAACCTGAAGGATTACCTTATAAATGTAAACCAATTATGCTACTCATAGTTTTGTACTAATAAAAATTTTCTTTCAACTACTTCATTTATGAAATTAATGCCTGCTTCAACCATTATAGAGCAAATCTAAACAGGAGCGGCGTGATACCTGCCAAGAAAAGTGTTCTTTCCTATACTGTATTTCCTTTCAAATATAATATAGCTTTCTATTTCTTCCCAGACTATCTCATTTCCTACCTTTACTCAACACTCTTCTACTGAGCACATTGTAAAGTACAGGTGATTGAGTTGGGAAGAGGGCTACCTATAAATTGCTTGTTAATGAAAAAATATCAATTCCTTCTCGTTCTTATTATTCAAGCCTTCTATTGTTCAGCGCAAACCGTTGTACCGTTAAAGGATGAGCCGAGGCATCATAATGTGTTTGAAAATGCTTATGTACGGGTGTTGGATGTACGTATCAAACCGGGTGATACTTCGCTGTTCCACAAGCATGCAACCCCTTCTGTTTTTATTGTGCTGCACCCGGTAAAAACAGGCTCGGAGGTAAAGGTAGAAGAACAGAAAGCCACGGCACTTTCCTCCCCAGATCCTTCCATCAGTTTTGAAGGGTTCTATAAATCACCACGCATTCACCGGGTGTGGAATGAAGACACAGCACAGTTTCATGTAATGGATATAGAGATATTGAATAAAGGTGGACATGCTGCGCATGCGCCTATACAGCAGGATGGATTTAAACTACTCTTTGATGAACAGCCGGTACGTGCCTATCGCTTGACACTACAAGGAGGTAGTACTGCCCAGGTGCAAAGGCAAAGTCCGATGCTTATAGTTGGGCTTACCGATGCGGCACAACCGCTCAACGTAAACAAAACATCTATTGGTAAGGAAGGGGATTTCTTGTTTATTCCCGCAGGGCAGGCCGTGCAATTTAGTAACCAAAATGGACAGGCTTATTCCTTTGCTGTTTTGGAGATGAAATAAAGACAAGAAGCAAGGTACAAGCAGGAGGCTGTGAGCTGCGAGCCTTGAGGCAGGATACTACACTGATGCCGTGCATTTTAAGTAGCTGATGTTGTGCATCAACAGTCCTATTGTCTTTAAACAAGCCTGCCTCTTTTAAAAGTACATACCCTTCAAACCTGTTATAAGCAGCGAGCAGTCAAGTGATATTTTGCCTTCCTTTTCTGTAAGCCCTTTTTATACTTGCAAATTACCTGCCCAGTGGAATACCGATGTGGTTTAAAATTTCACTGTTTATTACCAGCATGGCTTCCTCAGGCTCAATATTTTTGCACTCTGTTTTTATACCTGTACCTACATCCTCTTTGGTTCCTGCACTGGTATGCGACTGACAGGACACCGTGCATGCTGACAGCAGCACACACAACAGAATGCCTATATGATTGATGCAAGCTGTTTTAAGCACGAACAGACTCATCTTATTGCAGCTCATAATGCTTACTGCTGAGATAGTTTTTAGATAAACTCTTGCCTGCGGAATGGCTGTGGACAACCCAGGATAAAAATATAGCAGGAAGGTGCTGATGACAGCAACAGCACTGTTAAGCGGGATCAATAAAGGTTTGAAATACTTCCAATCCGGGGTATGGTTTAGATTGTTTGTATTATTTCTTAAGGGCATAGAATGGTTTTTTAAGGCGACTAACAAATTTTGATACAAAGCTATCCCCGCTACTTGCGCTTGAAAAGGTGTTTCGGATAGCTTGTGGTTCTTTTGTAATGAAACGTAGTATGTAGCAATTGAAGTGATATTATGTGATTGTAGCTATGTTGATAGTTGCCAGTTGCTGGTTACCTGTTACTGGTTTGTATGGCTGAAGACCGGCGTATTCCGGGAGTATAGCAGGAGTTACCGAGGAGGATGGTGCAAGGAGATCAGGTATAAGTTAAGTATATGTCAGGTATAACTTAACTGAACTTACGCAGCAGAATGAATCATTTTAGTTTTAGAATGGAGATACTGTTTAATGATTTTCATACCATACTTAATGGTTAAGAGATTCAGTTGTTTTTTGAGAGCGAAGTGGTTCTGATCTTCTTTGACCTTTGTTTTCTCCAATAGCAGAAAGGCAAGTGCTGCCAGATAGAAATGCGATTGCTGGCAAAGGAGTGAATGGGCCTGACATTTCCCTAAAGAACAGTTGCTTTTCATAGACTTATGATACTCCTCCACCTTCCACCGTCTTTTGTAGAACCGGAGCATTTGTTCAGCACTCAGTTCAAGATCGCTGGTGGCCAGGTACAAGGTGCTGCTACTGCCATCTGCGTTTTTGCAGACCCGCTTTACTATCAATACAGGGAAGTGTACTCCCTTCAGATAAAGCTTCACAGCACCTTTACCCAGCTTTAGTTCTTGCAACGGTCTGAAATTACCTCCTTGAGCATCTTTTTGATTGCGGGCTGCTGCCCGGTTACAACGCACCGACATGATGAAGTGCGTTTCACACTTTTCTACCAGGTAGTTCATGTTCTTCTTAGAACTGTACCAACTGTCACACAATACATAGCTGATTTGTTTACTTCTTGTAAGCCGCTGTACCATCGAGCGCATCCATTCATTTTTATTTTGAACGCACTTCCACTGTTCACATCCTTTTTTCTCATTCCACCGAAGCTCTTTTTGGACTACCTGCAGACTCAACGGTACACTGGCCTGATCATCACTCCACAGCGCAGAGATAAAATTGATGCCCTTGGCACACCGGCCTTTTGCGTCATCATAGTGCCAGGCAGGTGTTTAATTGAACTGCATGTAGGGCTTGAGTACTACAGAGTCATCGATGCTTAAAGTCACTACTCCTTTAATCCCTTTATTCTTAATAAAGTGCTTGCCTTTGAGGTAAATGGTTTTGTCGTCCACCTCTCCGCTGCAGAGCAAACGGGTAATCTGATCATGGCTATATTCGCCTTCCAATGCTACACTTAAGTCCGTAGCACTGATATGTCCTTCTGTACTGAGCAGATAATCCACATACGTATTGCGCAGCCCTACTGTTCCCATAATTACCCCCCCCCTCTTTACTATAAACAATCAAATTTACTGCGTAAGTACAGTAACTTAAGTATAAGTTAAGTATAACTCTGAATAGTCTAAGCGTGGGAATGGGGGAATTTGGAGGCAAATAAGTGACCTGTTTAAAAAGTTGGCGCTGTACAACTCTTCCTGGCTATAGCCAATTAAGTTGCAGTAAGCTTTATTAATTAATAGAAAGCTGCCTTCATTGTCCGTGAGTACTATTCCAAGCGAAGCATTATCAAATGCAAGCTGAAAGCGGTTTTCAATATCTTTTAATGCTGTATCCTTCCGGTAGCTTTCCGTTATATCCTGCGCAGTACCAGAAAACCGGTACGTTTCGCCATTATCATCAAAGTAGGCTTTGCCTCTGCATTGCAGCCAGCGCGCCTGCTTGTCTTCAGTACTAAT